>R27__coassemble_1484_pt1 | contig 10714 bp, 9 predicted proteins | sample R27__metabat2_high_PE_015 | metagenome-assembled genome bin R27 | reverse complement strand
AAAACCCCTCTAATAATAACTCTAATAACATAGCATACCATCCATCAGCGGCATTTACACCACAATGCTCACCAAGATCATACGCGACTCAGGACGCCCGATGGCAGCCATTGTCGAAGCTGACATGCCGAAAGAAGAAGCTCTCAAACTCATCGCTGAATCCCCGAGAAAGAGCGGTTGCGTACAACGCGTAAGCTGTAAGAAAAGGTGGGTCACACGAACACCAAACCACATTTACCATGTCGTGGCGGTCGACTGCGGCATTAAATTCAGCATCCTGAACTACCTCAAGGAGCGCGGATGCAACGTCACCATCGTGCCGTTCAACACTCCTGCTAAAGACATAATGGCTTTCAATCCTGACGGAATTCTTCTCTCAAACGGTCCTGCGGGTCCAGAGGACGCTCCTGAAGTCTGCCAGCTGTTCAAGGAAATCAGAGGCAGGAAGCCGATCCTCGGTATAGGTCTCGGACAAGAGATAATCGGTGTTGACTATGGAGCCGTGCTAGTCAATATGGGCTGCGGCATCCACGGAGACCATCCCGTCAAGGACCTTCAGACAGGAAGGATCAACATCGCAGTCCTCAACCAGTCCTACAGATTCGACTCAATGGAAGGAACCGGCCTCACCCCTACTCATGTCACCGTGCCGGAAGGCTATGTCGTGGGATTCGAGAACAAGAAAGACAAAGTCATGGGCATCCAGTTCCATATGGAATCAGCCCCGGGTCCAAATGACAACATTTACCTTTTCGATAAGTTCATAAAGATGATGGAGGAACAGAACAATGCCTAAAAGAACTGACATAAAGAAAGTTATGGTCATCGGCTCAGGTCCGATCGTCATCGGACAGGCCGCTGAATTCGACTACGCCGGCACACAAGCGTGCCTTGCCCTTAAGGAAGAAGGCTATGAGGTCATCCTCGTGAACTCAAACCCGGCGACCATCATGACAGACACCCATATAGCCGACAAAGTGTATATGGAGCCTCTCAAATTGGAATATGTAGCAAAAATCATAAGATACGAGCGTCCTGACGCCCTCGTGCCCGGTCTCGGAGGACAGACCGGCCTCAATCTCGCTGTCCAGCTCGCAAAGAAAGGCGTACTTGAAGAATGCGGAGTTGAAATCCTCGGCACTTCATTCCACGGCATCGAGAAAGCAGAAGACAGAGAACTCTTCAAGGAACTCTGTATAGAAATCGGCGAGCCTGTCATCCCGTCAGAGATCTGCTACAGCGTCGATGAGGGCGCAAATGTCGCTGAGAAGATCGGCTACCCTGTCATTCTCCGTCCGGCATTCACCCTCGGAGGAACAGGAGGAGGATTCGCTGACAACGAAGAGGAGCTCCGCGAACTCATGCGCAACGCACTCTTCCTCTCCCCTGTCCACCAGGTGCTCGTAGAGAAGAGCATCAAGGGCTACAAGGAGATCGAGTTCGAGGTCATGCGCGACCACAACGACACAGCCATCGCCATCTGCTCCATGGAGAACATCGACCCTGTAGGCATCCACACGGGCGATTCCATGGTTGTCGCGCCTGCGCAGACATTGTCCGACAAGGAGTACCAGCTCCTCCGCAGCAGCGCTCTCAAGCTCATCCGCGCCCTCAACATCGAAGGCGGCTGCAACGTCCAGTTCGCACTTGATCCGCTGTCTTTCAAATACTACATCATCGAGGTGAACCCTCGCGTCTCCCGCTCTTCAGCGCTCGCATCGAAGGCCAGCGGCTTCCCTATCGCGAGAGTCACAGCAAAAATTGCCGTAGGCCTCACGCTTGACGAAATCACGATTGCTGGGGCTCCGGCCTGCTGCGAACCAGCCATCGACTACGTGGTCACAAAGGTTGCCCGTTTCCCGTTTGACAAGTTCAGCGAAGCATCCAACGATCTCGGTACCCAAATGAAGGCCACAGGCGAGGTGATGAGCATAGGCCGCACGCTGGAGGAAAGCATGCTCAAGGCCATGCGCTCACTCGAAGCCGGCTGCTGCCACATCCACAAGAAAAAATTCGACGACTGGAGCGAGGAGCAGCTGCTCAAGTACATCTGCACGCCTACTGACGACCGCATCCACGCCATCGCTCAGCTTCTCCGCCTGCGCATCGACCTTTCACGCATCTACGACCGCACGAAGATCGACATGCTCTTCCTCGAGAAGATCTACAACATCATCCGCATGGAGCGCAAGGTCAAGGCCGCTCCTATGGACGTGGAAGTGCTCCGCGAAGCCAAGAAGATGGGGTTCGGGGACAAGTTCATCGGACAGCTTTGGGGGAAGAGCGAGAACGAAGTCATACGCTTCCGCTGCGATGCCGGCATCGTACCGGTTTACAAGATGATAGACTCCTGTTCAGGAGAGCATGACACATACGTGCCTTATTATTACTCCACATACGAGCAGGAGAACGAGTCGGTCCGCAGCGACAGAAAGAAGATTCTCGTACTCGGTTCCGGCCCTATCCGCATCGGTCAGGGCGTTGAGTTCGACTATTCGACCGTCCATGCCATCTGGGCCATCAGGGAGGCCGGATATGAAGCCATCATCATAAACAACAATCCTGAGACAGTCTCAACTGACTACACCATCTCAGACAAACTCTATTTCGAACCGCTTACAGCTGAGGATGTGATGAACGTCATCAACCTCGAGAAGCCGGACGGCATCATTGTCACACTCGGAGGTCAGACAGCCATCAATCTGGCAGGCCCTCTATCGGAATTCAATGTCCCGATCATCGGCACCCAGCTTGACGCTATCGACAACGCCGAGGACCGCAAGCTCTTCGAGCAGATCATGAGACGCGAAGGCATACGCCAGCCAAAGGCCCACGCCGTGACATCCGTCGAGGACGGTGTCAAGGCCGCCGAAGACATCGGCTATCCTGTGCTTGTGCGTCCAAGCTTCGTGCTTGGAGGCCGTGCCATGATGATTGTGGGCAACGAATCCACACTGCGCCATTATATGGCCAATGCCGTGGAGATCAACGAGGACTCCCCTGTTCTTGTGGACAAATACATCATGGGCAAGGAATGCGAAATAGACGCTATCTGCGACGGCAAGGACGTATTCATCCCTGCCATCATGGAGCATGTCGAAAGGACCGGTATCCACTCCGGAGACTCCATAAGCGTGTATCCTTCATTCAGCCTCAGCCCTAAGGTGAAGCAGGACATCATCGACATCACCGTCAAGCTCGGACTCGCGATCGGCATCAATGGTCTGTTCAACATTCAGTTCATCGTGGACGGGAACGAAGATGTCTATGTTATCGAGGTCAACCCGCGTTCTTCCCGCACCGTGCCGTTCATTTCCAAGTCGACAGGCATCCCGATGGCGAAAATAGCGACCCGCGTCATGCTTGGAGAGTCCCTCAAGTCACAGGGCATCACCGAAGTCTATTTCCCGGAGAGAAAGAGACATTACGTCAAGACCCCGGCATTCTCGTTCGGAAAGATCAAGGGCATCGACACCTACCTTTCTCCCGAGATGAAGTCCACGGGCGAAGCCATCGGATACGATGACTCACTCAACAGGGCTCTCTACAAGTCGCTTCAAGCATCAGGCATTGATCTCAAGTCATACGGAACCATCTTCGTGACACTTGCAAACAAGGACAAGGAGGAGGCCCTGCCTCTGATCAGGCGCTTCTACAACCTCGGGTTCAATATCGAGGCAACGAAGGGCACAGCTGCATTCCTCAAGGAGAACGGCATCCGTACAAGATATCTCAGAAAGATCAGCGAAGGCAGCGACGAGATATGCACGGCACTCCGTACAGGACACGTCAAATACGTCATCAACACCATCGATGTCAACCAGAAAAGCAGCCACCTCGACGGTTACGAAATCCGCCGCACCGCGGTTGAGAACAACGTGACCATCTTCACGGCTCTCGAGACAGTACGCGTGCTCCTTGACGTCCTCGAGTCCATGACCATAGGCATCTCCACCATCGACGAAGAATACAAATAATGGAAAAACACATCTTCACCATAGTCAGCAACTTTGAGATCGCTTCACGGACGATGAAGCTGGAACTGGCGGCCGACGACCCACAGTTGCTGGTGCCCGGCGAATTCGTCGACATCGAGCTGGAAGGCTTCTACCTCCGCAGACCGCTGTCCATATGCGACCGCAAGCAGGGCTTCATCACATTGATCTACAAGATTGTAGGCGAAGGCACGTCAGTTCTTGCAAAGATGACCGAGGGGAAGAAGCTCGATGTACTCACAGGACTTGGGCGCGGTTTTGACCCGGACGCATGCAAGCGAAGCGCATTGCTTGTAGGCGGAGGTCTGGGTGCGGCACCTCTCTATCTGCTTTGCAAGGAGCTCAAGGCCAAGGGCAAGAAGGTGACAGTCGTGCTGGGATTCAACCACAAGGACGAAATCGTGCTTGAAGATGACTACAAGACCGTTTGCGACACATTCGCGATAGTCACTCTCGACGGCTCAGTCGGTTACAAGGGTTTCGTGACGGACGCCATTGCGGAGATGCAGCCGGAATATGATTTCTTTTACACCTGCGGTCCCATGATCATGATGAAGAACGTCTGCGACATGCTTGAAGGCGATGGCGAAGCCAGCCTCGAAGAAAGAATGGGCTGCGGAGCCGGCTTCTGCTACGGCTGCAGCTGCCATACGAAGGGCGGCACAAAGCGTATCTGCAAGGACGGACCTGTTTTCAAGAAGGAGGACATAATATGGTAAAGGATCTCTCTGTGAAGCTCTGCGGCATCGAACTGCAGAACCCGGTCATCCCGGCCAGCGGCACTTTCGGATTCGGTCTTGAACTGGCAGACAGCTTCGACATCAACGTACTCGGAGGCATCTCTCTCAAGGGCACGACGCTCGAGCCGCGTTTCGGCAACCCAACCCCGCGCATCGCGGAATGCCCTTCCGGCATGATCAATTCCGTCGGTCTCCAGAATCCGGGGATCGATGCACTCGTAAACGACAAAGTGCCTGCACTCAGGAAGTTGTACCGACAAGTCGTCATAGCCAACATCAGCGGGTTCTCGATTGAAGAGTACAGGACAAGCTGTGAAAAAGCAGACAAATGCGAAGGCATCGACATCATCGAAGTGAACATTTCCTGCCCTAACGTACACAACGGAGGCATGGCTTTCGGCACTTGCGCAGAATCAGCCGCACAAGTGACGGCAGCCGTGAAGTCCGTATGCAGCAAGCCGGTATTCATCAAGCTCAGTCCGAACGACACGGACATTGTCGCGATAGCGAAAGCCTGCGAAGAGGCCGGAGCGGACGGCATCACACTGGTCAACACCTTCCTCGGCATGCGCATAGACATCCATAAGAGAAAGCCTGTGATAGCCAACAGGATGGGCGGATTCTCCGGAAGGGCCATATTCCCTGTCGCCCTGAGAATGGTCTATCAGGTCGCTCACGCGTGCAGCATCCCTGTGATGGGCTGCGGCGGAGTGGCTTCGGCGGTGGATGTCATCGAGATGATGATGGCGGGCGCCACGGCAGTTCAGGTCGGAGCTGAGAACCTTCGCAATCCTTTCGTCTGCAAGGAAATAGTAGAAAGACTTCCTGAACTTATGGAAGAACTAGGAATAGAAACGCTTAAAGAAATAATAGGTACAGTATGAACAAAGACGTCATCATAGCCTGCGACTTCAGCAGTAAGGAAGCCACGCTCGAATTCCTCGACAGATTCACAGGTCCGAGGAAACCGTTCGTAAAGATAGGGATGGAGCTGTTCTACAGCGCCGGTCCGGACATAGTCCGCGAGATCAAGGCCAGGGGGCACAAGATTTTCCTCGACCTCAAGCTGCACGACATCCCGAACACGGTCAAGAAAGCCATGAAAGTGCTTTCCAACCTCGATGTTGACATGACCAATGTCCATGCAGCCGGCACCATCGACATGATGAAGGCAGCTCTGGAGGGTCTTACCAGACCGGACGGAACCAGGCCGCTTCTGATTGCCGTCACCCAGCTCACCTCCACCAGCGAGGATAGGATGCAGAACGAGCTTCTCATCGGAGCCGGCATCAACGAGACAATAGTAAAATACGCTTCCAACGCACGTGAAGCCGGTCTTGACGGAGTCGTATGCTCCCCTCTTGAGGCCGGTATGGTGAAGGAAGCATGCGGCGGCCGGTTCATGGCCATTACACCTGGCATCCGCTTCGCTGACGCGGCCGCCGATGACCAGGTGCGCATCACCACTCCGGCGAAAGCACGCGAGATTGGCTCCGACTTCATAGTCGTCGGACGACCTATTACAGCTGCTGCGGACCCGGTAGCCGCTTACGAACGTTGCGTCAAAGAATTTTTAAACGAGTAACTTATATGGAGAAAATCATTGCAAAGGAACTGCTCTCCATCGGAGCCGTTTTCCTCAGACCGGAACAGCCGTTCACATGGGCGAGCGGCATCAAGAGCCCAATCTACTGCGACAACCGTCTCACTCTCTCCGCTCCTTCAGTGAGAGAGAAGATCGAGGCAGGACTGGCGGATCTCGTGCGAAAGTATTATCCTGAGTGCGGGATGCTTATGGGAACATCCACCGCCGGCATAGCTCACGCCGCCATCACCGCCACCATCCTGAATCTCCCTATGGGTTACGTGCGGGGCGAGGCCAAGACCCACGGCCGCACCAACCGCATTGAAGGAAAGATGGAGCCTGGCACGAAAGTAGTTGTCATTGAGGACCTCATCTCCACAGGCGGAAGCGCCATCGAGGTGGTGGAGGCCCTCCGGGAGGAAGGTGCGGAAGTTCTCGGCATCGTCAGCATTTTCACATACGGCATGAAGCGCGGACTTGAACGCATCGCAGCCGCAGGCACGGAGAACCACTCGCTCAGCAACCTTGACGCCCTCGTGGAGGTCGCTGCCGAGGAAGGCTACATCGCCCCTGAGTGGAAGGAAAGGATTCTCTCGTTCCGCAACAACCCTTCAGACGAAAGTTGGATCAAATAAAACGAATTCAATATGAAGCACTTAATCGACCCGATGGACCTCACTAAAGAGGAAACCGAAGAAATCATCGCTCTCGCCCAGGACATCATCGCACACCGCGAACGCTATCAGGGAAGCATGTCACACCGCAAGCTCGCCACCCTTTTCTATGAGCCGAGCACACGCACACGCCTCAGTTTCACTTCAGCTATGATGGAGCTCGGAGGCAACGTCCTCGGTTTCTCCGATGCACGCAACACTTCTGTCAGCAAGGGAGAGACAGTCCAGGACACCGTACGCGTTGTAAGTTGTTTCGCGGATGTGATCGCCATGCGCCATTATATAGAGGGCGCTCAGCTATTTGCCTCCGAGGTCTCTCCAGTTCCGATCATCAACGCAGGTGACGGCTCACACAGCCATCCGACACAGACATTGACCGACCTCCTCACCATTCAGCGCGAACTCGGCCACATTGACGGTATTACCATCGGATTCTGCGGTGACCTTCGCTTCGGACGAACCGTTCACTCGCTCATCAAGGCCCTCTCACGCTTCAAGGACATCAATGTCATCCTCATCGCGCCTGACGAGCTCAAACTCCCTGACTACATCAAGCAGGATGTATGCGACAAACTCGGCATCAAATACAAGGAGGTCAGCACCATGGAGGAAGTTATGTCTGAACTCGACGTTCTATATATGACCAGAGTGCAGAAAGAACGTTTCCTCGATGAAGATGAGTTCGACCGCGTGAAGGACAGTTTCGTGCTTGATGCCAAGAGAATGGCAATGGCAAAGGAGAAAATGGCAGTCCTGCACCCGCTTCCACGCGTGAACGAAATTCTCACCGAAGTCGACAGCGACCCTCGTGCAGCCTATTTCCGTCAGGTTGAAAACGGCAAGTTTGTCCGCGAAGCCTTGATTGTCAAGCTTCTTGAGTGGAAGGACGATCCAGCACACGGAATGCCTGAACACGAGGCTCCTGTCCTCGACGAAAACCTGCACTGCACGAACGTGAAGTGTATTTGCAACAATGAGAAAGCTCCTGCACGTTTCCGCCGCAGCGAAGACGGGAAATTGCGTTGCTGGTATTGTGACGCGAAAGTCAAATAATTCTATTGTAGAAATTAAATTATTTTATTAACTTTCGGAGTTGAAATATCATTGTTCTTATGAAGAATCATGAAAGGAAAGTCGGGACAATTTCCCGCGGCATCCGTTGCCCGATCATACGCCAGGGCGACAACCTTGCAGAAATCGTGACCAGGAGCGTCATCGAAGCTGCTGAAGATGAAGGATTCGAACTCCGTGACCGTGATGTAGTCAGCATCACTGAATCAGTGGTGGCACGCTCTCAAGGCAATTATGCATCCGTTGATGACATTGCAGCAGACGTAAAGGCAAAGACAGGGGGGGAGACTGTAGGAGTCATCGTAGCGATATTAAGCCGCAACCGTTTTGCCATATGCTTGAAGGGCATTGCAAAGGGATGCAAGAAAGTAATTCTCATGCTTTCATATCCGTCCGATGAAGTCGGCAATGAACTGGTCAGCCTCGACAAGCTCGATGCGGCAGGAATCAATCCATATTCCGACGTGCTGACACTTGAGCGATACCGCGAACTGTTCGGAATAAACAGGCACGAATTCACGGGTGTCGACTATGTCGATTATTATTGCGGGCTCGTACGTGATTGTGGAGCGGAAGTGGAAATTATTTTCGCTAACAGACCATGCACTATACTGAATTTTACTGATACCGTGATTACTTGTGACATCCACACACGCCAGCGCACAAAGCGCATACTCCGCGATGGTGGTGCAAGGATAGTATTGGGCCTTGACGATATACTCAACGCACCAATGAACGGTAGTGGCTACAATGAAATGTACGGTCTGCTCGGTTCAAACAAGGCTACTGAAGAAACCGTGAAACTCTTCCCGCGTCAATGCCAAGGATTGGTGGAAGACATTCAGGCTAATTTCCTCAAAGCTACAGGCAAGCATATAGAGGTCATGGTCTACGGGGACGGCGCTTTCAAGGACCCTAAGGGAAAAATCTGGGAACTTGCTGATCCTGTGGTATCGCCTGCATTTACAGACGGGCTCCGCGGCACGCCTAATGAGCTCAAACTCAAGTATTTAGCAGATAACGATTTTGCAAAGTTAAGCGGTGAAGCACTCCGTGACGCCATATCTGACAGTATCAAGGCAAAGGACCGGGACCTCAAGGGCAAGATGGCTTCGGAAGGTACTACTCCACGCCAGCTCACTGACCTTATCGGTTCACTCTGTGACCTTACTTCCGGATCAGGTGATAAAGGCACTCCCGTTGTTCTTGTTCAAGGATACTTCGACAATTACACTACAGAATAGTTTTCAGAAACGGTACTTGTCAGATAAATAAGAAACACACACTTGTAGAATATAATAAGGGTCCGACCTGCCTGGCCGGACCCTTATTATATTCAATGCTGGTTATGCTTACTTTCTCACGACAATCTCCTTCTTGTAAGGTTCAAGCATAGATGCGAACTTCGTTACAAGAGCATCGAGCTTGGAGATATCCTTTGAAGCACGGACCTCATTGACTTCATATAGAGGTGCAATATGCATAGGTGCAAGCTGACCTGCTTCAAGAAGGTTTGCAGCAACTTCGGCGGCATATATTCCTTTGTCGAAATCCATGCTGCCGTCTGCTTTCCACGCATAAATCTGCTGGAGAGCCTTGGTGATTTTATTCTCGGCATCAGGCTCTTCAAGACGGATATTGTCTCTGTTGCGGAAAAAGCCGAGGATTGCGGCGGCGATAGATGGGTCACGTACAGTACCGTCTTCATAGAAGACACCGTGAACATTTCCCCAACCCTTGCGGACAATCATCAGTTCCCAGATGTACCAGCCCATTCCTGCCTCCTGATGTTCCTGAAGTGTCACATCGTAAGGGTTTGCGCGTGCAATGCATCCCATCTCGCCATTGAAAACAGGTTTCCCAGTTTGCTCGGAGAATTCTCTTGCCTCCTTGATGGTATTGCGGATTCCTTCGCGTGTATCAGAATAATCATGGAACTGGAGAATGTCAACATATTCGGAAAGATCCTTCATTCCCTTGACGGTTGCACATCCTATGGTGACAGGTGTATTGGGATCAAGTTCGTGGAAGAGTTTTGACATAAACTCGCAATTCTTGTAATTCATGGCCTTGCGTTCATCAGAGAATGTATAGTCAGGCTCATTGCTGATATCCCACATTGAAAGATTAGGCTCGTTTTTCAAGGTATTGACAAGAAATTTCGCCCATTCTTCTGCAAGATCCTGCTTTGAAGGATCACGGACCCATTCACCGTTTCCAACAACCGGCATTACACTGATGCCTCTTTTCGCGCATTCTCTGAAATAATGTCGGAGTATCGGTGCAAGGTCTGTACCTATTTCCTGATAAACTTGATAGTTGACAAAGACTCTGGCTTGATTGAGATTCAGTTTCTGCGCAAGATCCATGTCGAAGCATGCAGTCTCTTCATTATACAGCACCCATGCATCTGTATGATGACGTGGCTGCGCCACTCCTGCCGGAGTATAGTTGAATCCTCTGATTTTTGAAAAATCAATTGACATTTTATCCGCTTTAGTAGGTTTCTTTGCCGCCGGAATCGGTGCTTCTGAAGAAGACGTTTGAGCGGCTGATGCCGGGAAAGAGGTCAATGCCATAACTGCAATAATAATGGCTGAAATGATTCTGATACGTTTCATATCGATTAATTTAGGTAATATTCTACAA
>R27__coassemble_1475_pt1 | contig 10784 bp, 7 predicted proteins | sample R27__metabat2_high_PE_015 | metagenome-assembled genome bin R27 | reverse complement strand
CCATTATTTCAGAAAATGCATTCCCTTTCGAGGCAATATGGGGATATAACGGACGAAGATGGGGTTTCGGTTTGCATTAAAAGCCTTCGACCAATTATCTTTGCGTCAAGTTCAACCCATTAAATCATTTGCTCTATGTTCAGATTTTTTCTCGAAGGTGGTCCTTGGTTCATGTCCATTCTCACCATTCTGCTTGTCGCAATTTTCTTCGCCGCATGGAAAGCTCCGCGCTGGGTCAAGGAAATCGGCTCCATCGCCAGTGCATTCGGCTTCTTCAGCCTGCTGCTCGGACTACGTCAGATGTTCGATGTGTTTCAGAATATCGGTTCTCAGAAAGATGCTGTCACCAGCGTGTTTGATTTAGTATCACCCGGTGTATTCTTCGGCGGATTGAAAGTCGCGATGATCCCAGTCATCTATGGTATCATCATCTACATCGTCTCCCGCATCGTCTGCATTATTCAGAAGCCAAAGCTTTAAACCTTGCTCTTGATCATGGACTGAATATGAAACAGGTCCTCCCAGAAATGGTTCGAGATTCGGAGGTAGAAGTCTACGAAACGTAAAAAAGTCAGCTTGATTGCTGACTTTTTTCGTTTCTCCGTTTTGAGGGGGCTCTGCCCCCTTATCCGCTGCTATCGCATACCCGGCGGGCTAAAACCCTGTTGCTCGGGCTACAGGCATCAAAATGTCTGTTGTAAACATCCTCGCGACCCCCGCGGCTCCAGAGCTACCGGCATCGCAGAGCATCAAGGCGCTCAACCTGCATTATTATGACAGGTTAAGCGTTGAAGTTTTCACAATCGATTGATTATCAACATAAATAGCTTCTCTACATTGCTTAACCTGTATGGTTCATACAGGTTAAGCGTCGGCCTTCAATATTTGGCACTCACTTATGTGGTAAATGGGGATAGCTGAACAATTATTGCCACTTCACGAGCCCGGGCACCTGGAGTTTCATCTTGTTTCTCCGATGCCTCCCGTCGTTCGCATCGGTCACTCAATCGGCGCAGCCGTTGCCAAATCCTCATCATAGTGAAATGCCCGTGGCCTGTTCCAGTTGCGCCTTACATATGAAGCAGTTGCAGCAGGCGTTGATGAAGGCCTGCATGACATCCTGATAAGTCTGCTGAGCCGACAGCAGTTCAATCAGACTGCTTTCCCCTTTCAGATACCCTTCCTTGCGACCTTGTACAATATTGCGCGCGTCATTCAGAATGGATTCGGTGTACTGGTTATGCACAGCCATTGCCGCCATGAGAGAGTTGTATGCTTGAGAAGCTTCTGTGCGCACCTGAAGGCGCGCAGCTTCGTAGTACTTTTCACTCTGCTGGACCTCTGCACGGGCCGCTTTCATCTCCCCTTTGTTGAAATTCGAAAATTTCAAAGGTATGTTCACTCCGACCGACAGGCCATTGAAGCGGGGAGCAGGTGCAATTTCGTTTCGCACCTCGGTATTGTATGAATAGCCCAGTTCCATGCCCATTTCAAAGGCCCTGGACGCCTGCACCAGTTTCATGTTGTTCGCAGAGAGAGTTTTGGAAAGCAGAGCGGCCTTGAGATCAGCTCTGTTGGACTCTGCGAGCGATTCAATCTCTGATTCGGCAGGGACGATGGCAGCGGAGGGCAGGTCTCCTTCAAGTGAGCCAATGGGCTCCCCTCCGCAGAACATGGACACTGCGGCAATTGCATTGCGGTATTCGGCCTGGAGCGAGAGCAGCTCCCCTTTCATCGTCTGAGCCTCGAGCCGGCTCTGAAGGGCATCTGTGCCGCTGATATCCCCAACGCTCAGTCGGAGGCTGTCGCTTCTTGCGATCTTCACCATATCGTCCACTGACTCTTCCAGCACCGCACAACTTTCACGAAGCCTCCAGGCTTCAGCCCATACCTGCGCGGCTTCCAGCTTGAGATTGTTCAGATATGCCGTCACAGAAGCCTCGGTGATATCCTTTTCGCACCCCGCCACGGCTATACGCGCCCGGCGGACTCCCGCCAGGTCAGGATCTATGTTCAGTCCGACTTCGACCGACTGTCCCATCTGAAGATTCCAGTCCTGGTTGTTCCCATAGGAAACCGATAAATCCGGATCATTGAAGACCTTGGTTGCCTCCAGGATGGCAGTTGCCTTGTCTATGTTGTACTTTTCGGCCAGATACAGGGCGTTCTTCTCCGCCACCAGCCTGCAATATTCATCATATGTCATCGTCCGGGCCGTTGCTGCAACGGAAACGAGCGCAAGCACCGCCAGACTAATTCTCTTCTTCATTTTCCTTTCTGTGTTTCATTTCATGAAGCAGCTCCATCTTGTAGTACAAGGTGGGCAGAATGTACAATGTAATGATTGTCGAGAACAGAAGTCCGTATACAATCACTGTGGCGAGGGGCCTCTGGACATCGGAACCGATTCCCGAAGCCATCGAGGCAGGAAGCAGTCCGAGCACGGCTACCGTGGCAGTCATGAGCACAGGACGAAGCCTGTGAGATGCACCTTCGATGACGGCTTCCTTCAGCGGAGCGCCTTCCTTGCGAAGGTCGTTGATGTGGGATATCATGATGACACCGTTCTGTATGGTAAGGCCGAACAGGGCGATAAATCCAACCGCAGACGAAATATTGAATGTCATTCCGCGCACGGTGAGTGCTGCCAGACCTCCAAGGAGTGCCATTGGCAGCAGAGCGATCAGCAGTCCAGCCTGCCTGAATTTTCCGAATGCGCCGAACAGCAGCAGGAACATCAGTAGCAGCACGAACGGGATGATGATGGCAAGCCGCTTGTATGCCCGGCTCTGATTCTCAAACTGGCCGTCCCAACGTATCCGGTTCTCGCTGTGGTCGTACACCACCGACTCGTCTATCTTTGTCTGAGCCTCTGCAAGGAATGAGCTCAAATCCTTTCCGCGGAGGTTCAGCCTTACGGTCAGGTAGCGTTTGCCCATCTCTCTCATTATGGAACTTGCACCGAGTGAGGTCTCGATCTTCGCCACGGCAGATAGAGGGATGGATGCACCGCTTGACGATGTCAACATAAGGTTGCCGATCTGTTCCGGTGTACTCCTGGACGATTCCACATATCGGCAGGTCACATCATACACACGGCTTCCTATGAATACCTGCGAAATTGCCTTGCCACCGATTGCGACTTCGATCAGGTCGGCCACATCGGCGACGTTCAGGCCATATTGGGCAATCTTCTCACGGTCTGTACTTATCTTGAGCTGCGGCAATGGCGGTTCCTGGTCGATGACCACGTCTTCGGCACCGGGGATTTTACTGACGACATCCAAGACCTGTGAGGCAATCTCCCTGGTCTTCACCAGGTCCTCGCCATATATCTTGATTGCCAGATCGGAGTGTGAGCCTGCCATCTGATCCATAACCATGTCAATGATGGGCTGCGAGAATCCTGCCTTATATCCTGGCATCTTTGCAACTTCTTCGGCCATTGCGGCAACAAGGGCGTCCTTATCCCTTCCCGTCGTCCACTCCTTGTATGGCTTGAGGCCGACGCTGCATTCGATGTGAGAGGGCGAGAAAGCCTCCGTACCCTCGTCGTCGCGTCCCACCTGGGTCATCACATAAGTGACTTCAGGAAACTTCTTGAGATGCTTGCGCAGTGTATCGGCCATCTCTGCGGAACGGTTGAGGGATATTCCGGGAGGGGTCTGCACCTGTATCCAGATTCCGCCCTCGTCCAATGTGGGGAGGAAGTCCTTGCCGACTGCAACGGCAAGCATGCCAACCATGCACAGCACTCCGGCAATGACAGCGTATACCCACTTGGACTTCTCCAGAGTCTTGGCCGTGCGCTCGCGGTACATGACGGTGAGCTTCTCTATGAATTTGTTGTGGAACACCTTCCGCGGCCTCTTGTAAAGGGCATAGGCCATGCCGGGAACGAGTATCAGCGCTACCATCAGCGCGCCTGTCAGGGCATAGCCCACAGTGAAGGCCATGGGGGTGAACATCTTCTTCTCGATGCTCTGGAAGGTAAAGAGCGGGAGGTAGGCCGTGATGATGATAAGGGTAGAGAAGAATATGGGGTTAGCCACCTTCTTCACGCGCTGTACCGACATATTCTCGTCCAACTTCTCGTCGGGGTGATCCTCCCTCATCTTGAGAATGTTCTCCATCATCACTATGGCGCCGTCGACAAGTATGCCGAAGTCTATCGCGCCGAGAGAAAGAAGATTCGCTGGAATGCCGGTGAAGTGCATCAGGATGAATGCCACCAGCAGGGAGATGGGAATAGTTATTGCCACCAGAAGCGCGCTCTTTATGCTGCCGAGGAACAGCAGCAGGACTGCGACGACCAGCAACATTCCGAAGAGGAGGGTATGGGTTACGGTATCCAGAGTTGCTCCCACGAGATTGGTCCGGTCAAGCACCGGGTATATAGACACGCCCTTGGGCAGCACCTCCGTATTCAGTTCGTCAACGGCAGTGTGCACGTTGCCGAGCACCTCCGACGGGTTCTGGTAGCGCAGGATCTGCACAATTCCCTCCACGCCGTCGCGGCAGTCGGTGTCATCGTCAAGGTAGCCCATGATACCCTTGCGCTCAAGGTTGCCGTACTTCAGACTTCCAAGGTCGCCGAGGAAAACAGGCGTTCCGTCCACGTTCCTGACCACTATGTTCTCCATGTCCTTGAGGTCGGTGATGAGTCCCTCAGCCCTGACGACGAAGCTCTGGTCTCCGCGCACAAGGGTGCTTCCGCCGGCGTTGGAATTGTTCAGGTTGATGGATTCCTCTACCTCCGCAAGGGAAATTCCGTATTTCGAGAGCTTGTCCGGATCAATTTCAAGCTGATACTGAGTGGTGATTCCGCCGTAGTTGCTCACAGACGCCACGCCGGAGATCTGAGTCAGGCGCGGAATGACCACCCATTTGTTAAGGTCGGTGAGCTCCCGCAACGAGTGGTTGTCACTCTTGAGTATGTACCTGTAGACCTCTCCCGTGGGGGAGGTGAGGGGATTCAGCTCGGGTGCGGCATCGAAGGGAAGGTCCACACCGTCTATGCATTCACGCACGCGCTGGCGTGCCCAGTAGTCTTCGGTTCCGTCCTGGAATACCAGCATGATCGTGGAGATTCCAAAGGTGTTTGTGCTGCGCATCATCTTGAGTGAGGGCAGTCCGTTCAGCGAGCGTTCCATGGGAATGGTGATCTGTTGTTCCATCTCTTCGGCTGCCAGGCCAGGTACCTGGGTCACCACCTGCACGGTGGTGTCTGCGATGTCGGGATATGCATCAAGCGCGAGCTGAGTCCAGGCGTACACGCCGAATGCGCACACAAGCAGGAAGGCGGTGGCGACAAGCCAACGACGCTTCAGAATAAGTCTTATGAACTTCTCCATAAGCTAGTTGTTAAGATAGAGACCGCCTTCGGATATTATTCTTTCGCCAGGGTGGAGTCCATCCACGATGCGAACCATGGTATTGTCGTCGTTGGATTCTCCCACAACGACCTGACGGCGCAGGAACACGTTGCCATCCTCTTCCATGACCATGAAGGCAAAGCTGGTCTTTTCGCCCTGAAAGACGGCAGTGGACGGAACAACAATGGCCTCCTTCGCTTCAGAAATGAAGTGTACGGAGACATACATTCCGTGCTTGAGCTTTAAGTCAGCGTTGTCGCAGGCGACGATAACCTGCACGGAACGGGTCTGCTCGTCAACAAGGTTGCCTATGTTGAGCACCTCACCCCAGATGGGGGTCTCAGGGTCGGCCTCGGTGAATATACCGGCCTTGCCGCCCTTGGCCACAGATTCTATGAAACGCTCCTTCACCTGAGCGGTCACCCAGACTTTTCCGAGATCGGCTATGGTCAGCAGCGCCTCACCGTCAGCCTTGATAAACGCCCCGGGAGTGATGTTGCAGCGCACTACCTCGCCGCCGATGGGAGCCACGATGCGCATGGCCTGCCCGGGGTCCATGCTGGCAGGATCCATTCCGTATGCTCTGAAGGCCGCCTCGGACGCAGCTCTTTCCTGGCGCGCATTCTCAGCTTCAGTAAAGGCTTCCTCCAGCTCCCTGGCTGAAACTACTCCAGCCTCATGCAGAGCCTTCTTACGCTCGTAGGACGACTTTGCAGTCTCGAAACTGCGGACGTTCTGGAAATACAGCTTGCTGGTCTCGAAGAAGTCTGGCGACGACACCTCGAACAGCGTCTGCCCTGCACGCACGCGACTTCCGAGCATAACCTTTGAAGTGCTTATGCGGCCGTCGAAAGGCACGCCGACCTCGGCATAATGCCCCATTTCCGCCTGCACTGTCCCGACGGTGCGGAACTCGCTGCTGAAAGGCTCATTTTCGATCAATGCGGTTGATATTTTGGAGAGTATTGGGGAGCCGGCTGCAACCGTCACGGTATCCCCATGATATGTGATTTCCTGTATATTCTTCTCACTCACCGTCTTGCATGCGGAAAGGAGAAAGCATGCCATAGCTATGGCATAGTATGTCTTTTTCATTCTTATTATTCTTTAATTGGGCACTATTATCCCTTTCGGGCTGTTGAAAATGAGATCAGCAGCTTGTGGGAGGTGCTCTTAAAGAAAATGAGAAGAATGATCCGGGCAGGACGACGTCATTCTGGCATGCCGTGATCCCAACGCACAGGAGCGCAGGTACTGCATCAGGAGCCAGAAGGTCAGCCACCTCCTGATAGATGGCAGAATCGGCAGAGTCGATCAGAAGTACCTGATTGGCCGTATGGGAGTGCCCCGGGTCGTTGAAGGGGTGAGAATGGACGATCTTGCAGCCAGCAAGCTGATGTGAGTGGTAGAAGAAGTTCGTGGACGCAAAGAAGAATGCGTACACAAGCAGAAGTACAAGTCCTATATGTTTCCTACACTTGACCATCCATGCACAAAGATACACAAAGTTGGCGATAAAATGAATTCTTCGAATACAAAAAAGATTCTGTCGCGTTGGAGTCTTGTTCAGGTTCCGTCGATTGTTTGCTGAACATACGTTAATCCAGGGACATGCCCTTCATGCTGAAAGCGTCTATTCTGCTTCGAGATATAGAACGCGGCTTGACCAGTCGCCGGTAAGTTCTGCAGGTGCCGTATTGCTGGAAGGAATCTCAAGACCATTCTCCATCAGGAACTTGCCGCTGAAGCTCATTCCTTCGTAGCGCAAAGGTCTGGAATCTATCCTGTTGAGTTCGTGCACCTTGTACATGCGTTCGGGGTCAAGGCCCTTCATCTGAACGCGGGCGAAGTGCTCGTCATGGAAGTTCGCTATCCTCCACCAGTAGAACACTGCCGCACTCTTGTCCTCCGCTATGTGCATCATCGAAGCGAAGCCCTTGTCGTCATAAGGAGAAACGAGGCGGTAGATGTCGCCGAATTGAACGACAGGGCGGATCTGCTTGTACTCGGCAATGGCCTTGCGGCAGATGTCCTTTTCCTGCTCAGTCATGTTCATGGGCTGAATCTCCATGCCGAGCCGGGCGCTCATAGCCACGTCGATGCGGTATTTTATGGAAGTGGTGCGGTACACCGTATGGTTTGGAGTTGCACTGATGTGGCTGGCCATTGCGATTGCCGGGAAGAAGTAGGATGCGCCCCACTGCATGTACACGCGCTGGAGAGCATCGGTATTGTCGGATACCCAGAACTCGTCGAACCATGGCATCACGCCCCAGTTTGCACGGCCACCGCCCGATGCGCAGGTCTGGATGGTAAGGTCGGGATAAGCCGCGCGTATGCGCTTGCAGACGGCTTCGAACCCCCTCCAGTACTCGATATCGAGATGACTCTGGTACTTGAGGTACTGTGACCCGCGAGAGCGCATGTCCATATTGGAGTCCCACTTGATGTATTTGATGTCGGGATTCTCCTTCATGAGATTGTCAACTACGCTGAATACAAAGTCCTGCACAACAGGATTGCAGAGGTCAAGCACCAGCTGGGTGTCGCCGCGGCCATAGACATTGTCACGTTTGTCGGCCTTGAGCACCCAGTCAGGATGCGCCTCGTAGAGTTCGGACGGGTTGTTTGTCATCTCCGGCTCTATCCATATACCGAAGCTGATGCCGTGCGTGCCGGCCTGCTTCACCAGCCAACCGATTCCGTTTGGAAGCTTGTTCCTGTCAACCACCCAGTCGCCGAGGGATGAGTGGTCGTTCAGACGGGGATACTTGTCTCCGAACCAGCCGTCATCCATCACGAAGAGCTCTCCGCCCATTGAAGCGATATCTCCCATCATCTGATCCATCCCTGGTTCGTTGATGTCGAAATATACGCCCTCCCAGCTGTTCAGAAGTACCTTGCGCTCGACGTCACCGTGCGCCATGCGCCATTTGCGTCCCCAGTGGTGGAAATTGCGTGACACTCCGCTCAAGCCTTCATCAGAGAAGGTATATGCGAGCGCGGGGGTCTTGAAGATCTCTCCCGCCTCAAGGTTATATTCGTTGTTCTCGGGGAGTATTCCTGCAAAGAAATGATGATAGTCACTGTCATTGGTCTGGAAGCGGAGCTCATAGTCACCGCCCCACTCGAGAGCCGCGCCTATCACGCGGCCGCTGTTTTCCTCGGGCTTGCCGTCAAGCGAGATCATTACCTCCGAGTGGGATGTGTGCGAGTTGCGGACGCCGTCAATGTTCTTGATGACCTTGTAGCCGCGCTCAAGCTTTTCCGTTGCCACGCGTCCCTCGTTTGCCCAGGTGCCGTACAGGCTGCTGACCCAGACGTCACCGACCCTGATGGGAAGGCATCCTGAATCGAAACGGTTCAGGATCACAGTGCCCGGGGACTTCTTCGTGGCCTTCGCCCCATTTGTAATCTCAGCCCAGGTCTCGATCATATCCTGCTCTTCGAAGCTCTTGAACACGTTCTTGACCGTGATGGGATAAGAAGGGTCCTTTGAAATGACAGTCAGAGTCTTTCCTCCTTCCCAGCTGCCTTCCTCAACGGCATGAACGTTGAGTTTCAAGGTCTTGTTTCCGTCCGCCTGAGTAACTGCTATTGCAGTCTCAGCAGTGCCCTTCAATCCGTATGCCGGGTAGAGGCCCTGTGTCTGATAACCTGCGGCTGCGAGTTTGTCGATGTCAGCCCTGTCAAGTTTAGGACCATAGTAGACTATGCCGGCCTCTCCGTTTTCGGGTGCATCTACAACAAGTGTGGTATTCGCCGTATTGAGAGCGAATATGCCAAGAATGGTGATAAGGATGTTGATCATAATACGTTTTCTTAATTGTGCTCACCTTCAGCTCGGTTCCATTGCTGAGATAAGCGTAAGTCATTGTCCTTCCGTCCACACCACTGCCTGCGGACATACGCAAGTTAGAAATATTGCACGAGAAAACAAAGATGCAAATCTATGGTTTGCCATTAACTTTGCCGAAATCATCCGCCATACAGAATATTTCAGTAAATTTGTTTTCGACGACCATCCTATCGATTGTTTTCTATCATGAAAAATATTTCCTCCACCCTCATTGTCGTTCTTATCAGCAGCACACTGACAGTTTCGGCACAGAACGGTATTCTTGGTGAGCTCGATTCAGATCCACGCAAGGCATACGGTAACGATTATCCTTATGGGTATGCGGAAAGCACACTCACCCCTGCTCCTAAGGGATACAAGCCGTTCTATATCTCACAATACGCCAGACACGGTTCCAGATATTATTGGAACGACACACTGTACCATGAGCTTGACACCCTTCTCTCAACCGCCTGCGCCAACCATTGCCTGACTCCTGATGGAGAAATATTCCACTCCAAGTTCATGGCATTGAAAGACGAACTGACAACCGGAGTCAGCGAATTGACACAGCTCGGCTGGGAACAGCACACCCGTTTAGCGCACACGATGTACACCAGCTTCAAGGACCTCTTCCGCAAAGGTGGAGACATAATGGCAGTATCCTCACTATCAGGACGTTGCGTCATCAGCATGTCAGCTTTCTGTCTGAAAATGACAAGGTGTAATCCGAAACTTGTCATACGCGAGCAGTCATCCCGATTCACTCTTGACGGAGTCGTCCCGGACGACAGCAATAACCCGAAGTTACGTTCGTTCCCAACCGCCAGGCCTCGTTACGAACAGAATATGGCGTCTTTCAGACAGACGGATTCATCACTCCGGGACAGCATAATCAGGAGAATGTTCACCAGCACAGATGGTCTGCCCGGCGATGTCAACTCCATCGCCTCTTCCCTGATCAGTCTATATACTTCCCTTCCCAGCATTGGTCACGAAGGACTGATGGAGGGCATCATCACGGACGAAGAGCTCGTTTCCAGATGGGAATCCTCAAATCTTGGGTCGTACTCCTGGGTATTTTCCGGAAAATACAAGATGATTCCAATCCTGGAGGACATTATAGAAAAGGCGGATGCCGCCATCTCCGGAGACAATACGGTCCTGGCAAATCTTCGTTTTGGCCACGACGGCTGCATCGGCCCTCTCACTGTATTGATGGGCATAGCAGGTGCTGACCTCGATCCTGAAGATCCATATGAAGTAAAGAACTGTTACCAGAACTGGCAGACATGCATGGCATCAAATATTCAATTGGTATTCTATCGCAGGAACAGCCACAAAGGAGATATTTTAGTAAAATGCCTTCTAAACGGATCAGAAGTGACTCTGCCTATAGCCACCGATACCTTCCCATATTACAGATGGTCAGATCTCCGAAGCCTGTATCTCGACAGGTGCAATGTCAGCTCTTTCTAATAATCCGGCGCGGCAGGAACGCGGCGGTCAGGGCCCATACGTTGAACGAATTGAAGCGGATGGAGCAGCTGTCCTCATTCCTATGTCTGTAC
>R27__coassemble_1439_pt1 | contig 10946 bp, 10 predicted proteins | sample R27__metabat2_high_PE_015 | metagenome-assembled genome bin R27 | reverse complement strand
AAATTGTCCCTGTCAAAAATAATGTCCTGGGGATTTTCCTCAAGGATATCTACCGTCTGCTGCGTGTACCCAATCGGAGCATAACTCTTCATCCTCTTGCCGTACATTCTGGCAAGAACCGGCACGTGTATGTCAATGTAGTCATAAACCTGCACTTCACGTTTGCCTGCATATTCACGATGCAACCGGCCGGTATATTGATGTACAATATTGGCATATGCAACAGGAAGAGCGATGAACAGAGTGTCAAGTCTCGGAAAATCAAATCCTTCCCCGACATATTTTCCTATGGCTACAACGACAAGAGGCTCCTCTGCCGGGACTGCCGTCAGCCGTTCCATCGCTTCCTTCTTTTCCCTTGCCGGAGCACTTCCTACCAGCCTTATTACATTCGGGCAGAACTGCTCCAGCATATCAGCGAGAATAGCCACATGCTCCTTTCTCTTTGTGAGAATGATTGGCGTCCTCCCATTCTTCAATGCCAACGCCACATCATCTACAATCAACCGATTTCTTGCCTCATCACTTGCCAAGTCTGCGAAATATAGCGTCGGGGTGCTTTTTTCATCCGTTGATCTGAATGCGGTGAACCGGGGAATCAATGTTCTTCCGAATGACTGTTTAGCTATCTGAGCCTTAGCATCATACCTGTACCGAACAGGGCCGCATTGCATAAACATTATGGGTTCCATTCCGTCAGGCCTCAACAATGTCGCGGTAAGGCCATACACATATCTGGCATTGGCATATTTCATCAGACGTTCATATCCCACAGAAGCAACGTGATGGCATTCGTCAACAATGATCATTCCGTAATCCCTTGTAAAATCTTTAACCCCGGTATCAGTCAATGCCGAATTATATACCGCAATATCGATGTTGCCATGCAAGCTGTTCTTGGCCCCGTCCAGCAGACCGATTTGAGAAAAACTTTTTCTTACACCGCGTTTCGTTTTTGCGGAATCGGGAACAGGTTCGTTGATCTCAAGGAACTGTTCCAATTTCATTTTCCATTGTCCCTGCAAAGCACGTGTCGGCACAAGCACGAGAGTGTTTACCTTTCTTGATGCTATGATTGCCGCTGCCGCTACGGTTTTTCCGAAAGCGGTCGTGGCGTTGAGGATACCGGTATTGTGTAAGAGCATTGACTGTACTGCCTCTGCCTGATGCGGATAAAGGTTCCCTTTGAACGACACATCGACGGAATGTCCGGCGTTTGTCTTGTCCTCTACTTCATACGGGACCAGATTTGATTGAAGGAGATCAATAACGGCATCTTCGCATCCTCTCGGCATACAAAGATATTCATCCGTCACCTCGGAGCAGGAAATGATGGAGGGAATGTTATATACAGGCAACCTGCTACCCAGTTTCTTCCAATATTCTTTGTTGCTGAATGCAGCTGTGCGCTTCAAATGATTCAAAGCCTTCCCTGATATGCCTTTGCGTGGAATGTATATCATATTGGCTTTGGTAACTATAACTTTCTCCAGAAAGTCCTCAAAGGAAATATTCACCGGTTTCGGAGTCTCCCAAGGCTTGGATTCGCTTGATTTTGACAAATCAAGAATTCCGGAATGTGATAGGAGCAGTTCATCCAGCAAAGTGGAACTTACACGTTTTATTTCAGCCAGGTATTCCCACTGGTCGGGAATCTCGACAAAGTCAGTATCAACGAAAACACTGTTTCCATTGTCACGGGCCAGGCGTTGTAAAGGTAAGGCGACGAGATTTCCGAGGCCACCTTGAGGTAGAACGTCTTGGTTGGGAAAGAACCTGTCGTAGGATTTGAACTCAATCTTCGGGTTGCTTTCCATTGCTGCTTGAAGTATGGCATATCCCAATCTCCGCGCTTTTGTCGCTGACACTGCTGTTTCAAAGAATATCCACACGTGTGCTCCGTTGCCGGAACGGGATCTTTCTATATAAGCGGGAATATTCCATTTTGAGCAGATGCCTTTGAAGGCCAGCACTTCTTGCTTATACCCGTGAGTGCAGTTCTTGTCATCAAAGTCCGTGCAAAGGAGATATGTCGTATTGTCTTGCAAAAGTGGATACAACCCGATTACAACCTCTTTCTTCCGCCTTTCTTCAGGATCGTTTCTCATTGCTTTCAGGACGGAGCCATTGCATCCTTTCTTTTCACCGGCAAGATGTTGATAGAGAATATCGTCGTTCAGTGGAATCCATTTCTTTACTTTGCAATCCGAACATTGCACCTTGGGCCTGCCACAGCCCAGTTCTCTCCTGAACGCAATTTCACATACAGGGGAATATCCGCTGTCTCCGGATTTATTTGTCCACCTTCTGGCATATACATCCTCGCGTCCCCTGAAAAGGCTTCTGAAAAGTTCAACCCTTGAGTCGATTGTTTCTTGTCTTGTTCTTGGCTTTGTATTTGGCAACTTAGGGACAAACGTTTCTGCTACCGTATTTTCGAACTGGTTGTTTGAAATCATTGACCGGAGACGACGATTTTCAGCGCGCAATGTTTCGACCTCATTGTGCAGTAGCCGGTTTTCGGCCAGTAATTCCTCGTATGTCAACATAAGTGAATGATTTGCGCAATAAAGTTACGGAATATTATTGACTCGTAGAAATTCAAGTATGTCAGTGCGTACGCTTTCTTTTTCATCCCATTCAATCGCATTTGATGCGATTCTGTCGGAAATGGACGGAATATGGTGAAATTTAATACGGCTCATATTCTTCGCGCGTCTGGGCAATGAGCCTGCGGGAAAAAGTGTTCAGGTCAGAGAGCTGCAGGCTGACGGTCGCAGTCGGAACTTTCTGAAGGAGTGCGATAAGATCATAATTGTCTTTTTCCATAATACTTTGCATTTCGTTTTGCCTCTCTTGGCGGACTAACCGATATCCGCCTCATTTGGCAGCGGTGGATTTTGAACGGCGTCGGTTATCGCAGAACAAAATTCAACGACGCAAATTTCTTATGGATATTTCAAACGATTGCGAAAAGGGGTTATAGTGTTATTCGATAAATGGTTGATAATCAGAGCAGAGTCGGAATAACCCTGCGAAAAGAAGTAGATATTCTTCTGCCTCGCGAGGGCGGCCTTATGACAATCTTATGGTTTTTTCGGATGTGCGGGATCACACCCTTCTGAAAAATGTGTAAAATTTGCCTAAAAATGCTCCGAAAATGTGAAAAATACCTATATTTGCCTATCGAAAAATGTGAAATTATGGCACTTCTTAAGAGAAAAGTTGACGGCATTCTTAACGATTGGAAAGCTAGATCTGACCACAAACCCCTTATTGTAAAAGGTGCAAGACAGGTCGGCAAGACGGAGTCTATCAAGGCTTTCGGCCGTGCGAACTACAAGTCTTTGATTGAGATTAATTTTGCTCTCCAGAAGGAATTCCGGCCAATATTTGATGATGGATATGAAGTTGATACCATTGTCAAGAATATATCCTTGCTTCGTCCTTCATGGAAATTCATCCCCGGGAAAACCCTCATATTCTTCGATGAACTCCAGAAATGTCCGGACTGCGCCACGTCTTTGAAATCATTCTGTCAGGATGGTCGGTATGATGTAATCTGTTCAGGCTCACTGATGGGAATCTATTATGAAGAGATAGAATCCAATGCTGTCGGTTACAAAGAAGACTACGAGATGCACTCAATGGATTTCGAGGAATTCCTATGGGCCAAGGGTTATTCCGCCGGACAGATAGAGGACTTGTATACTCATATGATTTCGCTGACTCCATTTTCAAAGCTGGAGCTCGATACGATGACTGACATATTCCGCGATTATATGACCATCGGCGGAATGCCTGAAGTCGTCAAGACATATATAGCCAACGGTCATTTCGGCGGGACCCTGAAGATTCAGCGTCAGCTTCTCCTTGATTACGAGGAAGATATCACCAAGTATGCAGAAAAGACAGACAAGGCGAAAATTCTGGCAGTTTATAACCATATCTCTTCTTTCCTGGCAAAGGAGAACAAGAAGTTCCAGATTACAAAAGTTGCGAAGAATGCAAGATCAAGGGAATATGTCGGTTGTGTTGAATGGCTGGAAAAAGCCGGTGTAATCAACGTGGCGTATTGCATGCAGAACGCAGAGCTTCCACTGAAAGGGAACTACGATGCTTTGAATTACAAGATATATTACCACGATACCGGCCTGCTGATTGCGTCCCTGGATGAAGAAGCGCAGGAAGACCTTCGTTCTAACAAGAATTTCGGAACCTACAAAGGTGCCATATATGAGAATGTGGTTGGAGAGATGCTTATCAAGTCGGGATACGAGCAACTTTATTTCTACAAACACGACAGCCCATCACTTGAAATGGACTTTTTCGTCAGGGACACAAATTCCCTGATACCTGTCGAAGTCAAGGCGAATGATGGTGCTACGGCATCTCTGAACAACCTTATTGATTGGCAGTCGTATCCCGATATAAAGTATGGAATCAAGCTCGGCTATAAGAACATCGGTTGGAGCGGCAAGTTCTACACCTTCCCATATTTCCTTACATTCCTGCTGAAGCGATTCCTGAAAGAGCGTAATTCAAAATAATCCTTACCATTATTCCTTTGGCAAGAATCCAAATAACTCTTTTACCTTTTTCTCCGGGTCGCACCTCTTCAGGTTCTTTGGTACATCCAATCCCATGGATTTGAACAATTATCCCATCTTGCAGATTTATAATGAGTACTTCAAATTCTTTTCGGTCATTGTAATTTACACGCCTGTTGTAGTTTCCTTCGTGGATTCTGAGATTTCTCGTTTTTGTAGTCATAATTAGTTTGATATTATTTGTTAGATACTGTCTGCGGATTACTACTACCGTCCACCTTAAACAGTTGCGGATAGCTCTTCACTCTTGCAGAGATCTGACTGGCAGGAACGCTCTGGCCATCCCTGCGGGTATAGAGTTCCTGAGCGTTGATTTGCTTCGCTATCTCGGTGAATGTTAGAGGATGCCCGCTCTGGCGGATTACTTCTTGAATTGCTTCGTGCAGTTTCATCGCGCTTTTGGGAACAACGGGCCTCTCAATTTCATCATCCGGGTTCTCTTCACCCCAGCCGGCATTCAGCAGATCTACAAGAGCACATCCGGCTTTCGCCTTGTCGATGCGCAGTTTCTCCAAATATTTCTTTGATTGCTCTCGTTCTTCGGAAGATAGGTCATCATATTTGCGCTCGAATTCGTCCCTTGCCTTATCTTCATCCCTTACCGCGTAAAAGAATTCCGTGGCAGCTTCGAGCAGCATATTGTAGTCGTGCTCCGGACTGAGAACAGGAAGTTCGCCCTTCGTACAATAATCAATGTTCAGGTCGAAGTCCGTACTGAAACGGACCTCAAACTCCCTGCGTCAGGCAAAGCCCTCCAAAATTAAAGATATTGTAATTTTAGACCATATTAGTTGCACGATAATGAAACTTTGCTTACCTTTGTGGTATGGAGAGAAAGATTCGTGCGTACAAGAACTATTTTACTGATTTCATCACTTCCATTAGTGAAATTGAGGCGAGAAAAGTATTCTACGTTCTTGATATGTTGAAGATGCAGGAGAGGTTGAGCACCAAGTTCGTCAAACACATTGAGGAGGGGATTTTCGAACTTCGTGCGGAACACGGAGGTAACATTTTCAGGATATTCTTCATCTTTGATGAAGGCAATGTCGTATTATTGTTCAACGGCTTTAAGAAAAAGTCGCAGAAGACTCCTCGAAAAGAGATAGAGCAGGCAAAGAAATTAAAGTATGAGTACTATGCAGAAAAGGGAAAGTAATATAGTTGACATCGACCGGATGATGAATGAAAGGTTCGGTGCAGTTGGCACTGAATCCAGAAATGAATTCAGAAAAGAAGCATATAACTATTGTGTGGGCCAGTTGATTCTTGAAGCAAGGAAACAGGAATCCATGACGCAGGCGGAGCTTGCCGAGAAGATAGGTGCGAACAAGTCCTATATCTCCCGCATTGAGAAAGGGCAGATTGAGCCGGGAGCCAGCACCTTTTTAAGAATCATCGAAGCTCTTGGACTCAGGTTTGAGATAGTCAAGCCTTTGACATATGCTTTGCATGCGCCAAACCATTCCGCTTATCTTTCGGATGTGGCAGCTCCTGGCTATGGAAGTTCAGCCAAGGCTGAAACAGTCAAAATTAAATCATCCAAGACGCGATAATCTTCGAAAAGGGTTCGATATTCGTCAGCGACCTCGCATATTCCAATAATTTTTGCACATCGTTTGCGCAAAGGATTCTCACCGATATCTCCCTCCCCGTGATAGTATAGGAAATGCGGCATGGGATAGTATGCATTCATATTCTCCTCCAGATAGCGGACTCTCTTATCGGTCTGTTCGGCATACTCCATCCCCATATAGACACCAATATTGTTGTGTGAGTCCAGATACCAGCCACCGTTCAGATAAGCTATTGATTCCTGTCCAAGAAGGAAAGCGTCATTGCAAGGAAGAGAAGCATAACAGCGGACAGACATAGTCCAAAAGGCTTTCCGGTCCATTCTAAATCCATTATCCAACATAGAACAACAAAGACATCAATGCAGAAGCTAAGATGTATTCTGCAAGATGCAAGATACACAGGGTGTGCAAGAACAGGGTCGGACGGCCGGGAATTATGCAGCTGTGTAAGCTGATCAATGGTAAAGCCGCACGGGAGTGCCCCGGAGTTGGATACTTCGAGGCTGTCCGAGCACAACTCCACCTGAGCGGTTATCACTCTGTTTCGGTGATACGGACTGAACGGAACTTAACAGGACCGCCTTCGCTCTGAAGACCAATGTTACCGCTTGTCCTCAAGTCGGTGCATTCATTCTGAAGCACTCCGTTCACATAGACCTTGATATGACCGTCGCGGACCTCCGCCTTGACCAGATTCCATTCTCCGTCCGGCTTCTCACTCGGCTCGTTGACCTGATCAATCCTCGGAAACTTCGGCATAATGCCGTCTTCAGGAAGTTTATATTCCTTGACCGAGGCGCCGCCCAATAAAACGAAGGTGCCGGCTCCCCCAACCTTGAGGTTACATTCCACGCACTCCGGGAAAGGCTTTGACTTATTCCCTATGTTAAGGAAAACGCCGCTGTTGGTGCCACTGCCTATCCATGCATATTCGACCTCCAAATCGTAGCTTGAATACTCCTTGTCCGTGTACATATAGCCGAAAGGTGCGCCGCTGATGACTGCGCATCCGTCTTCCACATAGAAGACTTCACCCGGATCCACATCTCCGTCGACAATGAAACTCCAGCCTTCAAGGTTCTTTCCGTTGAGCAGCTCAACGCTTTTCGGTGCGCAGCTGATGAACACCGTCACCGCTGCAGCCATTATTGCAAGTATCTTCTTCATAATCTCAAAGATAAGCATTAATAACCTGTTTTGAAAAATAAAGTTGCTTATTTCAAAACAGGTTATTAATGGAATGTCTTTAACTTTCATTATGTTTGCATTATGAAATGCAAACAGGTTATCAGTATCGCGGTTAAGGTATTCAAGACGGTAGGCACGGCTGTCGGCATATATGCTCTCTTCGCTTTCGCCCAGCCCGTGAGAGCCGCACTTACAGCCAGAAAGCTTGATGATGGTCTGTATTACATTGAATATCATGGGAACGACGGATTTGGCAGATTGATGAAAAATGGTGGGATCAAGAATCCTGAGGATCTTTCACGCTACATCACCCTGTTTCTTTCCAAAGGTTTCTCAAGAGCGCCGAAGACTTCTACGGCTGCACATGACTACGGATGCTCCACCCTGACTGCAAGCACGGAAGACGGACGGTTCCTGATGGGGCGGAACTTCGACTACCCTTCAGCCACAGGTATGATTCTCCATGAGTATCCGAGGCACGGCTATGAGTCCGTTTCCACTTTCAACGTTGAGTTCTACGGCTTTGGAGAAGGCTGGAAACCTGAAGGGTTCAAGAACGGTTATTTATCTCTGAGCGGGCTGTTTTTCGCCCTTGACGGCATCAATGAAAAAGGTCTTGCCGTGGCCGATCTCATGGCCGGAGATGACGTGGAGACGCATCAGGATACAGGAAAGCCTGCACTGACCACCACTTCGGCATTGAGATATATATTGAACAAAGCCGCCACCGTCGAGGAAGCTCTCGGTATTCTCAGAAACATCGACATGAATTCTGACATAGGTTCCGCACACCATTATGCAATCGCTGACGCAAGCGGAAGGAGTGTCGTGGTGGAATACGTCAATGACAGGATGACTGTCATAGAAACTCCGGCAGTGGCGAACCATTATCTATGCCCGGAAAAGAAGGACGTGGGACTGGCCGGATGGGACCATAGATATGAAATGCTCTGTCATGAGTATGAAAAGAATGGAGGAGTCATGGAAGAGGGAATGCTGCTGGATGCCATCAGGAACGCCTCACAGCCCCCGCACGGCAAGGAGTTCCTCGGAACGGCATGGACCATGCTGATGGACCTTACGAATCCGTCCGTCACTTATTACTCAAAACGTCATTTCGACACGCCGTTCCATTTCGAACTGAGTTGCCGGAAAATAAAGACAGATAATCAATGAGACTTGTAATACAGAGAGTCAAGGAAGCATCCGTCACGATAGACGGAAAGTTGCATTCATCCATAGGGAACGGTCTGTTCATTCTTGTCGGAGTGGAAACAGGCGATACAGAAGCAGATATGGAATGGCTGGCATCGAAGGCCGCCGGAATGAGGATTTTCAATGACGGGAACGGGGTGATGAACAGAAGTGTGGTGGACATCGGAGGAGAACTTCTCGCAGTGTCTCAGTTCACCCTCACCGCATCTACGAAAAAAGGGAACAGACCATCCTATATTCGTGCCGCAGGGCACGACCTGGCTGTCCCTTTGTACGGAAAATTCTGTTCAAGACTGGCGGAAATCACCGGCATACCCGTGCATGAAGGGGTATTCGGAGCTGACATGCAATGTGCGCTTGTCAATGACGGGCCAGTGACCATCATCATTGATTCCAGAATCAGAGAATGATTATTATATTTGTACAAGACTATGAGGAAAGCATTCAGATGGACACTGACCGTTGTTGCCGGCATGTTTGCATTGCTGGTGGCCGCGGCATCCGTATTCCTCAGCCCCGGGATTTCGACAAGAATCGCAAACAACGCAGTTGCATCTTTCGTGGACGGAAGCGCAAGAATCGGTCGTCTCAACGTTTCCATCCTGAAACACTTCCCTGATGTCAGTGTCGAGATCGACAGTCTGACCATCGCCTGCCCGCACGACACTTTCGCCTCATTGGACACATTATCATCGTGGGGCGTAATCGAGAGGGGGATGATGGATGCCGGTCGCGGAGATGAAGCCGACACCCTGGTTTCCGTCAACCATCTGAGTGCAAGGATGAACGTGATGGCATTCCTTACGAAAAAAGTCATACGCATATCCGAAGCGAGTCTCGACGGTCTCAGAGCCTTCGCACACATATACAACGACAGCACAGCAAACTGGAGCATAATCAAGATACCGGAAAGCAAGGACACGGTATCATCCCCCCTCCCTTCGGTCGAAGTTACAGGAATCAGAATCACCGGCATACAGGAGCTTGTCCTCACCTGTCCTGCGAGCGCCCTTTTCACCAAGGCGAGTTTCAAGGAATTCAATCTCAACGGCAAAGTCAAGATTGGAGAAGAAGGAATATCCGCAGATGCCGGCATTAGCCTTGATGCCGGCACCCGCTTCCAGATGGGAGACATCGGCCTCATAGACGCACCGATATCCCTGGCAGCCGGAGCGTCCGTGACTCACTCAAGCGACGGCACCGGCATCGATCTCCGGGGCCTTGCAGCTCAAGCCGCTTCCATCCCCGTTGAAGCCTCCGGCCTTTTCCTGCTGAAGGCTGACAGCACCTATGTCAAAGCATCGGCGGCCATCGGGAATTGTCCGATAGGGCATCTTATGGACGAATACGGAAGATTCTTTCCGGCAGCGCTTCACGGTCTCAAGACAGACGCGACGGTGACAGTCAAGGCGGAAGCCGACGGTTGGTTCGGCTCAGCTTCGGGCTTGCTTCCGCTTCTGAAAGCCGAACTCATTGTTCCGGACTCGCACATAGCATACGAGGGGTTGGTCGAAGACGGCGGTTTCGACATGACGCTATTGGCGGAAACAGACTCTGACGGCAGATTGAATGCAGACCTCGAAGACTTCTGCTTCGACATAAAGGGAGTGAGTCTGAACATCACGGGCAAAGGTGCCGATCTCCTCGGAGATGACCCCAAATTCGACAGCATCAAGGCATTCGCCTGCACTGAATTCGCCGATCTTGTGAAATACTTGCCTCCGGAAAGCGGCATCAAGGCAAGCGGAGACGTGGATTTCGAAGTTGAAGGCGGTTTCTCTCTTTCACAGCTCACCCCACAGAACATCCACACAAGCGACTTGAAGGGTCACATTTTCAGCGACGGTGTGAACTTCTCCATCGCGAAGGACACTCTTTACGCTTATGCTTCTCACCCGGACATACGTCTCAGCACCAAGGGACACAGGATTCTCGTCGGTGCGGGTATGGACAGCGTACGCTTCATTTCAGGAGCGACTACGTATATCATGGGTACAGCCATCGCGCTTGAAGCCAGCAACAACGGACGCTTGATGAGCGGTTCCGGAAAGATACAGCCGATATTCGCTGACCTCGACATAGAGAGTTTCAACATGAGGGGCACCGACACCCTCACCATCGGCATAAGGAACAGTTGCAACAAACTCACACTCGGTGACATCGCTGAAGACGGGAGCGTCAGTTCCAATGTCTCCGTCACCAGTTCCAACCGCATGGCATATATGCGTTCAGGACCGGACAGGGTGACTTTGGCCGACCCGGAAGTATCGGTTTCACTTCAGAAAAGGGCATCAACCGGACCGGCCAACGGGCTGAGGAGGGAAGGCAGGCCGAGACGCGACTCACTGTTCCGCTC
>R27__coassemble_1428_pt1 | contig 11003 bp, 9 predicted proteins | sample R27__metabat2_high_PE_015 | metagenome-assembled genome bin R27 | reverse complement strand
GGGTATATGGATGAAGAAGGTATTGCAGGATGGAACCTTGGGAATCAGCGAGGCTGATTCTTTCATGCAGCCCGCGGGACTGGCTCTAATGCCTGAAATCATCGGTTCTTCAGAAGAAGAGTCCGCCCCGGTGGAGAAAAATGAAGAAGAGGAGTATTTTTTCTAGAATAGAGAACAGATATGTCAAAGTACAATTCCATAGCAGTGTTCTATGGTAGCGACTCTTCCGAGTGGGAGGTTGCCTGCAGAAGTGGAGAATTTACGGCGTCACGCATAGATGAGACGTTGTATGACGTTTATCAGATATTCGCCCGTTTCGGAAAATGGCAGTTGGTGGCTTTCAGAAAGAAAAATTCCATGAGAGTTGTCTTTCCTGAGGGTTCACGGCCGGAAGTCGACAAGACGGATTGCTCCGTGACGGTCCTTGGCGAAAAAATCAAGTTCGATTTCGTTTATATAATGCAGCACGGCACTCCCGGTGAGAACGGACTGCTTCAAGGATATTTCGAAATGCTCGGAATCCCGTTCAGCAGCTGCAGTTCTTTTGTCAGCACCGTGGCATTTGACAAATATGCTTGTAAGAGTTATCTGAGGGATGTCGATTTCGTCAAGTGCGCTCCCGATGCGTTCCTTCGTAAAGGCGCGGACGTACAGGCTTTCGCGGACAAGGTTTCCCGTACTCTTGAATTCCCTGTTTTTGTGAAGCCTACCAACGGAGGCTCAAGCTTCGGCATCACGAAAGTCAGGACGCCTGAAGAATTGGCGCCGGCGGTCAACTATGCTTTCGCCGAAGGTCCTATGGTGATCGTCGAACAGGGTATAACCGGCCGTGAGCTGACCTGTGCGGCATATACCGATGATGGAACAGTCCGTGCCCTCCCTCCGATCGAAATCGTTACGGAAAACGATTATTTCGATTATGATGCTAAATACAACGGCCATAGCCGCGAGTTGTGCCCGGCTCCGGTCACAGATGAAGAATTGGCTCTGTTGCAGGAAACGACATGCAGGATTTATGCCCGTTTGGGATGCAAGGGGCTCGTGAGAATAGATTACATCCTCTCCAAAGATGGGCTTTATTTCCTTGAAGTCAATACCATTCCGGGTATGACCAGTGCTTCTCTCGTACCGAAGATGGTCCGTGCGGCCGGAATGGACATGACGGACTTCCTCACAACTGTGATAGAAAATTCATAAGGGATGCTTCTAACCGAATTCATAAAGGAAGGGGTCCGCGATCTGGAGAATCTTTATCCTGCGGAAGAGGCTCACAACATGATTATGATGCTGTGCGAGTCTGTTCTGGGGACAAAGAGCTACACTCATATCGTTGAGCCTGAATATGAAATAAATCCTGCGAAAGCGGACATTCTTGAAACCGGCCTGACGCGCCTGTGTTCGGGAGAACCCATACAGCATATTGTCGGTTTTTCCGATTTCTGCGGTCAGCGCTACAAGGTTACTCCTGATGTTCTCATCCCCCGTCCTGAAACGGAACTTTTAGTCAGAAGCATTGTAAAGGAGGCCTCCAGGATCCAAAGGAGCAGGATTCCTTATGGAAGGAAAGCCGCTCCGGTCCGCATTCTTGACCTTTGCACAGGTTCCGGCTGCATCGCATGGACACTTGCCGTCGAAGTCCCTGGCGTAGAAGTCATTGCTGTCGACATATCTGAACCGGCGCTTGAGATAGCCAGAAGCCAGAGCCTGTATTTTGGCCACAACTACAAAGAGAAAGGAGTCATCGGGCCGCAATTTGTCCGGGCGGACATTCTTGATACCGAACAGAACTTCGATTATGGGGAATTCGACCTTATAGTAAGCAATCCGCCTTATGTCAAAGAATCGGAAAAGGCCCGGATGCGTAAGAATGTTCTTGACTATGAGCCGGCTTTGGCTCTGTTCGTACCTGATGATGACCCGTTGGTGTTCTACCGTGCGATAGCCAGATGGTCCCAACGTTTTCTCGCAAAAGACGGGAAGGCCATGACAGAGATAAATGAGACTTTGGGCAGGGAGACGGAAAGCGTTTTCAAGGAACATGGCTTCCATCATACAGAGATAGTCAAAGACTTTTTAGATAAAAACAGATTCGTGATTTATTCCAGAAACGCCCTTTGATGCCGGTCGGCGGCTATGTTGATACAATATCCGTTTCCACTTTGTGCAAACGGATATTTCTTTTTCACTTTGCAGAGTCGAAAAAGAAAAATGGAACTATGAAAAAAATCTTTGTTTCGCGTGCAATTGTCATGGTCTGCCTGTCCGCCTCATTGTTCACATCTGTGTCCTGCAGGAAAGAGCCGGTCCCGGCAGAAACGGAGAATTCCCCGGTTTCACTTGATGAACTTGCCCGGGTGTTCTCGAATCTTCCTCTTGAACCTTGGCACATAGAAGAAGTGCATGCCGCTGTGACCGCATCTTCTGCCAATGGATACGACGAGGAATATATGCTGTCCGATGTCTTTCTGTCTCCCGGCTCAGGTGTCGGTGCGTCTGAAGAAGAGACAAAGGCCTTTCTCCCCAACCGGGCCGGTTCGTTGAGGGATGTCCTGAGGGAATACTTGGAAAGGAAATACGCCACGAAATCGGACGGCGGACCCTATCCTGACGCAGAAACATACATTTCGGCGCTGATAGCTTCGGACGCTCAAATATACTGGCCGTATTCCGAAGAGTGGGACGGTACCAGCTATCCTGTCGTCACGTTCAATCCCGGGACGGAAGTTTCATCGAACGTCGGTTACAGAATGTCTCCTGACGGCAGTGCCGAGGAGGTGGTCGTAAATGAAGAAAAGGCCATGAACGGAAACGTTTGGGTTATCAACCGCAATGAAGACAGCGGCCATCTGACTCTCGAGATGTTGAGGAGGCAGAATCCGGACTGGGGCCACGGAGGCTGTATCGTGGTCAAGTCGGGAGACACTGACAATATGTCCGGCACCAAGACTTTGGTACTCAAGTCATTTGAAGCAAGAAGGAATTTCGACACATGGTTCTGTGGAGGAAGTGAATTCTTCTGCCGGTCAGGAGCAGTGGAGGATTTTCAGGCGAGTACAGAGGCTGAGATGTACCTCTATTCTCCGAGCATAACTGATTTCATGGTTGTGGTGAAACGAAGCCAGGTGGGGCAGCCGCTGCCGTTCAATGCTGTTCTGATATCGGAGTGGACGGCCCAGCTCCAGGCCCTGGCCTTCATGATTACGGAGGATGACGGAGGGACAAGGACTACCTGGAAATGCTCGGCGATGGTAAAGATTCAGTCAAAGAGCTATGGCTTTGAAATCGAGCTTCCGTTGAACTCACGCGATGACATTGTCTGGAGAGGACAGATCTCGAGAAAATATCTTGAAAAGAACAACGACGTCGAGGGGCACTTCGGTGATGCATATCTGACCTTCGCTTTGGACTAAGTCATTCTTAATAGTAAAATTCATCAACCATTTCAGAACAGGTTCTCTGTTTGTCTATAAAAAACCCTATATTTGTTAACCTCAAGATTATTGATATGTTCAACAAGGAAGTATATGTCAGGAGACGTCAGACGCTTCTTGACTCCATGAAGAAAAAAGGGGCTGCGGGTATAGTGCTTTTCATAGGCAACGTTGATGCCCCGGCACAGTATAGGGACAACTGTTACAAGTTCCGCCAGGACAGCAGCTGGCTGTATTATTTCGGCATTGACGAGCCTCAATATGCCGCTGTGCTTGATTTGGATTCCGGGTGCGAGACGGTTTTTGCCGATGACGTCGATATCGATGACATCATCTGGATGGGTCCGATGCCGTCCGTTTCTTCAGTAGCGGCAAGTACCGGAATCAGCGCATCCGGGTCATATTCAGAGTTGGATGTGACTGTCAGATCCGCCGTGGCTGCAGGCAGGACCGTCCATTTTCTTCCTGCCACAAGATACAGCACGGCCCTGAAGCTGGGAAGCTTGCTGAACATGAATCCGCAAGATGTTTTCAGCATCGGTAAATCGGGTTGCCCGAAAGCTTCGGCTTCACTGGTTGAATCTGTCGTAGAAATGCGTCTCGTCAAGGAGCAGGAGGAAATCGAGGAGCTGGAAAAGGCCTGCACTCTCGGCCAGATGATGCATACTGTTGCCCGCAAGGGAATTGTTCCGGGAGTTCTGGAACAAACGATAGTCGGAGATATGGAAGGATTTGCCTTGGGACATGGCTGGGGAGTGTCTTTTCCTACGATCCTTACCCAGCACGGTGAGATTTTCCACTGTCATTCTCACGAGAATCTTATTGAGCCCGGCAAACTTCTCGTAATCGACGCCGGTCTTGAGTCCAACACCCATTATGCTTCCGATTTCACCAGAACGTATCCTACTGCGGGCAAGTTCACTCAGAGGCAGCGTGACGTCTATCAGATCGTTTACGAGTGCAACGAACATGCGTTCAGCATAACCCGTCCCGGAACAGCATATCTTGACATACACATCAGCGTCGCGAAGAAGATGCTCGAAGGGCTCAAGGCTATCGGCCTGGTCCGTGGTGATGTCGACGATATGGTCGCAGAAGGCATCGCGGGCCTTTTCATGCCTCATGGCCTCGGACACAACATGGGCCTTGACGTGCATGACATGGAGGACTTGGGCGAGAATATCGTCGGATACGGTCCCGGTCAGAAGCGTTCCGGCCAGCTTGGACTCGGAAGTCTTCGAATGGCGCGCAAGCTTGTTGCCGGCAATCTTGTCACCGACGAGCCGGGAATATACTTCATCCCTGCTTTGATTGAACAGTGGAAGAAGGAAGGGACGGACAAGGGCTTCGTTAATTACGGGAAACTGGCAGAGTATTACGATTTCGGTGGAATACGTTTGGAAGACGACGTTCTTGTAACTTCCGACGGAGCGCGCAGGCTTGGAGCGGACCGCCTTCCGATAGCCCCGGATGATGTAGAGGCCGCGATGGCGGCAGACAAACAGCAGCCATGACATTATTCGCCATATTAGCCATTCTTGCGGGAGTAATCGGCATCATAGGAAGCGTGGTGCCAGGTCTTCCCGGTCCTCCTGTCAGTTGGGTGGGGATTCTTTTGCTGTACATTGACAAAGCTGTGGACAAGGCTGGGAATCCTATGACATCCAAGTTCTTGATGATCTGGCTTTTAATCACCGTTCTGGTCACTGTTCTGGATTATGTTGTCCCAGCTGCGTTCACGAGGATGACCGGCGGCACGAAAACGGCGGGGCGAGGTGCGATAGTCGGACTCTTCGTCGGCCTTTTCGTTCCTCCTGTCGGAATTATCCTCGGCACTCTTCTCGGAGCGTTCCTCGCGGATTTTTTAATAGAGGACAGGGGAGTCTGGGAGTCTTTCAAGTCTTCGATAGGCGCTTTTCTCGGATTCTTGGGAGGAACCGGCATCAAGTTGATTGCTTCCGGATTCATGATGTATTACATAATAGTCTATTTATAGTTATGGGTTTACTTGACGGAAAGGTTGCGCTCATCACCGGAGCAGCAAAAGGAATAGGCAAGGCTGTTGCCTTGAAGTTCGCCTCAGAGGGCGCAGATGTCGCTTTCACGGATCTTGTCATCGACGAAAAGGCGGAGGAGACTGTTAAGGAACTGGAGGCATTCGGCCATAAAGTCAAAGCTTATGCGTCCGATGCGGCTTCATTCGATGAGACAGAGGCGGTTGTTGCGGAGATACATAAGGAGTTCGGTCATATCGACATTCTTGTCAACAATGCCGGAATCACGAAGGACGGCCTTATGCTTCGAATGAGTGAGCAACAGTGGGATGCTGTGCTGACAGTGAATCTTAAGTCGGCATTCAATTTCATCCATGCACTTACACCTGTTATGGCGCGTCAAAGAGGAGGGAGCATTATTTCAATGTCTTCCGTTGTCGGCGTTTCAGGCAATGCCGGTCAGTGCAACTATTCAGCTTCCAAGGCAGGTTTGATAGGATTGACAAAATCCATAGCCAAGGAAATGGGGCCGCGCGGGATACGCGCAAACTGCATTGCCCCGGGATTCATTATATCCGATATGACGGCGGCTCTTCCCGATGATGTGCGTGAGCAGTGGATCAAGACCATTCCTCTCCGTCGTGGCGGTACCACTGATGAAGTGGCAAAGGTGGCGTTATTCCTTGCGAGCGACATGTCGTCGTATGTCAGCGGGCAGGTAATTAACTGCTGCGGTGCGATGAACTGCTGACGGATTTCAATTCACGCGGAATGGACAGAATGTTTGTCGGCATCTCTTTGAGAGATGCTGCCGGTGCTTTGTTGGACTTGGTGATGCCTCGCTGCTGTGTCGTATGCGGGCATCCATTGATGCTGCGTGAACGTTTCATCTGTATTGAGTGCTTGTGCGATTTGCCTTTGACCCATTATTGGGAAAGGAAGCACAACCCTATGGCGGACAAGTTCAATGAACGGATACAGGACTCCCTCTTTCAAAACGAGCCTTATGCCTTTGCTGCATCTTTGTTCTTTTACAACTCTGAATCCATGTATAAGCGTATTCCTCAACATTTGAAATATGAGAACGGCATAAGTTCGGGACGGTTTTTCTCCAAGATTCTAGGAGAGAAACTCGCTTTGTCCGATTGGTTCAGAGATGTGGATGCGGTCATACCGGTTCCTCTCCATGGGACGAGGAAATGGAAACGCGTGTACAACCAGTCTGAAGTGATAGCCCGTGCTATAGCCGGGGCCCTTGGCTGTCAGGCTGTCCTGAGGACGGATATTCTGCGCCGCAACCGTATGACCAGAAGCCAGACAAGGGTTCCGCTTGGAGAAAAGAATTTGAATGTCAAAGGAGCATTTGCTTTAAAACGCATTCAACCTTCATTTTCGCCGCGTCATATTCTTTTGGTGGATGATACCTTTACAACCGGTGCCACGTTGAATGCATGTCGTATTGCATTGAGGGAACAGTACGATACGTCCGTGAGGATTTCTGCAGTGACTCTTGCATTCGTCAGCTCCTGATTTTGGTGATTTCCGATGAAATGATTAACTTGCAGGATATAGAAATACTCGGATATGAAAGCAACAGACCAGTACAAATGGAAATTCTGCTCCCTCGGAGGAGTGGTAAGAGTTAAAATTGAAAATGGCGAGGATTTGGAGCACCTCGGAGAGCTCGATCAGAAGCTTTGGACAGTACTCAGCTGCCCTGTTGAAGGACTTGAGTTCGACCAGCAGACTCTCGCTCTTTTGGATGCAGACGCTGATGGAAAGATCCGCGTTCCGGAGGTTGTCGCTGCAGCAGACTGGCTGACTTCAGTCATCAAGGACAAGGACTCCATCTTGAAGGGCGGAAGGACACTTGCTCTTTCAAACATCAATACAGAGAATGAGGCTGGCAGGGATCTGTATAACTCAGCCAGGCAGATTCTTTCGAATCTTGGCAAGGAGCCGGAAGAACTGACACTCGATGATGTTGTCGATACCACAAAGATTTTCGCTGGCACCAAGTTCAACGGAGATGGTGTCATAACGGCCGTTTCTGCAGATGATGAGGGTCTCAAGTCCCTCATTGCAAAGATTGGTGAAGCAGTGGGCACTTCGGTTGACCGCAATGGAGAGACGGGCGTAAACGCGGAACAGATAGAGCAGTTCTATGCTGCAGCCGAGGCTTATGCCGCATGGCAGGCCGCCGCGGACGGGACAGTGTTTCCATATGGTGCTGATACAGAGGCTGCCAGCGCAGCTGTAGGGGCTGTCAATGCCAAGGTGAAGGATTATTTCATGCGCTGCAAGCTCATCGCTTTTGATGCAGATGCTGCAGATGCTGTGGATGTATCCGTTGAGAAGATCGGAACTATTGCCGGTGGCAATCTGGCTGATCAGGAGGCCGAGATTGCCCAGTATCCTATCGCCCGCCCGTGCAAGGAGGCCGTTCTTCCTTTTGAAGGCATCAATCCTGCGTGGAAGGCCGCTGTTGATGCTGTCAAGGCTCTTGTCAAGGACTTTACTGACAAGGATGAAGTGTCAGAGCCTGAGTGGGATGCTGTTGTGGACAAATTTGCACCGTACGTTGCATGGAAAGAAGCCAAGGCGGGAGCTGAGGTTGAGCCACTCGGTATTGATGCTGTCAAGGACATTCTTGCAGCAGGACAGAAGCAGGCTCTTCTCGACCTCGTGGCGGAGGACAAGAAATATGAGGCTGAGGCCAGCGGCATCGACGAGGTCTGCAAACTTGTCCGCTTCTACTCAAACTTCGGCAGGCTTTTGAACAATTATGTGAATTTCAGTGAGTTCTATGCTCGTAAGGGTGGGAACCATGCAGTGTTCGAGGCAGGAAAGCTCTATATCGACCAACGTTGCTGCGAGCTTTGTATCCAGGTCAAGGACATGGGAGCTCATGCTGATATGGCCGCATTGAGCGGAATGTTCCTCATCTATTGCAACTGCACATCAAAGACCAAGGCCACGGCAATGGATATCGTCGCAGTGATGACTGATGGTGCCATAACAGGTCTTCGACCTGGCAAGCACGGCGTGTTCTACGACCTGGAAGGCAACGATTGGGACGCTACCATCACCAAAGTCGTCGACAACCCTATTAGTGTCAGGCAGGCTTTCTGGAGTCCATACCGCAAACTCGCCGGCTTCATAAACGACAAGATTGACAAATCCGCTTCAGAAAAGGATACCAAAGCGACTGCAGAATTGCTTTCAAAGGCAGGAGGCGGAGAGGCGAAGCAGCCTTTTGATGTGAGCAAGTTCGCCAGTACATTCGCAGTAGTGGGCATTGCATTCGCGGCTATTGGTGCAGCTCTCGCGGGCATCATCGCTGCAGTCAAGGGTCTTGAGTGGTGGAAATGGCTTGTCATCATCGCCGCAATTATGCTTGTAATTTCCGGTCCCGCCTGCTTCATCGCATGGAAGAAGCTCCGCAAGCGCAATCTCGGACCGGTCCTCAATGCCAATGGTTGGGCTGTTAACTCCGATGTTCTTGTCAACATCCTGTTCGGCAAGACCTTGACTTCTGTAGCCAAATATCCAAAGATGAAGATATCCGATCCTTATTCAATGGAGACTCCTTTATGGAAAAAGTGCCTCCGAGGGTTCATCCTTGCGCTTATCGCTGCATTTGCGGTCCTCTATTTCACCAACAACCTTAAGTTCATGGGCATCGAGCGTCAAAAGAAGGCCGTAGAGTGGCCAGTAGCTGAAACTTTGGCTGAGGCCGCTCCTGCAGAGGAAGCCGCTGAATGATCAAGATCCCCATATCAATAGAAAATCCGGCTCGATGGCCGGATTTTCTGTATCCTTCGGTGCTGGTTATTTCAAACTGTACAGCACACATGCGTGAGGGGCAAGGCTGGCGGTCAGAGCGCCATTGCCGGCAAGCTTGCAAACCTTCTCACCGCTCCACATGTCAGTCACGGTCACCTTTTTGCTGATGCCAAGGTCGCTTAGAGCTACGCTGACATCCTGCGCGTTGTCATTGTCGATGTTGAAAAGAGCAAGGTATTTTTCACCTGAATAAGGATTTTCGGAAGTGATGGCCACCTGATTGTTCTCTTGGAACAGCTGCCGTACGTTCGTGCCTTCACGATGCATCCTGAGGACCTCCTCGTTGGTCAGAAGGGACAGAGTGAAGTCATCCATGGTCGGAAGGTCCCCTCCGTACATAAGAGGCGATTTGAAGATGGTGAAGAATGACATGAGAGTATACTGCTCGTCCTTTGTAAGGCGTGTCATACGCTCTTCGCCACGCTCACCACGGATTGAGATGTGTCCGAGAGGAATCATGTCGCAGTCCGGCCATGTGCCCGGTGCGATATAGTCATACCAGCCCTGTGCTGTTCTCATAAGGTGAGGGATGTCTCTCCAGATGTCCCAGACATCATTCACCATACGCCACATGTTGGCATGGGTGCTGATATGGTCAGCCTTGGATACCGGTGTGCTTCCCGGCGAAGTGCTGAGCACAATGTGGCGGCCGCTCCGGTCAATGGCCTTGCGTATCATTTCGATTTCTTCCTGATGGTAAGGTGAAGAAAGATCATCTATCTTGACAAAATCGACCCCCCAGGATGCGTACATGTCGAAAAGGGAGTTGTAATACTCCTGGGCACCAGGTTTTGTATAGTCGACTGTATAATTGTCCCTGAGCCATCCGCAGAGCCTGTCCTCGTTGTATATCATATCGGCGGTGATACCGTCAGTACCCTTGACCGGGGTCTTTTGAGCCACCGCGATCTTAGGGATGCCGCGCATCAGGTGGATGCCGAACTTGAGTCCCTTGTCATGGACATAGCCGGCAAGTTCAGTAAAGCCCTTGCCGCCTGCCGCTGAAGGGAAACGGTTCTCAGCCGGCTGGTAACGTCCGAATTCGTCCATGCTGTAAATAGGGTCGGTCTGGTTGTAACCTCCGGCCTTGTCATTGGCGACGAACCAGCGGATATCGACCACGATGTATTCCCAACCGTATTCCTTGAGGTTCTCAGCCATATAGTCGGCATGGGCCTTGACCTCGCTTTCCACGACAGTCGGGCCATAGCAGTCCCAAGAGTTCCATCCCATTGGCGGAGTCTGGGCCCAGCTACGGAAATCATCTGTTTCCAACTGCTTCAAAGGTGCTTGCTGTTGGTGGGCACATCCAGCCAGAAACAGCAATGCGCATAACAAATAGGTAAGTTTTTTCATAACTGTTCGTAATATTGGTTTTAATATGCGAAAATAAAAAGAATTCATTATATTTGCTATTGACTATGCGTAACAATAAGAGCGAATATTACTATTATTACTATTTCCAGAACAGGGGATAGGCCGGAGATTACGCACATATACAGATGAATATGGGCTGTCCGGTACCGGGCGGTCTTTTTTTTTGGCAGCCATTTGCCGTCAATAAGTTGAATAATATGAAGATAGCAGTAGTTGGAATGGGTCTCATCGGCGGTTCCATGGCGATAGATCTCAAGCGCAAGGGCTTCGCGCAGGAAGTAATAGGCGTGGAAAATGACAGAGTGCACGCAGAGGCTGCACTTAAACTTGGTCTTGCAGATAGAATCGAGCCGTT
>R27__coassemble_1416_pt1 | contig 11055 bp, 9 predicted proteins | sample R27__metabat2_high_PE_015 | metagenome-assembled genome bin R27 | reverse complement strand
GAAGATGACCGGCCATAAGGACGGCGACAAGGTATATTTCTGGGGCAAGAAGAACGATGTCGCAGCAGACAAGTGCGAGCTCACCCTTGCATCCTCTGTCACTGGCAGTAATCTTATAAAGAGTGTGCCTTCTGCATCCGTTGGCTCGAACAACGCATATAATACAGATTTTTCTGTGCCTGGTGGACATGACTATGTTGATCTCGGTCTATCAGTTTTATGGGCAACAATGAATGTTGGAGCAAACAAACCAGAGGATTTCGGCTGGTATTTTTCATATGGTAATGTTATAGGGTATGTCAGGAATGGGACTAGTTATAGTAGTAGATGGGTTACAGCAAATGGCGGAACTCTTCTTTCTGGAGGCTTTTCTTATGATAATTATTATCTATCTTCTCCTGGTGGACAATTAAATGATAGTTTTACTTCAGGAGACGCTACTTATGATGCCGCTCGTGCTAATTGGGGTGGATCATGGAGAACTCCTCATGAAAAAGAGGCACAAGAATTGGTCGATAACTGTTCTTTTGTGTTTACAGACAATTATCATGATACTGGGGTTACGGGTATAATAGTCACTAGTAAAGTGACAGGGTATGCCGATAAGTCTATATTTTTCCCTTGCGCGGGATATGGTTTCGGAGATTATTTTTATTGTGCTCATCAAGGACGTTACTGGATCACTGGTTATATAACAGCAAATAATTCTTCTCAGTTATATTTTGATAAAGGGACGAATGCCGGAGATCGTTTTCTCCTAAGTAAGGAATACCGCGATTTTGGAAACCCAATTCGTCCTGTCATAGATAAATAAAAGGAATCCTTGACTCACAATGAATGATATGTATCCCATAGACTCTCCTGCCCAAATTCGTTATACAAAGAAGAATCGGGGAGAGTCATAACCACGAAGATAAATTCAAAATAATCTATATGAATCAGGATTGAGATGCAAATTAATCGCAAGTTTGGAACTCTCTGACAAATACGTCCTCCGGGAACTGGCGGGGAAGGGAGTCCTGATGCCGGAGAGAGTCACTGACCCGTCCTTGCGGACGGAGTCGGGGGCTCTCCGGGCCATAGGGCTCAGCGACTCGGCGTTCTGGCTGCTGAAGACCTTCGAGGGGCGGGACTTCACCGTGGAGCAGGCCGTGGACGCTCTCTGCAGGCACTACGATGTCGACCGCTCCCGGGCCTGGGCAGACGTCGCCTCGATGATCGAGACCCTCCGCAGTTGCGGTGCGCTGGAGGACTGAATATAGATTCTGCTTTGAAATACAGGACATTCAGGATATTCAAGAGTGAATGGACAGGTTCCAGACCCGGGCGGAAGGACAGATGAAAGTTGAGTGACATGGAAGAACTTCTCACAATATGCAGGCTCGTGAGGATGTCCGTCTTCGGAACGGAGGAGGACATCCCCAAAGGAGCGGATTGGCAGAAGATCTTCTCGGATGCCGGATTCAACGGCGTCAGCGCCCTCTGCTATGAAGCGGTGAAGCGTCTTCCGCCTGACAGGCAGCCGGACTTCAGCCTGATGCTCCGCTGGGACTTATCCTCGCAGGTCATACGCGAGGGCTTCCGCCACAGGCACGATGTCACTCAGGAGCTGAGAGGCATCCTTGAGTCAAAGGGCATCCCGATGCTCCTCCTGAAGGGTGAGACCCTTGCGGAGAACTATCCCCGGCCTGACCTTCGAGAGTGCGGTGACGTGGACTTCGTGGCAGGGTCAGACTTCGGACGCTGCAACGAAACAGTGAAGTCGATGGGCATAGACGTGAAGTCCCGTGGCAAGCACTCCGGATTCGAGTACAGGGGTGTCCGTTTCGAGAACCACACTCTGGAGCATACCGGGGGTTACAACAGGACCCATCGCAGGACAATGGCTCTCTTGCGTGAGGCGTTGCCCAACGCAGTCCGTCGTGCAGACGGATGCCTCGAGCTTGACCCTGTGACGCAGGCTGTGTTTGTGGTGAAACACACCGCGCAGCACCTGTGCTATTCGGGTGGTAGAATCGCTTTGAGGATGCTTCTGGACCTTGCGCTCTTATTGCGGCGTTATCCTGAAATTCCAGGAAAGTGGGAGCCGAAGTTGAAGCAGGTCGGTCTGGAGAGATTCGCGGAGGTGATGCTCTGCGTTGCCGACACTCTGCTTGAAACTGGTTTCAGGAACGGCTGGGGCAGAAAAGACAAAAGGCTGTCGAACCGTTTCATCCGTTATTTCCTGACAGACAGTCCGAGGACGATGAGGTATTTCGTGAAGTTCGGGTATCTGCCGTTGACGGTCTCAGAAGTGGTGGAAATATGGACCAAACGATGTTTCAGGTTAAAATAACACTGCGGCTGATGGTCACTGTACGTTTTGGACCGGACAAGCAGGATGGCAGCGAGCATAAAGATGCTCGCCTTGATATTCTGTGACGAGGCGTACAGAGTGGGCTTGGCTGCGTTTGCGGCTGACCGACGGATAGACATTGTCTCTTTCGAAGTACAAATCATAAGCGTTGAGGCTGCGGTTCGGGGACGCGGAACAGTAGTAGCCATCGCGGCCCACGCTGCGCACGAGCGCCGGATCGTTGCCGCCCGGCTCGCCAGTGCGATATCCGGCAGCAGGAAGAAAAACGCAGCCGGCCTTTTGCAGGGTCGTAAATGATTCTACATCGTAATTCACATCGTTCCAAGTAGAACTGGCTGTATTGAATGTTGCAGGCTCATCCACCGCTCCGGCCGGCCAGGAGAATTCATCGGGGAATATCAATAGTCCTGCCATTCCATTCACCTTGACCGCTGCGAAACGATGATTGTCTTCAGAAAGTACACCTGTACCATAGGTGGTTTTACGTGTATTCAGCAAATAATTCCACTCTCCTTTTTCACCTCCGGTGAGTACGCTCCATCCCTTTTGCCCATTGACCTTCAAACTCTCGGGGTGGTTCGCAAAGAATACATCTCCTTCCGAAGCGCCCCCGCTGCGAGTCAGCTGAATCTTTAATTTCCAGGATGTTTTGGATTGAACATGAATTATTGAAAAGTTGATAGTGAGTCCGGGAAGAATGATTAATTACACAGAAGATAATCCACTCGGTACCGGACTTTCAGGAGCAGGTATCTAGACTTAGTGAGGCATTCAAAGACCCGGAGAGAACTAACTTGGACATCTTCGGTAAGGAATCATCGCCAAATAAGCTTGTATATTTTGGCGGTACAGTCAACAATACCTTTATCTGCTCCGGTTCCGGTGACAGGAGGGCCACCGAATGGAAATAAATGCGATGTTCAGGAATCAGATGTTCGGCATCAAATCTGAAGAAGCCGTTCCGGACACATATTTCAGACCAAATCCCTCCGAGCAAAAAGCTATCGGCAGTCCTACCGTTAGCCCTACCAATAGCTCATCAAAAGACGACGTGCGAACCACTATTTTAAATGCAATGAGGTCAACGCCAGATATCAAGATTGAGAAACTTGCTCAATTGTGCAATTTAAGCGAAGAAGGTGTACGGTACCACATTAAGAAGCTCAAAAAAGAAGGGTATGTCAAAATCATCCGTATGTATGTGCGGATGAATTTCACTCCTCGGCCCGGAAAAGAACCGTATCATAGAAATCCACAAGCTGTTCCTGACTCATTGCGGCCTTGAACGCATCTGTACTGACGCCGCCTTTCTCAATGAGCCCGTGGGCATAGTCTCTGATATGGCGGATCTGACAGTCCCTGGCATCGTTGTCTCCGGGAGCGCCGAGAACATCGGCCTCCCTGTATATCCTGCAGGTCCGGTCTATGAATTCCGCTATGAAATGCTCATACTGCTCCTTGCCACACTGAAACGCGCCTTTGCTGAAATGCTTCGAGAAAGTCTCCAGGTGTGAGTACCAATTGTTTTCAGATACCGGCACCTCCTTCAGCCCGGTGCAGCGGATGTCCTCATAAAAAGAAGCATAATGTGAGCCGCTGAACTCATATATCGCGCACAGGTATTCTGTCTTTCCCAACATCCGGACAATGTCAACGTTCACCAATGGAGCGTGTTTGTCGAACGGGGTTATGATGATTGTGAATAATTGTATTACAAGAGCATTCATCTCCATCACTGCTACATTGCAGCACTGCGGAGCCACAAATCTGCTGATGCGGAAAGGCATCCCCTTGACCCGTATCTTTCGGAACATACCGGGAACCTCGGCCGGTCTTGCGCCGAGTTCCCTCACGATTTGTCCGAGACTCTGTTTCAAAAGAGATAACATAAGCCCTATGCCATTAACCATTTATGCCTGGCGACACTGTATAGCGGAACCAGCGGCAGGATGATGGGAACTTTGGCTACGTACTCCTGATATTCCGGACGGTCTCCATAGTTTTTGTTCTGGCGCAGTTCCAGACGGCGAGCGCCACTGAACATCACCCACAGTATCAGGATATATCCCCAGACAGCAAAGATCCACTGCCATATCCCGTTAAGGGCGGTCACACCGGACAGGAACACTCCAGTCCACAGAAGAATCTCTCCAAAATAATTCGGGCAGCGTACTATTCTGTAAATCCCTGTACGGCAGAATTCATAGGGATTCTTACGCTTGAGCCTTGATTTCCGGGCATCTGCCGCTATTTCGAGTATGACACCGGCAAGGGCAATGAAAAATCCGACGATGGCACATGTGTCTGGCGCAGAACCGTTCTGGATACGGAAGAAGACGGGGGCGAACTGTCCGATGAAAAGGGTCGCAACCATTATCCACAGCATCACTTTGAAACCCGGGTTACGCTTGGCAGCATTCGCATCGGTTTCGGGGCGGAGTATCTTCCTGTATGACGCACTTTTTGATTCCCTGATGAGCAGATAAATACCGAGTCTGAGCCCGTATATCAAAAGAAGTGCGCAGAAGGCCATTCCCCATATTTCCATGTCTCCAAAAAACATGATCATTGTTGCCAATGCCATTCCGGCAATGGAGAAGGCATACCCGATGGAGAAGAAATATACGAAGTAGATGAAACCAAGCGCAGAAACAAGGAATGAAATCAGGCAGACAATACCGAAAGCCGATGTAAAAGTTACCATGATGATAAAAATTAATTCTTTCCACAAAAATACAAAATACCATTCAAACTCTTTCCATCGGAATCTGGAAAAAGTCAGTGCAGGTCAAATTTATCAGAAGAAGAGGAAGCACGGCTTTTCAACCATGCTTCCTCTTCTCATAGATATGCCGATACTCAAGCTGTCAACCTGAAATACCGCTTGCCTGTTTATTATTTCTTGTACTCGACGGCTGCCTGCTCGATGGCAAGACATCTCTTGTAGTTCTCCATATACTTGTTGAAGCCTTCGACAGCCTCAGGGTCAGGCTGGACCTCTTCTCCTGCATTGCCGGCGAATACCACGAAGTCGAGGTAGTCGGCCAGGGTGAGGTTCTTCTTGTTGACCATATATGAAGCGAGGAGAGCGATACCCCAGGCACCGCCTTCGCCTGCTGTCTCCATGACGGAGATAGGGGAGTTGAGAGCGGCCGCGAGAATGCTTTGACCAACGCCCTTCTCCTTGAACAGTCCGCCATGTCCGGTGATCTTGTCCACCTTCACGTTCTCTTCCTTGAGGAGGATGTCATTTCCTATCTTAAGCACGCCAACGGTGGCGTAAAGGATTGAACGCATGAAGTTTGACAGGTTGAACTTGTCTGTGGCCGAGCGTACGAACAGAGGACGTCCGTCAGCGAAACCCGTTACAGGCTCACCGGAGATGTAGTTGTAGGACATGAGTCCTCCGCAATCAGGATCGCCTTTGGCGGCAGCCTGGAAGAGATTCGTGAACACTGAACCAATGTTGACAGGGGCTCCGAGAAGTTCCTGATACTCCTTGAAAATGCCTACCCAGCCGTTGAGGTCGGAAGTGCAGTTGTTGCAATGCACCATTGCCACAAGGCTTCCGTCAGGGGTGGTGACCATGTCGATCATCTCGTAAGGCTTTGAGATATTCTTCTCAAGTACAATCATGGAGAATGAAGATGTGCCTGCGGAAACGTTTCCCGTGCGCTGCTTCACCGCGTTGGTGGCGACCATTCCTGTGCCGGCGTCACCTTCAGGAGGGCAGAGAGGAACGCCTGGCTTCAGGTGGCCGGAAACGTCGAGTTTCTTTGCACCAGCGGCAGTAAGGCATCCTGCTGCATCACCCGCATTGAGTGACTTTGGAAGAATGTCGAGAAGCTTCCATCCGAATCCTTTAGGAGCGATGAGATCATCGAACTTCTCAACCATTGCGGCATCATAGGTCTTGGTCTCAGGGTCGACAGGAATCATGCCTGAAGCATCGCCGACTCCGAGGACCTTCTCGCCTGTGAGCTGCCAGTGGATGTAGCCTGCGAGAGTGGTGAGGAAGTCAATGTCCTTTACATGCTCCTCGCCGTTCAGGATGGCCTGATAGAGGTGGGAGATGCTCCAGCGGAGAGGAATGTTGTAGACGAAGAGCCTTGAAAGCTCAGCGGCGGCCTCTCCTGTGTTGGTGTTTCTCCAAGTGCGGAAAGGGACGAGGATTTCCTGCTTGCCGTTGAAAGCCATGTAGCCGTGCATCATGGCGCTGATGCCGATGGCGGTTAGGTTTTCAATCTCAACGCCGTAGTCTTTCAGGACATTGGCGCGGAGATTTGCGTAGCAGTCCTGAAGACCGTACCAGATAGCTTCGATGCTGTAGGTCCAGAGGCCGTCCACGAGCTGGTTCTCCCACTCGTGGCTGCCCTGGGCTATAGGTTTGTTCTCTTCGTCGATGAGAACGGCCTTGATTCTGGTGGAACCGAATTCGATACCGAGAACGGCCTTTCCTGCGACGATGGTGGATTTAGCATCTGCCATATTACATCAAAGCTTTGTTGAGAAGGTAGTAGACTTCGTTGGTACGGAGCTCCTTCTTGAATCCTTCGGTGGTGGTGTTCTTGTCGATATGAACGAACTCGATGCCGGTCATCTCAGCGAAGTCGTCCCAGTATTCGGCTGTGATGTCATAGCTGAATGCTGAGTGGTGGGTGCCGCCTGCGAGGATCCATGCGCCTGCGCCGATCTCGAAAGTAGGCTGTGGGACCCAGAGCGCCGATGCTACAGGGAGGTTCGGCATCGGCTTAGGTTCGATGCACTCAACGTCCTGAGCGATAAGGCGGAAGCGGTTGCCGAGGTCCACGACAGTGGCCTTGATACCGAAGCCTGTCTTTGAGGTGAACACGAGACGTGCAGTCTGCTGCTTGCGGATACCGATGCCGAGGAAGTGGACTTCGAGCTTCGGTTTGTCTGAAGCGATGAGAGGGCAGACCTCAAGCATGTGTGACTGAAGGATGGAACTGCGGTCGCCTGCGAAGTTGAGGGTGTAGTCCTCGAGGAATGAGCATCCTGTAGGAAGCCCCTGTGACATCACCCAGAGTGAACGGTAGAGGCATGCTGTCTTCCAGTCGCCTTCTGCACCGAAACCGATACCCTCTTCCATGAGACGTTGTGAAGCGAGACCTGGAATCTGGTCGAAACCGAGGAAGTTCGGGTCGTCGATGTCAGCACCGCCGAGGTCGTCGAAGTTGGTGGTGAAAGCAGTGGCGCCTTCGTCCTTGAGGACGTTGCGGAGAGCGATTTCAGCCTTTGCGGAGTTCTTAACCTTCTCCCAGTAAACCTCTTCGCCTGACTCGTCTATCTTGATGGTATAGAGCTTCTTGTATTCTTCCACGAGAGCGTCGACCTCTGCGTCAGACACCTTTTTGTAGTACTCCATGAGAGAAGAGACAGGGTAGTAGTCCACGTGGTATCCGAGTCTCTGCTCGAACTCTACGCGGTCACCGTCGGTGACGGCAACGTTGTTCATGTTCATGCCGAACATGAGGCAGCGTACGTTCTTTGCATCAGCGACTGCCGCTGCTACGCGGGCCCATACGGCGATCTTCTTCTGAGCCTCTTCGCTCTTCCAGTAACCTACGACAACCTTTCTTGGTACGCGCATGCGCGCGCAGATGTGACCGTACTCGATGTCTCCGTGAGCGCTCTGGTTGAGGTTCATGAAGTCCATGTCCATGGTCTCCCAAGGAATCTCGGCGTTGAACTGGGTGTGGAAGTGAAGGAGAGGCTTCTCGAGAGCCTGAAGACCCTTGATCCACATCTTCGCAGGGGAGAAGGTATGCATCCAGGTGATGACACCGACGCACTTTGCATCGTTGTTGGCCGCCTTCATTACTTCCTCGACTTCCTTTGAAGAGTTGGCTGTACCTTTATAAACAATCTTGATAGGGATGATGCCGGAATCGTTGAGTCCGTCAACCATCACTTTTGAATGACCGTCAACCTGAACGACTGCGTCCCCACCATAGAGGAGCTGCGCGCCGGTCACCCACCAGAGTTCTACATTGTCAAATGCTTTTGCCATAATTATTTTTTCTTTTTTTGTCCGTAATATGCGTTAGGCCCGTGTTTGCGTGAGAAATGCTTCTCCACGAGCAGGGGATTCATAGTAAGGTCAGGATTGACGCTGAAGGCTATGAAAGCCATCCTGGCCACCTGTTCCATCACGACAGCGTTGTGGACGGCCTCGTCAGCGTTCTTGCCCCAGGAGAAAGGTCCGTGATTCTTGACCAGGACGCCGGGGGTGTGAACCGGATTCATGCCTTCGAAACGCTTCACGATGACGTTTCCTGTTTCGAGTTCATATTCTCCCTTGACCTCGGCCTCCGTCATGTCGGACGTGCAAGGTATGCACTCGTGGAAGTAATCGGCATGGGTGGTCCCGATGTTTGGGATGTCACGCCCCGCCTGTGCCCAGGCTGTGGCGTATGTTGAATGAGTGTGGACAACACCGCCGATCTCCGGAAAAGCCTTGTAGAGCACCAGATGGGTCGGGGTGTCTGAAGAAGGGCGAAGGTCGCCCTCGACAACGTTGCCGTCGAGGTCGACCACCACCATATCTTCTGCGCGCATGGTCTCATAGCTGACTCCGCTCGGCTTGATCACCACGAGGCCCGTCTCACGGTCGATGCCGGAGACGTTGCCCCATGTGAAGATGACCAGACCGTGCTTTACCAGATCGAGGTTGGCGCGGAATACTTTTTCTTTCAGTTCTTCAAGCATAGTTGATTACCAGAGAACTACATAGATGAGGGCGACAATGGCGATGATGCAGAAAGCACCGATCTTGTAACCCTTGCTTGTGCGGAAAAGACTGAGGTCCACAGGGATGGCCTTGTAATCCTTGATCTTGTCCATGGAGTTGGAGTAGAGCCATACTGCCGGGCAGCCGACGAGTACTCCGAAGAAGAAGAATGCCTGGAAACCGATATCGTTGAGATATGCGATGAAGTTGTTTTCAGGTGTAGCTGAAGCAGGGAGGCAAGCACCCCAGATCACTATGACAGCAGCGAGGATGATGAAGAATACACCGAGGCCTCCGAGGATCTTGGCCCACTTGAGCATGGTGTTTCTGTCCTCCTGTGAAGGAAGTTCACAAGAAACGGACTTCTTCTCGTCAGCGAGTGATATGACAATCATCATGGTAAGGAGAATCATGAAGATGTAGCCTGCACGGAACTGGAACGGAACGTCTCCAAGGAAAATCTTGAAGAGGACTCCGAGAGGGATGGTAGCGATGGCTGTGACGACAGCAGCCTTGCCGGAAGCTCTCTTCCAGAGAAGACCGATACCGAATACGATCACGATGCCCGGATAGATGAAGCCTGAGTATTCCTGGATGTACTGGAATGCCTGGTCGAGACCGCCGAGGAGAGGCTTTACAGCGATAGCTGCGATAACGAGTGCGGTGAGTGATGTGAGACGGCCGACTGTCACGAGCTTCTTGTCACCGGCTTCCTTGTTGATGTACTTCTTGTAGATATCCATGGTGAAGAGGGTGGAAGTACTGTTGAACATTGAAGCGAGTGAAGAGATGATGGCTGCTGAAAGTGCTGCGAATGTGAGTCCCTTGATGCCTACAGGGGTGAAGTTGCGGACGAGCCATGGATAAGCGTCATCAGAAACCTGGATTGAACCCATGAGGTTGGTGAATGCTTCCGGATGGAGTGAAATGTAGTATGCGCAAACTCCTGGAAGGACAACGATGAACGGGATCAAGATCTTGAGGAAACCTGCGAAGATGAGACCCTTCTGCGCTTCTTCTACGCTCTTTGCTGCGAGACCCTTCTGAATGATGTACTGGTTGAATCCCCAGTAACCGAGGTTGGTCACCCATACTGCACCGACGACTGCTGCGATACCAGGAACGTTGGCGAATGCGCTCTCTCCGTGACTCTGCTGTACGACGAGGTGGAGATGGCTGTCGTTGATGTGCTCACCTGTGGTAAGGTCTGTGAATACGTTGTTCAAACCTGCGAGGACACCGTCACCTGCGCCGACTGCCTTGAGGGCGAATATTGCGGTGATGAGGCCGCCGCCGACGAGGAATACTACCTGAAGGACGTCAGTCCATGCAACTGAGGCAAGACCGCCGTAGATGGAGTAAATACCTGCGATGATGTAGAGCAGAAGGATGATGACCATTCTCATGGAGATGGTGAAACTTCCTATCTGCAGCATGACGCCCTGAAGTCCGAGTATCTGCTCTATGGCAAGTGCGCCGAGCCATGCTACGGATGTAAGGTTCACGAATACATAAAGGAAGAGCCAGAGGATGGAGAATGCGAGACCCACACCGTCATTGTAGCGTTCGCGGAGGAACTGAGGGATGGTGAAAATCTTGCGCTTGAGCATCGTAGGGAGAAGGAACTTGCCTACAACGATGAGGGTAACGGCTGCCATGAGCTCGTAAGCCGCGGTGGCGATACCGTCTGCGTAGCTTGTACCGGACATTCCGATGAACTGTTCAGCGGAGATGTTGGCGGCAATCAATGAAGCACCGACTGCCCACCAGGTAAGGGTGTTACCTGCAAGGAAGTAGTCGTTGGCACTCTTGGTCTCGCCTTTCTTGGTACGGCCGAGGAAGAGTCCGAGGAAGATCAACAGCGCAAGATAAAGGACGACGATGACAAGGTCGACTGTCCTGAATCCTGAAGCTGCAATTGCTTGGAATGCGTTCATAATGTTAAGTT
>R27__coassemble_1411_pt1 | contig 11101 bp, 9 predicted proteins | sample R27__metabat2_high_PE_015 | metagenome-assembled genome bin R27 | reverse complement strand
TCCGGGCTTTCTTCGTCTCCGCCCTCCCAGGTCGCGGGAGCCCGGACGGCAGCCGGCTTCCCGTTATCCGGGACCGGCTGCTCCACCGCCCCCTCCGGGAAGGGCCTCCTGCGGTATGCCCCGGCAGTGGCAGGAACTGAAAAAGATAGCTTCCACGTTGTTAATTTTCAGATTAATTCATATATTTGCAATGAATAAGGGTTCTGCCAGTGTGGCGGGACTCCTTTTTAGTTGACTCTGCGGCAGTGATGGGTTTCTGTCGCTCTGTTTTTGATTAGAACTGAAAACTACTATTTATTTATGCCAGAAGTGCTTTACATGACCCAGCAGGGTCTGGATAAGTTAAAGAAGGAATTAGCTGATGCATTGGCTCAGCGTCCTGTGATTTCAGCTGCTATCGCTGAAGCGAGAGAAAAGGGCGACCTTTCAGAGAACGCCGAATATGATGCCGCCCGTGACGCTCAGGGGCTTCTTGAGGTAAAGATTGCGCAGCTCAAGAACCAAGTGGCGAATGCCAAGGTCATAGATGAATCCCAGATTGGCACTGACATAGTTCAGATGCTCAATAAGGTTACAGTCATGAACCTTTCTCTGAACCGTAAGATGGAGTTTACGATTGTCGGTGAGAATGAAGCGGATTTCAGCAAAGGGAAGCTGGCGGTTACAACGCCTATTGCAAAGGCTCTTCTGGGTCACAGGAAAGGCGATACTGTTGATGCTAAAGTCCCCAACGGTATCATGAGATTCGAAATCCTTGACATTTCCTTATAATTTATGGCCACGATTTTCACTCGTATCGCGAAGGGAGAGATTCCTTCCTACAAATGTGCGGAGAATGAGGATTTCTATGCATTCCTTGATATCAGCCCTCTCGCTCCTGGACATACTCTTGTGATTCCAAAGAATGTGGAGGACGATTATATTTTCAACCTTGATTCCGACACTTACCAAGGTCTTTGGTCTTTCGCCCGTAAAGTGGCCGAGGCCATGAAGGCCGCAGTACCTTGCAAGAGGGTTGGCGTAGCCGTTCTTGGAATGGAAGTCCCTCATACGCATATCCATCTTGTCCCTCTGCAGACTGAAGGTGACCTTGATTTCAGGAAGGAAAGACCTGAAGTGTCTGATGAAGATAAAAAGAGAATCGCAGAACAAATTCTGAAAGAATATGAAAAGCTATAGAATAGTTGTCATGGGCATGTGCGCCCTGCTCATCGCTTCATGCGGAAAACAGACAGCCAGGATTCAAGGTACCTTGACAGGAGCTCCTCAGAAGTCCGTCATTGTCAAACTTCTTGACGTAAATACAGTCTCCGTCCTTGATACGGTGAATACGGATGCTGCCGGCCATTTTTCATATAAGGTTCCGGTTCAGGAAGGCCAGCCTGAATTCGTTTATTTGTATTATGGAGACACCAAAATCACGTCTTTGCTTCTCCAGAAAGGTGATGTCGTGAAGGTAGTCGCAGACACTTTGGGGAACGGCACCGTCGAAGGTTCCGAGGAAAGTTCCAGGCTCCAGGAGAATGAGACCAGGTTTCTGGATTTCATGAAGGCGATGAATGCTTCAGAGAATGTGGCGGATCTTAACAGAACTTATGTTCAGTATTATCGTGAATCGGTAAAATACGTGATGACAAATCCGTATTCCCTTACAGTGGTGCCGGTTCTTTTCCAGAATGTGAATCCTGATTTTCCTGTATTCAGCCGGAATACCGACGCCCTTCATTTCAGGAATGCCGCTGATTCACTTAAGACGGTATATCCGGAATCCAAGTACGTGAAGGCCCTGGAGAATGAAGCAAAGAGACGTGAGACCGCTCTGAGCATCGATTCTTACCTGTCTACCGCTCCTCAGCTCGATTATCCCGATATCAAGTCAAAGGATATCAATGGAAAGGAAATCCGCCTCAGCGAAGTGGAAGCAAAGGCTATCCTTGTCCGTTTCTGGTCTGTCGGAGATGCAAATTCAAAGATTTTGAACGTTGACAGTCTTTTGCCTCTGTACGAAAAATACCATGACAAGGGTTTTGAGATTTTCTCCATTTCCCTTGATACTGACAAGGCGGCTTGGGCAAATGTAGTAAAGAGTCAGAACCTGCCTTGGATCAATGTTAATGATGGCCTTGGTACCGCTTCATCAGCTGTCAGTCTGTATAATGTATCGACTTTGCCTCAGAACTTCCTTATTTTGGGCGGTGAGTTATATACAAAGGCCATAAATGGGGATCAGGCTCTCGCCAGCCTGCTCGACAAATCTTTGAAATAGACTCTTTCAAAGTAAATCAGAAAGGCTTCTTGTTGCTGACTGTAGCGACAAATTGTTTCAGATAGAACGGTTCGAAGTACGCAATGTCTTTGAACCGTTTTTCGTTGAAGTCCCTGACAGCAGGCTTCAGCATGGCGCTGGCCTTGGGACAGCATTGCACGAAGCGGGCATTCGGGTGTCCGATCACGTCCTTGCATTTCAATGCGCCGTCTCCAATGAAGAGGACTGGTCCGGCTTCCAGTTGATCAATGAAGCTTCCGGCGTCGACTATCTGAGGCTTTGTCTCTGTCAGCTGCTCTCCTTCAGGGGAGAATACCGCTGAATAGACTTCCATTCTTCGCGCGTCAATCATCGGGATTACAGATGTGCAGGCTTCAGGAAGCAGCCCTTCATCGTGTGCCTGCCAGACAAGAGTTTCCAGCGTGCCTGCTGCGAGAAGAGGAATGCCTGCTCCGAAGCATAAGCCTTTGGCTGTGGAAACCCCAACACGCAGTCCTGTGTACGACCCCGGACCCATGCTTACACATACGGCATCACAGTCCTTGACGCTCAACCCCTTCTCATCAAGCATTTCTTTGACATAAGGGGCGGTCAGCGAAGCTTGTGACCTGGGGGTCGCGCTTTCTTTGTAGACTGTGATTATCCCGTCCTCGGCGAGAGCTGTCGAGCAGAGGGCGGTGGAGGTCTCTATCAGGATGATTCTTGACATAAATCTATTGTTTGAACAGAAGGTCCTTCAAATACGGGAATACTGAATATGCAATATCCCTGATGGGATTGTATAGTACTGATGCATCGAGAACGTCCGGACTGACGAATTCGAACTTGACGTTCAGCGTGTCGAACATGACGATGACTATTCCGATGATGAATGCCGATATCAGCATGGAGAAAATGAAGCCCAGAAGTTTGTCAAGCCATCCCAGAAGTACGAGATTCACTATCCCTGTCAGCAGGCGGCCGATGATGTACAGGATTGCGACTGTGGCAATGATGATTATGGCGAAACTTATGACATTCAGGACCCTTTCGGAAATGTCCAGATAAGGAAGTAGCCAGTCGCTGATGACCGTGGAGAATCTGTAAGCCAGCCACGCGCCCAGAACCAGTGATACGAGGGCAACGGCCTGTTCAATGAAGCCTTTCTGTAACCCTCTGATAATCGCCGGAATAAAGCAAACGAGAATAATAATATCCAGGGTCTCCATGGCGTATTGCTAAAAAGTCATTTAATGATTATATTTGCGGATTACAAGTGATATTGTACCCGGTTTGTCCGGTATGCAAAATTATATAAAAATTATGACATTCAAAGAGTATAAAGGTCTGGATTTGGTGTCTGCAGGAAAAGAGACACTGGAGAGGTGGAAGAAGAACCATGCGTTCGAGAAGTCACTTGAACTTAGGGAAGGTGCTCCTGAGTTCATTTTCTTCGAGGGACCTCCGTCGGCAAACGGAATGCCGGGCATCCATCACGTGATGGCGCGTTCGATCAAGGACTCCATCTGCCGGTACAAGACTCAGGCCGGATATAAGGTGAACCGTCGTGCAGGATGGGACACCCACGGACTCCCGGTGGAGCTCGGCGTTGAGAAGAAACTCGGCATCACCAAGGAAGATATCGGCACGAAGATCAGCGTGGAGGAATACAACGACGCTTGCCGCAAGGAAGTCATGAAATACACTCAGGAATGGCGCACTCTTACGGAGAGGATTGGCTATTGGGTGGATATGGATGACCCTTATATCACATACGACAACCGCTATATCGAGACTCTCTGGTATCTCCTTAAGGACATCTATGGGAAGGGATTCCTATATAAAGGCAAAAGCATTCAGCCTTACTCGCCTGCGGCGGGAACGGGACTCAGCTCCCACGAACTCAACCAGCCCGGCTGCTACCGTGATGTGAAGGACACCACCGCCGCCGCGCAGTTTGAAGTAATAAAGGACGAGAAGTCCGCTCCTCTCTTTGAGGAAGGTCTTCCTCTCTACATCATTGCATGGACTACTACGCCATGGACATTGCCGTCAAACACAGCTCTCTGCGTAGGCCCGAATATCGACTATGTAAGAGTGCATTCTTTCAATCCATATTCCGGCGAGGAAGCTGTATATGTGCTTGCAAAGGCTCTGGTGAACGCCTGGTTCAACGCCAAGGCCGCGGAATTGCCGTTTGACGGCTACAAGCAGGGCGACAAGCTCGTTCCTTTCGAAATCCTCCCTGGAGAGTACAAGGGCAAGGATCTTCTGGATATCAGATACAAACAGCTTATTCCTTGGTTCACACCTGACGAGGGAGCATTCCGCGTAATCAGCGGTGATTATGTTACCACTGAGGACGGTACGGGCATAGTTCACATCGCCCCTACTTTCGGAGCGGACGATATGAAAGTGGCAAAGGCTTTCGGAGTACCGGGCCTTCTGGTCACGGACAGGAACGGTGACCTTCAGGCTCAGGTTGACTATCAGGGACGTTTCTACCGTCTCGAGGACCTGGACCCGGATTACGTAAAGACACGCGTCAGCGGAGACTATGCACAGTGGGCAGGCCGCTATGTGAAGAACGCTTACGATTCAAGCCTCGCCCCTGACGCTCCGACCCTTGACATTGATATCAGCCTCATGCTCAAATCCAAGGGACAGGCGTTCAGGATAGAGAAGCATGTGCATACATATCCGCACTGCTGGCGCACCGACAAGCCGGTCCTCTACTATCCTCTCAACTCATGGTTCATCAAGGCCACGGCGGTACGTGAGCAGATGATGGCTCTCAACGATCAGATTGCATGGAAGCCTGAAGCTACCGGTACAGGGCGTTTCGGAAAATGGCTCGAGAACATCCAGGACTGGAACCTCAGCCGCAGCCGTTACTGGGGTACTCCGCTTCCTATCTGGCGTAGTGAAGACGGCAAGGAGGAGAAGTGCATAGGCTCGGTCAAGGAACTTTATTCAGAGATTGAAAAGGCTGTCTCCGCAGGCATCATGGACGCCAACCCGTTCGCACAGAAGGGCTTCGACCCGGAGGACATGTCTCTCGACAATTACAACAGAATCGACCTTCACAGACCTTATGTGGACAATATATTCCTTGTCTCGGACAGTGGCCGCAGGATGGTCCGCGAGACGGATCTCATTGACGTTTGGTTCGATTCGGGTTCAATGCCTTATGCACAGGAAGGGCTCAGGAATCTCGGCAGCGGGAAGTTCGGCTGCACGGCAGATTTCATAGCGGAAGGCGTCGACCAGACCCGTGGCTGGTTCTATACTCTCCATGCCATTCATACGATGGTAAGCGGCACCCCTGCATTCAGACGTGTCATTTCCAACGGACTGGTCCTTGACAAGAACGGGGACAAAATGTCCAAGCGCCTCGGCAATGCCGTCGATCCGTTCAAAGCCCTTGACAAATACGGCCCTGACGCTCTCCGTTGGTACATGCTCACCAACGCCCAGCCTTGGGACAACCTCAAGTTTGACGAGGCGGGTGTTGTGGAAGTCAGCAGGAAGTTCTTCGGCACGCTCTACAACTGTTACTCCATGTTCGCGCTTTATGCCAACATCGACAAGTTCGACGCCTGCGCAGCGGCAGTCCCTTATGCTGACAGACCGGAGTTCGACAAGTGGATCATAAGCCGTCTCAACACTCTCATCAAGGGTGTCATAGCAGCTTACGAGGATTATGACGTCACCCTTGCCGGACGTCTCATACAGGATTTTGTCGGCGATGACCTTTCCAACTGGTACATCCGTCTGAACAAGAAGCGCCTCTGGGGTTCCGGTCTTGCTTCCGACAAGCAGGCGGCATACCAGACACTGTACGAAGTGCTCAAGGATATCGCTCTTCTCGCAGCTCCTATAGCTCCTTTCTTCATGGACCAGCTTTGGCTCGACCTTGTCCCTGGGAGCGATTCAGTTCACTACCAGCCTATGCCTGTGTGCTGCGAAGCCCTCATTGACTCTCCGCTTGAAGAGCGCATGGCTCTGGCGCAGCAGGCTTCGTCCATGGTTCTCGCGCTTCGCAAGAAAGTCGGCATCAATGTCCGCAAGCCTCTTGCGCGCCTCTTGATCCCTGTCATCAACGACAGCGTCAAGGACAACCTTGAGAAGGTAAAGGGCATACTTCTTACTGAAGTCAATGTCAAGGAGGCCCAGTTCATCCACGATACTACCGGTATCATCACCAAGAAGATCAAACCGAATTTCAAGACTCTCGGAAAGGTATATGGCAAGCAGATGAAGGAAATAGCCGCGGCGTTCGGAACGCTCTCCCAGCAGGTCATCACCGACATCCAGAATGCTGAGACCGAAGGTGCAGCCTACACCCTTCCGTTGCCGTCAGGCGATGTCATCCTCAATGCAGGAGACTATACCGTTTCATCCGAGGACATGCCGGGCTGGCTTGTTTCTTCAGAAGGTTCCCTCACCATCGCGCTTGACATCGAAATGACGGATGAACTCCGCAACGAAGGTACTTCCCGTGAGCTTGTCAACCGCATTCAGAATATCAGGAAGAACAGCGGATTCGAGGTGACGGACGAGGTGATGACAGTGATATTTTCATCAGAGGAGGTCAAGCCTTCCATTGACGCTGCCGTAGCGGCGTATGAACCATATATCAACGCTCAGACCCTTTCCGGTGGCACCGCCTCCAAACAGTTGTCCGAGGCTTCGGCAGATGCAGTTGAAGTGGAGTGGGAGGATACGACCATCAGGATCGAAGTGAAAAAGAAATAACCTATCTTTACCTATATCAGTATGGCAGAAGAATTAAAAGAGACAGTAGAAAGGACCCGTTACAGTGACGAGGAACTTGCTGAATTCAAGGAGATTATCCTTGATATGCTTGTCAAGGCGAAAGCTGAGTACAATACTCTCAGAGGTGCAGTGACGCGCTCATCCAGCAATGACATCGAGGATACTTCACCGTCTTTCAAGACAGTTGAGGATGATGGAGCGAATCAGTTGTCCAAGGAAGAGGCCAGCCAGTTGGCTGCACGCCAGTATAAGTTCATCCAGAATCTTGAGGCAGCTCTTGTACGCATAGAAAACAAGACCTACGGTGTATGTCGTGTGACAGGAAAGCTTATTCCGAAAGAAAGACTGCGCCTGGTTCCTCATGCTACGCTGACAGTGGAGGCGAAGGAGATGCTTGCAAAGTCTGGTAAGAGATAGACTTTATGAAGACATCAAAGGGCAGAGGCCTGATTGTGTTGGGAGTGACGTTGGTTATCATTGACCAGATTATCAAGATTCTGGTCAAGACCAATATGGGCCTGGGTGAGCATTTCAACGTTATTGGAAACTGGTTCCAGATTCTTTTCGTCGAAAACGAAGGCATGGCTTTCGGATGGGCCTTCGGCGGTGCCACAGGCAAATTCCTGCTTTCCCTTTTCCGTATATGTCTGTGTGCGGCTCTTATATGGTGGATATCTCATCTGTGCAGGAAGAATGCCGCGGCTTTCGAATCCGGAGAATCAGCGCCGGTACCGGCCGGAGTGCTTGTCGGTCTTACAATGATAACAGCCGGGGCCTTCGGGAATATTATCGACAGCCTTTTCTATGGCATAGTCTTCGGACATTATGCTCCGTTTATGTTCGGCAGGGTGGTGGACATGTTCTATTTCCCGATCATTCATACCACTTGGCCGGCTTGGTTGCCTTGGATAGGGGGCACCCCTTTCACCTTTTTCGATCCGGTCTTCAATTTTGCTGACAGCTGTGTGACCGTGGGAGCGTTTTATCTGATATTGTTCCAATGGAAATTCTTCTCCAAGGATGAAGAGAATCAATCTATATAAACAACTTGTATTTTTCACAGACTAACCTCCGGACAGCCATACTGCAGAACAACCATAAACCAACAACCAACTATGAACAGACGGAATTTCATGAAAGCGTCAGGTGTCCTGGCTCTTGGCGCACTGACATCCTGCCAAGTGGTAAAGGATGACAAGAAACCCGAAAGGGAAGTGTATGAACTTCAGATACATACCTTAAGCGAGAATGGAATGCTCCTGAAAGACTATCTCAGGGACTCCTTCATTCCGGCCATGAACCGGTTGGGCGCCCGGGTAGGTGTCTTCTCTTCTTTCAAGAATGATGAGGACAACCGTCTCTGGATTCTCACGGTCTATGACGATATGTGCCATTACAAGAAGTGCAAGGACGGGATATGGGAAGATGAGGTGTACCGCAGCAGTGCGCAGGGGTTCTTTGACAAGACCAGTACCGGCTCCGCCTCCCAGGCTACTGAGATCTACCTCATGGAATCCATATCTCCGGATTACAGATTCATTGCTCCCGGAGCGGACAGGACACTCAAGGAAATCCGCATCTACCGCAGCCCGAATGAGGAAGGTCACAAGAGGAAGGTAGAGATGTTCCGCGATGACGAGGCTCAGATTTTCACTGACACCGATATGGGTGTGGCATTTTACGGAAAGGTGCTTTCCGGACCGATAACGCCAACTATCATCTACATGCCTTCCTTCGCGGATGAGGAAATCAGGGATGCCAAATGGAAGGAGTTCGGTCCAAAGTACAGCCCAATCAAAAACCTTGAGAAATATCGCAACAACATGGAGCGTGTCGTGAGCAATGATTATGTACGCTCATTGCCATTCTCCCAGTTCTAACAGTCTTCCTTTTTGATATTTTTCACAATAGGAGATAAACAACATGCCCCGCCCACTGTGGCGGGGTAATATTTTTGTAAATTATTTTTGCAAGATAATAGAAATTATATATATTTGCAATCCCGTTCAGGGATATGTTTTTACATATTTGGAGAGGTGGTAGAGTGGTCGATTACGGCAGTCTTGAAAACTGTTGAACTGAAAGGTTCCGGGGGTTCGAATCCCTCCCTCTCCGCGCTATGCAAAGCATAAGAAGGCGCCGCACGAAAGTGCGGCGTTTTTTGCGTATAAGGGCGTGAGCGTCAAGAGCTTGCTCTTGAAAGCGAATGTCCTTGGACGCAAAAACATGGGCGTTAGTCCGCCTTCGTAGGCTTTGCTCTCGAAGACCCAGGGATGTGCAAAGCCGCTTGCGGCTGCGCAAATCCCTCCCTCTCCGCAAAAACAATTTCTAAACCCTTGTGAATCAATGATTTGCAAGGGTTTTTTCTTTGCTTCATTCAAACTTACATTCAATTTTTGGAAGTTGCCCTTGCTTTTATACGAATCAAAGCCGGAATCGAAATCCCGACTTTGAAGATACATTCAATGTCACCCGATGGAACAAGTGAAATTGTATCGCAAATGTAGAAATCTTTCTGGTCTTTTCAAAGGGAACATAAAAAAGTGACATTTTTCATTCCCTTTCCATCCTGATGAAGAACCATCATCATAACGATGATTTGGACGTACTGCGAAGATTTTGAGGCCCAAATCATTATCACACAGCGCTTTGTTAAATAGCATTGACATATATCGTCAAATATCCATGGCGCGAGAGTAGTTGCCAAAGAGACATAGCGTATGTTTATTGCGGTTTACCTGTGCATATAGGCTATAATACAAAATCAGCGCCCCACGGGCGCTGATTCCATGATTACAAAGATGTCAGGAAGATGCTTTACCACGGCTTGGCCATAAATTGCATACAGCATGCAACGTGGCCATCCCAAAAAGCCTCCTCCGCTTCACATTTGTCACCGAACAACTTGATAAGTCTTTCCGTATTGACATATGGTACGACCTCGTCCTTTTTGCTGTAATAAATCTTCGTCTTGGTTTTAGGAGTCCATCCGCTGGTCAGGTCCTGCCTTCTCAGACATTCCATCAGATTATCGTGAATATCAGATTTGGAATCCAATAGTTCTTCACTGAGCATCTTGTCGAGCGGCAATGACAATTTTCGGGCCGTAATGTCCACTCCCAACTTATTGCAAATGTGTTTGTTCAGTTCTTCCGAAGCCATAGTTTTATCTCCATATATAAATTTGAATTCCTGCTCCCAGAGCTTCCACCATTCTTCTGTATAGAAACGCTTTTTTTTGTATTTCCATCTCGTCCACCTGACTTCTGAATTCCAGTGGCAGTCCAACATTGACTCGATCACCAGTGGCACCACACACGGATAGTAAACCACGCCATCCCTATGATAGGCTTGCATGGTTGCCTCAGGGCAATACGGACCGCAGCAGACATACGAATATTCGAAATTCCAGGCATCCCTCAAATAAGTGCCGAAATCATCAATCGGAGTGGTGTCGAGCAGCTTATGTACTGCCATGGCATCTCCGGCTCCCTGTGAAGCACCTATCACACGGAGTTTCCAATCGTCTTTCATCTTGCCCTTTTCCTTTTGGAACAATTTCATACCGGCGGCAAGAGCGTCATAAATCTGCGTGGCCTGATCAATGTGGTCGACATATGGCTGAACCCTATCTGCCGTGGCGCCGAAACCCTGGCCATCCGGCATAATAAACACATTCTGAATACTCAGGAAATATTTATATTCCTCTCCGCCTTTGCTTCTCGTGGCACATTCCTTCGCCAGGGTATGAGTATATGGACAGACAAGATAGATATTGTTCTGTTCACAGATTCCCAAAGGATTGGCTCCAACCGCCATAAATGCAGAGAACCAATCGTCGAATCCATCCGACCGGTATGTGCGGTATTCATATCTATAAGTAATGAATCCGGTTGGAGGAAAACTATTATTGGTCTCAGCAATTTGCTGTTCGCAGCTCTCAAGGAATTGCTTGCGAAGGTCGGCGTCATCAGAATTTGTTCCTTCGGGACCATAAATCAAGTCGGCCATTTCCTCCACTGTGTAATAACTCTCTTCAGTTATTCTGTAATCGACATTTTCAAGCAAATCATCCAG
>R27__coassemble_1399_pt1 | contig 11181 bp, 6 predicted proteins | sample R27__metabat2_high_PE_015 | metagenome-assembled genome bin R27 | reverse complement strand
TGAGCAACTCCCATTAGTAGTTGAAGAGGAGTTCGATTCCGCCGTGGGAATCGAACTCCAAAAAGTACATTGAAAGTACCTCAAATAAGTTTTTTCCCGTATGCTATTGCAGTTCCAAAATAAAGCATTACCTTTGTTGTACAAATGTTGTACAAAATGGCCGCGGCCTTTCGGGGCAAAGAAAACGGAGATTTTGTAAAATGTTGAAAGCAAAGCATTTGCGGAGCTTACGGTAGGCGAAAAATGCCAAAGGATTAAAAGTATGGCATTCAAAAGGTCAGGAGTTCGATTCTCCTATGCTCCACTTAAGTTAAGAAAGAATGGCCGAAGTCCATGGGGCTTCGGTCATTCTTTTATTATTATATCTCCTCTTCTGTGAAAGGCTCGCTTTCCATGTTGAACATCTTCCGGGCAATCCTCACGTTCAGACCGGTGGAAGAATTGCCTAGATCAGGGATGTTGATTGATTTAAGATTGTATTCATAGAACCGCGAATTCTTCTGAGGAAGGACAAAAGGCTTAGATACATTGCCGTTTTCATCGACATGGCAGAAATATGGTTTGCCATACTGGCCGTCCCCTCTCTTGCTAGCGAAAACGAACCATTTACTGTTAGATGACCAGCTATGATAAGTATCTGATTTATTGCTCTTTATACCATCCAACAACTTAACATCACCGGTTTGCAGATTGATCAGGCACAACGTGCTTTCAGTGTGATACAGGTGGAAAGTACCATAGTCGGCTACTGTGAACAACAGCCATTTTCCATCATGGGAAACTTTCGGATAACAAGCGGATCCATTGTATGAAAAAGCGTTCCAAACGGTATCAGCCTTTTCGCCCAAATGACCGTTTGATGAATCGAAATCAAAGCGGAGAACTGAGTACTTAACATTCTTGAGATCCTTGGGAACTCCCGTGGTATCCGCTACGCAACAATAAACTGACTTCCCATCAGGAGAGAAACAAGGGAAGGTTTCCAACCTGTCAGCTCTGGCCACATGTGGGAGATTTATCATACGATTGTTGTCAAAATCTGCTACAGTAAGGTCGGAGCCGGTGTCAAAACATTCCATCCTGTTCATCGGTACGGTATGCATTCCAGGAAGGATCACATTAGTTGAGAAAACACCAAAACGCCCTTCAGGATGGATTTCGCCATATACGGAACCGGAAATCATTCCTGGGACATTGAGCGTCAACTTCCTGATTTTTCCATCACGATGAAAAATCATACCTCCTTGTGCACCTCGGATATAATAGAATGAAAGATCCCCACGAGCCTGAGCATGTGTATGGCAGTTCATACATGAATTATCCGTATGCTTATAATCGCAGATTGTGGTGTTTGAAAAATCTTCTATGCAACGCTCTTCAATCGAGATTTCATTATACATCTGATAGGACGGTTCAATCAGTCTGTAAGTAAGATACCCGTCTATCGAGTCCTCGCTGACATACACATTCCAAGCATCAGTAATCTGCTGTCCACCAATCTTTGCTTCCGCTTTAACTGTGATTGTCTGTCCTTCAGCCCCGGAAATGAATGATTTCCATTTCTTAAGTGACCATTCGACCTCCTGCCCTTTCACAGTAACAGATTTCTCTCCCAGGATGAATGTTGTCTCCGCTGATTCGAAACCCTTCATCGCATAATGAAAGTTCAACGGCGCAATGTTGGCAGGAATGGTCACTTCCTTATAGTCCGGATAGATAACAAGAGGGCCGCCACTTCCGTCCTTGGCAGTATATTCCCCTCCACTGCAGCCGATGATGGCAATAGTTATCGCCGCGCCAAGCATTATCTTAAAAAAATATTGTCTCATAGGCTTATTCTTTCTTTTCCCTCAGATAATAATACCAGTATGTATCACTATATGTGTTCGGATATCGGTAAAAATTGTCCAATTTTTTCTTGAGCTTGACATCAAGATCAAATTCTTCAGCATAATCCTGTGATATGAAGCCATCACGTCCAAGCCAAAGGACAAGTGCTTCCTTATAAATATGGCCGTCCATCCTGTACGGTTCATAGTCTTTGAAGAACTGCTCAAGATCATACTGCAACAGGTCCGAACAAAGCATATATTCACGAGCGACCGTATTGTCCGGGTTGGTTTCAAGCAGGATATCGACAATGGAACGTGCAGTAAGAGGGACAATGTCAGAATCAGTTAAATTTTTCCGGAATCTGTCAAGCCAGGCCTTGTCTTCTTCATTCAAAGTACCATCCAGCATCCTGATAGCCCATTTCCTATAAAATAGAGTCTTTCTGAGAAGGTTAAGATATTTCTGGGCTGCGATTTCCTCTCCAGTGATAATATTGACACGGGCCAGCCTCTCAATGAATCTCGCGCCTGTATGCTCAGGGGATGCCTGAAGAGACGTTATGGCGCCCTGTTCCCCAATGGTCATATGGCCAAGCTGGTACCATACCTCACCAATGATGCAAGTGGTGAAAATGTTATAGTCGCCAGATATGGAAGGAAGGAAGGCATATGGATCAGGGCTCTGGGAATGATTGAACAACTTGTCGCCCAACTGACCTTTCATCGCCTGGGCGATATTGTAACATAGCGATGCATCCATCGTATGGAGATCTTTCTCTGACAGTTCGAGCACGCGATCCCAGTTTCCATGTTCAACTTCTGTACTCAATCCGATAAGCCTTTCATATTTGAAATCCGGTTTTGCCAGAAGTTTTCCGGAATTCTTGTTATAGGGAACTCCGAGAGCCCATACGCCAAAACAGATGAACAGAACGGCCGCCAGTATTCTGTCCCTTGTCCTTTTGAACTGCAGAGCCAATGATATCAGACAAAGGAAGCCTAAGACAGCGAATGTATAGCGCGTCATATACAGAATGTCGCATTCCCTAAGGAACGACCAGATGAACATTAGAGCAGCAATCAAAAGTGAAATGCGCTTGCCAAGGAAATGGCGGCAAATCCTATAAGTGACTGAACTGATAGCGACGATGAGCAAAGAAACAATAAGTGCTCCTATGAAAGGCAGGCCGAAGAACTGGTCTGCAAAACTGCCGGCAAACGATGAAAGCCATCCCATGCCTCTGAATCTTCCGGCAATGTAATCCCAGTCATAGACAAAGAGATTCATCTGCTCCCTTCTCATCAGATTGTAGGGATATGCAATCAGATAAAAGAAGAAAGAAACAAGGAATGCCAGAACAGCAGACACGTAGCCGATACGGTGGAAATCAGTTTCTTTTCTATTTTTCATAGTTATCACAAATGTAAGAAAAAATACCCGAAAGTTGCAAAACTATGAATATTTCTTGCATAATATGTAAGGATGATCTAAAAGTCCTATGAACAGGAGACTGTGTCCCCTCCTGCAATTCTCTGCTATTATTAATTTCCCGTAAAACCATCAAAGCATAGCGGAGGCAAATCCAAGCATCAAAACGGGCATTGACCGTGCGTAATCTGGCCAGCATCACATTACAAGCCGGAGTTTCCGTGACCTTTCAACTGAACAAATACAGGCTTCGACCTGGCGGCAACGGGCTGAGCGGCGCAGCCGTATTCGTGCGTTGTATGACTAACGGAGTGAGGAGTTAGCATGACAGGACGAACTGCAGACGGATTCCCATTCTGCCGAGACAGGCGCGAGGCTCGTTCACGGCCGGACCGAAGACAGCAAAGGTTGGCGGAAGCCGGCCTTTGCTGATTTGTATGGTGGAAAAAATTATTTCTCCGCGTAGAGTCCGATAACGGTTCCGGTGAAACCGCCGGCATTGAGAGTGGTGAGATATGAAGCATCCACACCGTCAGCAAGCAATGACCAGTCCTTTCCGTTCACTGCATACCAGAATGAGAATGTACCACCATCTGAAGTGACTTTCAGATCAATGAACTTGCACCCTCCAAGAGGAGCGGAAGCGAGCTCGCTGCTTGCATCCTCCATTCTTGGACGTCTTCCCTGCTCCATTATCATGCTGGCCTCAACCTTAATGACAGAGATTCTGCCTTCTGAGACCTTAAGGAAATACTGATGACGTTCATCCTTGAAAAGGACAAGGCCAGCAGCCTCTGTCTCACCCTGAGGGTTGAAATACATTCTGGTGGAAGCATTGAACTTATGGTTGTGGATACGTCTCACGAGAAGGGAAGGAGTATGGGCTTCGGTAGCCTTTGACTCTGAGCAATAAAGTGAAAGGAATCCAGGATTCTCCGCAAGGGAATAATGATCCTTTGCTGGTGATCTGAGAGCCATCCAGGCACCGTCGAGTTCAGGAGCGGAGAAATCATCGGTGACAGTGAAATTACCGAAAGTGACCTTGCTTCCGCGCTTCACGCCCTCATGCTTGACAATAAGCGGAACAGCCTCGCCTTGTGGAAGGATTACAGGGAACTTGTCCTCTGTCCAAGTGACTGGAAGCATATGTGTCTCACGGCCGATATTCTCTGCATCATCCTTGTAAGGACGGTCAGCAAGGAACACTGCCCAGTACTGTCCGTTAGCATCAGGAACCATGTCAGCATGTCCTGAGCAAGTGATAGGATTCTCCCTGTCCGGATCAAGGCCCACCTGTGTGAGTATAGGGTTACCCTCGTATGAGACAAAAGGTCCGAATGGGGTCTCTCCCTTGAAGACAACTTCAGAATGCCACTCGTGCACTCCGGTGCCGCCTTCTGCGCACATAAGATAATACTGGCCGTCAATCTTGTAAAGGTGCGGTCCTTCGATCCAGTTAGGCTGGTTCTCAGGACGTGAACCCTTGTTCACGATAATCTTCCTCTCTCCGGTAGTGCAGTCATTGGCCACATCGAACTCAATGCAGCGGATGGTTCTGTGACCGCTGTACTCGGCTTTCCCGTCAGGAGCGTCATCATTGTTGACAATATACGCCCTGCCATCCTCATCAAAGAAGAATGAAGGGTCAATACCCTTGACTTCAGGAAGATATATAGGATCGGACCAGTCGCCCCATGGATCCTGGGTCTTCACGAAGAAGTTTCCGGCGGCCACGTCCGTGGTTATCATGTAATATGTCTTGTTGAACTTGTTGTACTTGATATCTGGAGCATATATGCCGCCGCTCACGCGCTGTCCGTCAAGATGCGGAAGATGCTCAGGACGGTCGAGCACATTTCCTATCTGCTCCCAGTTCACCAGGTCGCGGCTGTGGAAAATAGGCACACCCGGGAAGAAAGTGAATGTGGAGGTGACAATGAAATAGTCGCCTTCACCGTTTGTGCAGATACTAGGGTCAGAATACCAGCCTGCAAGAATAGGGTTGTAATAATAGTCATCCCCCGGAAGAGGGTTCTGAGCATAAAAGTCATCGCAGCCTTCATATGTGAAGCTGTCGAAGAGAGCCGTTCCTTCAGGAGCCTTTACGGAGCAAGCGGCAAGAAAGGCCGAGGCAGCGGCAAGAACAATAAATTTCTTCATATAAATGGATATTGATTTAATTGCAAAATTAACAAGAAATCACCGGATTCCGAATTCTGTCTCAAGAATGGCTACGATTTCATCGACGGTGTCAGCTGAAGGGACCACCCACTTGTTGCCAAGGACAAAGCGTGGAATGCCTCCTTGCCCGGTGATAGAAGTCCTTCCGAACAGTTCCACCGTAGCGTTCATGAAATCAATCACATATCTTCCGCCAAGAGCCTCATCCAATGCTTCCGCACCGACGAGTTCAGAAGCCTTTGCATAAGCATCCATGACAGGACGGGGAGCCCACTTCCCGGATTCAGGGTTCTGGAACACCCACGAATCAAAAGCATGGAAAGCCTCCTTATCCATACTGTATATGGCCATTCCCAAACGGGCAAAATCACATGATCCCTCGAAATGAGTCTCTTCACGAGGGATGTACGGATTGCATTTCGGAGAAAGAGGACTTGGACAAAGCACAAAAGCCACTCTTCCATCAAAGGCATCGACAACATCGGGCAGAATCTGATGAAGCTGCTGGCAATGGTTGCACTGATAGTCAAAAAGCAGGTCAATGATGTATTCAGCATCCGGGGAGCCGACCATGGGATGTCCTTCTGCACTTATGACCGGCAGATTCTCTTCTGAAATACCATCCTGATACACATAGTCAGGGGCGGTCAACGCCTGCACACCGGCCATGACGGCCGCGAGGGCGATGCCTGCGGCAAAATACAGCCATCCTCCGCTGAACTCACGGACCAAGCTTACAAGTGAAAGCACTGTTACCGCAATGCCGAGAGCGTGAGCGCACATGCAGTATTTGCACAAAGTGCCTTCAGCAAAAATCTGCAAGGATATGAACCACAGTGCGCTGCCCAGTATGGCTCCGGCCATGACAAGCATTGCGATACCAGCCAGTTTCTGAGTATCGGCGTCTTTTGAGAACAGAATGCATACCAACGAGAAAAGCGCGGCGGTGTACAGGGCGACTGCAAGCCCGCTTACAGGAAAGAATCCGAAAAGTTTGGACCACTTCCCGCCCATGACATCGTCACAGGACGAACCCGCGCCGCATCCCAGCAGCGCTGCGCCGTTCAATGAATGCAGCGTCATCACTATGCAAAGAAGAAGTGTCACAGCACTGAGAAGCGCTGTGACACATATCAACTTTTGCTTTTTTGACAGCATTCTAGAATCTGTTCGGAGCACCAGGAGTAGGAACGTTGTCAGTTACAGGTGTTCCTGAAGCATAAGCGGCTTTGATAGGAGAAGAAACTGTCACACCTGTTCCGGCAAGGGCCTCGGAAGCGTCATGGCTGTTCTTCAGAGGAGACTGGAGGACAACTATGTCATTCTGAGGAACAGCAGCAGCCGGTCCCCAAGCATTTCTGCGTACAGCATGGATCTCGGCGATTTCAGCTTTCTCATCACCTACCATGACTGTCTGGCCTACAGTGAATCCCTGCACACCGCTGACAGCGATCTGCTTGGCACCTGCAGCTGCCTTGTCTGCGAGAGGAGCATAACCAGGGGTACCGATATTGGCAGCAATGACTTCTTCATGGTCAGGACCGATGAAGAGTCTCTGTCCGATTCTGATATTGGAAGTGGAGCTTACCTTGATATTGGTTTCACCGGCCTTCAACGGAGCAGAAAGGGATATCACTCTCTGAACGTGGAAGTCATTCTCATTCTCATCGGTGTCATGTCCGTCAGGATAACGGCCTGCACTGATGTTTGGAACCTGTGGGGTTACACCTGGCATTGCCCTCTGGTTGGATGCAGGAGTCTTGACGAAGTTGCCCGGCTCTTCAAGGCCTGACTGACCCTGGAAACCTTCTGCAAGCCAAGGATCGACTACACCGCCATAATTGAGAGCGTCCACGATATTGTCCTTACCGTCACGAAGGACGATGTTGCCCTGTGAGGTTGAGAATGCTGGACCGCCGAAGAGCTGGTCAGCCTCAACGCATCCATGATAACCGGCATCAACGACCTTAGCATCATAAACCACATCATCTACATCATGGTTCTTAGCGAGAGGAGAATCAAGTTCGATAGCGAATACGAGTGCAAGCACAGGCTCGTTACTTGAATGGTCGAACTTGGTGGCCGGTTCGAATGTAACGCCAGTACCGTTGACAGAATAAGGCATGTTGCTTGAATGATAGAACTTGAGAGGTTCCTCAAGATCGACACCTGTACCTGGATCCTCGTCCGGACGAAGAGCGCCGCTGAGGGTGTTGCGTACTGAAGGAGTACCTACAGCCTTGACAGTCACCCACTCTATTCCGTGGCCCTGGCTGTCAATGTCAAGTCTGATCTTGTCGCCTACAGAAATATTGGCTGTAGAAGAAAGCTTGATGTTGGTGTCACCAGGCTTGGCATCCATGGAGAGATATGCCATGGTAGTACCAGGCTTTCCGACCTCGGTGATGGTGACGACCTCGTATTTTTCAATGTTTGCTGATACTGCAGGGTAGATGGCGCCATAGCCGATGGCGAGCTTGCCGCCCACTTCCATTCCGGCAATGCTGCTTACAGGGATGTTGTTGGATCCTGCAGGGATGGTGATGACCGGTCCTTCAGGAAGAGGCTGCCAGAGTGTGGTAGGTGTTCCAGGGACGACTCTGTTACGGGCTGCGCGTGGGTCTGATGAAACAGGCTGAGGTGCCGGCTGAACGAGTCCGGCTACTTTCACGACTTCCTTGTTGCTTCCTGTGCCCACTTCGATGGCGTCACCTACAGAAATGCCGGTAAGGTCACGTACATAGATGACCTTGTCGCCCTTTGATGCAGGAGCGGACAGGCCGGAGTTGGCAAGTCCGAGAAGATAGAATTCCTTGCTTGCGAGCTTGGTTCCCTTAGGGATACGGATCTGTGAGAAAACAGGAAGATTGATAGCATGCTCGGTGACTGACCATCCGGAAAGATCGACAGCCTTGTCTCCTGCGTTGTAAAGCTCGATGAATGAGTTTGTCTTGTTTTCGCCTTCTGCGATTCTGAACTCGTTGATCTTGACAGGGCTGACATTGCGCACCTTTTCAACTGCGGTCTCAGAAAGGTTCTTGCCGTCTGCGGTGCTCCATGAAGCCTTGGCCACGAGGTCTCCGTTGAATGCCTTCTTTGAAGACTTGACTGAGAATGTGACGACCACTGTCTGTCCAGGAGCGACTGTATAACCCACCTTGCGGACCTTGTCCTTTGAACCGAGGACGTTGGCCTTCCACTTCTTAGGGAGATTGAGGCTGATCACGAGGTTGTCGATAGGTTCACCGGTGTTGTTATAGAAAGTGACCGCTGTGTTCTGGCTGCTTGAAAGAGCGAAAGTCTGAAGGTTGTTAGGAGCATATGTCTTGTCAGCGGCTGAAACCAGGAGACGTGCGACGTCATAGCGTGCGGCCACGACGTTTGCCTGGACGGCTTGGTTGGTCTCCTTTGTAGGGAAAGTGCCAGCTGCAGTCATTGCGCCCTCATAGAAGGTACCTGCTGAACCGTTGCTGTTGTCGCCACCGTTTCCGAGAAGGATGGCACCCTGCTTGCGCATAGGGTCATAACTGCTGCGAGGGTTCTGGAGGCGTTTTCCGTCATAATATGTAAGAAGTTCTCCCTGCTGGGCATCGCCGCCCATTGAACGCCAGTGATGAGGCTCACCGTCAGCCATAGCGGTTACGAAACGCCATGAAACGCTGTTGAGTCCTTCGCAGAACTTGTCATTAGGGTCAGGATTTACACAGCCGATGAGGTTGTTCTCCTGGTCTGTCATGATCCATGGACCCGGAGCCTCTCCGTGGAACCATACAGGCTGGTTTCCGAAGTATGTGGTCTCCATGGTACCGTCACCGTCATCGCGGCTGTCGGTCTCGGCGTTACCATAATCGAAGCAGCATCCGGAATTGTAGTGATGTCCGTTGATCACCCAGTACTGTCCTTCAGCCTGGTCGTCAACTGCGGTGCCCTTCGCATCGTTCCATCTGTAACCCATACCAGGGGAGATGAAAACGCCGTATACCTTATGGCCTGAAAGTGTGACAGGGGCCATGTCGGCGAGAGAGATATTGTTGAATCCTCCCATTGCAGCTCCGTTGAAACCTCCGTGAGGAGCCTGTCTGAGATGGTTGTTGTTGCCTGACTGGTCATAGATGACAGTTATCCAGCAGTAAGTGTCCTTACAGAATTCGTCCTGTACTGCAGCGTCTGCATAACCTCCAGCGTCGGTGGCTGTCGGCTGAACGACTCCGATGTCAATGGTCTTGAAATCGGACTGGCGCATGACCTGGTAAAGAGGTCCGTTGTAATTAGCGGAAAGGGCTCTTGTGGTACTGTGCGCGGCAGCGCATGGATCACCTGCCGCGGCATAGACATCGCAAGGTCCTTCCGGTCTTGAGAGGACATCCCTCTGAGCTGTCGCCATTGTGCCGACGATGACACAAGGAACGGCTGCTATCAGCGCGAGAGATGCGATGAAAAGTTTTGTATTCCTCATAATTAGTTTGAAATAGATAATTATTTTATGTAAAGTTACTTTTTTTATTTGTAAACTCATGTCTAATGAATTAACTTTGTTTTCCGGTTGAAATAAATCGGACAATCAATGTTACATACAGCTATAAAAGATGCTCATATTCTTCCGGCAGATCTCCGGAAGGACACAAGCATCTACAAGGTCAAAGCCGGTAATCTCCTCAACGAATACTACATTGTAAGCAGCAGCGGAACCAGAAAACTGATGGCTTCTCCTGAAGTCGTCGGTTTCGATTCGTATCAGTGCATGATACCATCCACGGATGTTGCGCTCGATTACCTGAAGGAGAGCGGACTCAGTGATGACATAAGCATACTGACGATTCTACGTGGCGGGCTTAACTATCCCCTTGAAGAGTGCTGCCATCATGTCGGGATCACAGTCAAGAACATGAACTTCGTCTCATGCGAAAGGAAAATAGAGGACGGAGTCATCACAGGACTTGACATAAGGTACGAGAAACTTCATGCAGAGAAGGACTGCACCATGATGATTGGAGATATCATCGCCAGCGGAGACACCCTCAAACAATGTCTGGAACAGGTGGTGGACCGTTTTCGCAGAAAGGGCGGCAGCATCAGAAAGATCATATTCTTCACCATAGGCGGCACGAAGGCTATCTCCCTCATGGAGAAGCTGAGGATCAAGATTCAGAAAATATGGCCGAATTTCGTCGGATTCCAGTGCATCTTCTACGAAGGCATATTCAGCGTCTATGAGGATAAAGGCTGCTACGGAATAAACATCCCGGACATAGACTTTTACTGGAAGGACGGCATCATCGCCCCGGACTTCAGATACCATGTGCTGAAGGATGATGACGCTCTGTTCGAGAAATGCATAATCTACGATGGCGGAGCAAGAAGGTACGAGATTCCGGAACATTACGATGAAGTTATGGACTACTGGACAAGAATGGCCGCCGTCGCCGGTTCCGTTGATTTCAAAGTCCTGCTGGAGGAGAAGATCGGCCATCCGCTTGACATGAATTTCGAAGACTGGCTCAGCATCAATCACTATGGAAAACTCGATGAAGAGGAGATGACCTCACTATACATCATAGAGCGCGAATTCCTCCGCAAGGAACGCACTCTGGCAGACATCACCTCCCGCCGCATCAGCGAATTCAAATCCTCGTTAAGCAAATTTCCAATAACCAATAATCTATGAGCAACAAAAACCAACACATGGACTACGACTACCCCAATAATCCGGTGCCTAAGTCCGACAGAAAGAGTCTATTG
>R27__coassemble_1398_pt1 | contig 11182 bp, 8 predicted proteins | sample R27__metabat2_high_PE_015 | metagenome-assembled genome bin R27 | reverse complement strand
ATGTTGCCTAGGAGCTCGGAATATGTCTTGCATGCTGTGTCAAAGCCGAATGAGGTCTCAATCTGCTCGTGCTTGAGGTCGCCGTCGATGGTCTTCGGGCAGCCGATGACCTGGACACCGTATTTCTTGGCTGCGTAGTACTCTGCGAGAACGCATGCGTTGGTGTTGGAGTCATCACCGCCGATGATGACGAGGGCCTTGATGCCGAGTTCGCGGAGAATCTTTATGCCGCTCTCGAACTGGTCAACCTCCTCGAGCTTGGTACGGCCGGAGCCGATGATGTCAAAACCACCGGTATTGCGGTATTCATCCATGATTTCAGAGGTGACTTCCATATACTTATGGTCGACGAGTCCGCCGGGACCCATGAGGAAACCATAAAGCTTATTGGCAGGATTGAGTGACTTCACACCGTCAAAGAGACCTGAGATGACATTGTGCCCGCCAGGAGCCTGGCCACCTGAAAGAATGATACCTACATTGAAAGGTTCTGCCGGAGCACAAGACTTGTTCCCGCAGCATCTCTTTGGTGCGAATTCCACTACAGGCATTCCATATGTGTTAGGGAAAAGTGCCTTGATTTCGGCCTGATTGCCGACTGACTCTGTTGCTGCACCTTCAACAACCTTCACAGCACCCTTGAGGGCCTTGGGGAGTTTCGGCTGATATGCTGCGCGAGCAATCTGAAGATTAGATTTTTCTGCCATAATGCTTAATATTGAAAGTTACTGTTTGTCAATTCCTGCAAATTTAATTAAAAATTTTTAGAATTATCAGCGAATAAAAACTAACTTTGTGGAAGACTGAAAAAACAACTGACATGGACAAGAAATTGAATATCGGTACCCTATGCGTACAAGCAGGATACTATCCCGGCAAGGGTGAGCCAAGACAGATGCCTATCATACAAAGCACAACTTTCAAATATGAGAACAGCGACCAGATGGGACGTCTGTTCGATCTCGAAGAAGAGGGCTATTTCTACACAAGACTGCAGAATCCTACCAATGACATGGTTGCAGCACGCATCGCCGCACTCGAAGGGGGAGTGGGAGCTATGCTGACTTCATCAGGCCAGGCCGCAAATTTCTTTGCATGCTTCAACATCTGCGAAGCCGGTGATCATATGATCACCACGAACAATATCTATGGTGGTACATACAACCTCTTCGGCGTCACCTTCAAGAAGTTGGGTATCGATGTGACTTTCGTTGACCAGACTGCTTCAGACGAGGAGATAGAAGCGGCGTTCAGGCCCAACACCAAGCTGTTTTTCGGTGAAACCATTTCCAACCCTGGAGTGCAGGTTCTTGATATTGAACGCTTTGCAAAAATAGCTCATTCCCATGGGGTTCCGCTTATCATAGACAACACTTTCGCCACTCCTGTTCACTGCCGTCCTTTCGAGTGGGGAGCGGACATCGTCACTCATTCGACGACAAAGTACATTGACGGGCACGGAACAACAGTCGGAGGAGTAATCGTCGACAGCGGCAACTTCGACTGGGATGCATACGCTGACAAATACCCGGGTCTCTGTACTCCTGACGAGTCGTACCATGGCCTGACATATACAAAGAATTTCGGCAGAGCCGCTTTCATAACAAAGGCGACTACACATCTGATGAGAGATCTCGGCTCCATTCAGGCGCCGCAGAACGCATTCTATCTCAACCTCGGCCTCCAGACACTCAATGTCCGTGTCAAGCGCCATTATGAGAGCGCCCTGAAAGTTGCACAATTCTTGAAATCCCGTCCTGAGGTTGCATGGATCCATTTCCCCGGTCTTCCTGATGACAAAGAATTCGAGAGGGCACAGAAGTACTGTCCGGAGGGCTCCTGCGGGGTCATGGCATTCGGACTCAAGGGTGGAAGGGACACCGCCATCAAGTTCATGGACGCTCTCAAGCTCATCACGATCGAGACTCATGTGGCAGACTGCTACTCATGCATTCTTCATCCTGCATCACATACCCACAGGCAACTCACCGACGAACAGCTGATTGAAGCAGGTGTAGCTCCTGACCTCATCAGACTCAGCATCGGACTTGAAGATGCTGACGACATCATCGAGGATATCAAAGCTTCTATAGAAGAAGCTTTCAAATGATAGTCTACCAGATCCTTCCCAGGCTCTGGGGCAACGGCCGCTTCAGCGGAATTGACGATGAGTCGTTGGATTATTTCAAACGGCTCGGCGTAACCCATATCTGGTACACAGGCATCATAAAGCATTCAACCGGGAAGCCTTTCGTCAAGGGCGATCCCGGTTCGCCTTATGCTATATCCAATTACTATGACATCAACGAGTATCTCGCTGATAATATCGACAATAGGATATCCGAGTTCGAGGACTTGATAAAACGTACACACGAAAGGGGATTGAAGGTAATCATCGACTTCGTGCCCAATCACACAGGATGCGACTATGCTGACAGCCATGGCGGAATCCCTAACTGCGGACACTATGACTACGACTGGAGCGACACTCTCAAAATCGACTACTCGCACCCGGACACATGGGATGCTATGTTCAGGATTCTTAAGTTCTGGGCAGGCAAAGGAGTCGACGGTTTCAGATGCGACATGGCCGAACTTGTTCCACCGGACTTTTTCAAATGGCTTATCGACCGTATCAAGACAGCTTTCCCGGAAATTGTCTTCATAGCGGAAGTATATCAAAAAGAAAGATACCGTGAGTATGTTGAACTGGTAGGGTTCAATTATCTATACGACAAATCCGGTTTATATGACATTCTGCGCGGAATAGCAGCCGGATATGGTTCAGCGAAGGGAATAACATGGAACTGGCAGTATCTCCAGGATCTTCAGCCATATATGCTGAACTTTCTGGAAAACCATGATGAACAAAGGATTGCATCGAAGTGGTTCACTGGACGGAAAGACAATTTTGCTTATGTCGGCGCTTCTCTGCTATTCAATACTGCACCGTTCATGCTTTATTTCGGGCAAGAAATCGGAATTGACGCTTCTGAAGGTCACGAAGGCAGGACAAGTATCTTCAACTGGGCAAGACCTGATGGATTGCAGAGGCTGAACGCTTGCATTCATAAGAAAAGCCGTCTGCTCCCTGAAGAACAGGCTTTGCTGAAGCGTTACGGTACTCTGCTGACTCTTGCCGGTCAGAGAATCATCACTGACGGGCAGACTTACGACCTTTGCTACTGCCTGGACAGCGAGAGAGGCTTCAATCCCGAGAAGCATTTCGCATTCTTGAGACATTATGATCAAAAGACGATGCTGTTCATCTGCAATTTTGACTCCGGCGAGGCTTCAATGAGCATTTCAATTCCGCAGCATGCTGTGGATTTCTTGAATCTTGAGCCGGCTATGGCCGGTACTAAGTTCGATGTAAACGTCCCTGCATTCGATCTCGCCGTTATCACGCTCCAAGAACCTGTTTGAAATAGTTCCAAGTTGCCGTCAACTTTTTGGGCGGGACAAGTTCAAACACTCCGATGACATGCATCCTTCAACGGAACAATCCGCTTATTGTCCTGCCATCGGCCGGGATCCTTCTAAATAATGTTAAAGACGGGCGCGGCGGCGGAATTCAGCGACAGTTACAGCCGTGGCGACAGCTGCGTTCAAAGACTCCGACCCAGGTTCATCGGCAGGGAAAGGAGGAATGAAAAGACGGTCTGAAACAAGGCCTTCCATTCCGGGTGAGATTCCCTTCGCCTCGTTACCGATTACTATGACCACAGGTTTGTCAATGCCAGGGTCGAGGACTTTCCCATACATGTCATCACCGTTCAGAAAAGTGCCGTATATCTTACCGCCTTGCTTTAAAACAGACAAAGCAAATTCCTCTAAATCAGTATAATAAAAATTAACTCTAAATATCGCTCCCATAGTGGACTGAACAACTTTAGGATTGAAAATTTCCACTGTGTCACGACTTGCGACAACAGAGCGGATGCCAAACCAGTCAGAGATGCGGAGAATAGTACCAAGATTTCCCGGATCCCGAATGGCATCAAGGGCGAGAAACAGGCCGTTGTCGATAGCGGCGCAACCATTCTCGATATATGCAGGTTTCTTCACCACCGCCAATACGGGAGAGGGGCTTGAAAGCTGGCTGATTCTGGACATAGCCTCGTCTCCTATTTCATCCCTTCTGTATACTCCGACAACCTCAAATCCCGAAGCAAGAGCTTCTTTCACCATTTTATCGCCTTCTACAATGAACATTCCCGATTCATCGCGATACTTCTTGGAAGATAATGACCTTATGAATTTAATTTCATTGTTTGAAATCTGGACCATACTACATATCTTAAATGCGTGACAAAGATAGGTACGAAATTTAAAAAATTCTGAGAATTATATTAAATTTGTGAAATTCATGCGCCATGAAAAGCCTGTTAGCGAAACATACCTTTCTTTTTGTTTCCCTTGTGATGCTTTCAGTATCCTGCAGCACCACAAGGACTTTGTCCGAAGGGGAGTACAGGCTGGCAAAAAACAGCATTTCCGTCGTAAATTCCGAAGACTTCAATCCCGGCGCCTTGTCGCAATACGTAAAACAGGATGCCAACAGATATTTCCTGTTCGGCTGGAATCCGTTTCTGAATTTTTATAATCTTGCTGATAAGGAGAATGAAAGCGGGTGGGCCAGATTCTGCAGGAAGATTGGTACGGCCCCTGTGATATACGACCCGGATGCCGTCAATTCAACCATCGACAATATAGAAAACCATCTGGAATATTCAGGCTATTACAACTCCACTGTCAAGGGAAACGTCAATGTTGAAAAGAAAAAGGTATTTGTAGACTATTTCATTACTCTTGGAAAACGTTATTCCATAGACAGCCTTTCTTTCACCATTCCGGAAAGAGGTACATTCAAGACGGATTTCCAGGATGACATTCCCAACATCAGCATTCATAAAGGCGATTTCCTGTCTGAAGAAACACTGGAGCAGGAAACCGTCAGGGGAGAGGCACATTTCAGAGACATGGGTTATTTCGGGTTTTCCAAAAACAATTATGTATTTGAAGCGGACACCACGAGCGTTCCTGGAAAACTGTTCCTGAACATGATCATCAACGAATACACCAGAAACGAATCTGAAACCAATGCCCGGCCGCTCAGAAAGTTCTATATAGACAGCGTTTCCATCAGTTATCCTCAAAGCCTGTCCATAAAAGAAAAAACGATAAAGAATCTCAATCTGATCAAGCCTGGAGATCTATATAAGGAAAGCACCATAAATGCATCATACGCCAGACTGTCTTCATTGAGGATGTTCAACAGTGTCAGCATCGGAATGACCCAAACCGATACTAATCTGGTCAACTGTGGCATCAACCTGTCTCAATCAAGAATCCAAGGATTCAAAGCGAATCTTGAGGCATCTTCCAATTCGACCGGCCTCATGGGAGTATCACCACAAGTGAGTTTCTATCACAAGAATATTTTCCATGGAGGCGAGTTGCTTAATTTGAGTTTCATGGGCAATTTCCAATTCAAATTCAACGATCCTATCCGCTCCGATGAATTCGGAGTCAACGCCAGCCTCAGCCTTCCGAGATTCATCGGATTGCCCAACAGACTGTTCACAGGTCCCAATATGCCCAGAACAGAAATATCTGCATCATACAATTATCAGGACAGACCCGAATACACGAGGACTATCATATCCACTTCTTTCGGTTACACTGGAGCTTACAAGAAACTGTCGTATCAGATTTATCCTGCCCAGTTAAGCATCATACGGCTTGACAATATGGATGAAAGTTTCTATGAAACACTGTCACGGAATCCTTTCATGCGATACGCTTATCAGGACCATTTCGACGCCGGCTTGGGAAGTATGTTGTACTTTTCATCGACGACCGAGACAAACCCTTCAGAGTCATTCCATTACGCTAGGATCGGCACAGACTTGTCCGGCAATCTGCTCAGTCTTTTGAAACCGATGTTGAAAAAGGACAAGGAGGGAGCCGGACTGATATGGGGAATACCATTCTCCCAATATGTCAAAGGGGAGGTGACATTGGGACAAACATGGATTTTTGGCAGAGACAAAGGGCAAGCAATCGCCACAAGGCTGCTTGCAGGAATCGGATACGCATACGGCAACTCTTCCGCAATACCTTTTGAAAAGCAATTCTACAGTGGTGGTGCCAACAGCATGCGCGGATGGCAAGCACGTTCATTGGGTCCGGGCTGCTCTCCTGTGGACAGCACTTTCACCATCCCGAGCCAAACCGGCGACATGAAATTCGAGGCAAACCTTGAATATCGCTTCAAATTGTTCTGGAAAATTGCAGGAGCCATTTTCATTGATGCCGGAAACATATGGACCGTGAAGCAGTTCAGTGATTCAGACATTTCGTCCCTGAACGGTCAGAAAACTTTTCAAAGCATAGCATTAGACTGGGGAACGGGCGTGAGAGTGGACTTGAAGTTCCTTATCCTTCGTCTTGATACAGGATTCAAACTGCACGATCCTTCAAGGATAGATAATAAATGGCTGTCACCTGGAGAATGGCACAGGAAAAACGGATATGCCATCCACTTCGGCGTCGGTTATCCTTTCTGATTCTCTTTGTCAGGATAATACTTTGGCCAGCACTTTTCCAAATATGATTTCATGACGTCCTCGTGCTTGTTCCGTTGTGGATTATAGAATACGGTTCCTTCCATGCCGGCAGGAAGGAATTCAAGATTCACAAAATTTCCAGGAAAATCGTGAGCGTATTTATATCCATCTGAATAACCCAGTTCCTCCATAAGCTTGGTAGGAGCGTTTCTCAAATACAGAGGCACTGAAGCGGTATTATCATTTGATGCCATCTCCATGGCTTTGTCAATAGCCAGATACGCAGCGTTGCTTTTAGGTGAAGATGCCAGATATATTGTGGTTTCAGCAAGGGGAATCCTGGCCTCAGGCATTCCTATTACATTGACAATCTGAAAGCATGAGTTTGCAAGCAGGAGAGCGTTCGGATTGGCAAGTCCGATGTCTTCAGCAGCAGAAATGCATAATCTTCGGGCAATGAAAAGCGGATCTTCACCTCCTTCAAGCATCCGGGCCAAGTAATACACCGCAGCATTCGGATCAGATCCCCTGACACTTTTTATGAACGCTGAGATGATGTCATAATGCATTTCGCCATTCTTGTCATATATGGCAACGTTTTCCTGAAGACAGTCAGTCACCACTTTATTGTCAATGACAATCGGGGATTTACCCGCAAAAGAATCAACTACTATTTCAAGAATGTTCAACAATTTCCTTGCGTCACCACCACTTTGCCGGAATAGCGCTTCTTTCTCCAACACTCGTATGTCTTTCTCTTTCAAGACTCTGTCTTTCTGAAGAGCAGATTTCAACAACATATCCAAATCACCAGTATCAAGTGACTTAAGAACAAATACTTGACATCTGGACAAAAGTGGAGTAATCACTTCAAATGAAGGGTTTTCAGTTGTAGCTCCGATGAGTATGATCGTACCGTCTTCTACTGCCCCTAACAATGCATCCTGCTGGGCTTTGTTGAAACGATGGATTTCGTCAATGAAAAGAATCGGTGAAAGGGCATTGGAAAACAAGGAGCGGCTCTTGGCCTTTTCGATGATTTCCCGGACGTCCTTGACACCAGCACTCACAGCGGAGAGAGTGTAGAACTCACGCGACATGGTATCAGCTATGATATGCGCGAGAGTTGTCTTGCCGACTCCAGGAGGTCCCCAAAGGATAAACGACGACAAAGTCCCACCCTCAATCATGTTCCTAAGGATGCATCCTTCACCAACCAAATGCCTCTGCCCGACATAATCAGACAAAGAATGCGGCCTCATACGCTCAGGAAGAGGAGGAAGAAGGGAAGTTATGAATGTATTGTGACCGAATTCAGGCATTATATTGGAACGATTTCTATTTTAGGCCATTTAACAAAATTGTTAAATTACATAACAATTTTGTTAGCGCTATTTTGCTTCATCAATGGACTTTATATAGACTCTCCGGCGCTTGCATTGGTCATAATCAAGCCCCATCCATTGAGCCTGTACATCATGATTTGTTTCAAGTTCAGCATTTGTTTCTGCATACTTGAACCCCGCTTCAATAAATCGAGGGATCAGGTCGGCGAAGATCATGGCGTTGACACCTTTCTTCCTGTATTCAGGCTTGATTCCGATAAGAAGCATCTCAACGTTCTCTTCATATTTGAAATACATAGAACGCAAAATATAGAACCAGCCGAACGGGAGGAGTTTGCCGTTACATTTCTTCAATGCTCGCGTAATGGAAGGCATAGTGATGCCGAAACCGACAATATTGTCATCACTGTCTTCGACAAGTGTGATGAATTTGAGATCAAGGACTCCGAGATAGAAGCCGACATACTTGTCGATCATCTTTTCAGGCAATATCGTGAAATTATAAAGAGGGGAGTATGTCTCGTTTATCAGATCAAACAGTTTATATCCTGCCCCGGACCTTTTGATCTCCCTCTTGGTAAGTTTCTTGATATGAAGACCATATTTCTCGGCCACCATGGACGAAACCCGGTTGTATTTTTCGGGAACTTCTTCCGGAATGGTAATCCTATATTCGAGCCAATCGATTTCCTTCTGAAAGTCAAGGGCTTCCATATGTTCCTTGTAATATGGCCAGTTGTGATGCAGCGCCATTGTGCTCAAGCAATCATACCCTTCGATAAGCATGCCTTCCGGATCAAAGTCCGTGAATCCCAATGGGCCGGTTATTTGCTTCATCCCATGCTTCAAACCGAAAGAGATAACTGCTTCGATGAGAGCTTTTGATACATTCTTATCATCAACGAAATCAAACCATCCGAAACGGACCTCTTCATGATTCCATTTTTCATTTGCCCTGTGATTGACTATTGCTGCCACACGTCCAACGACTTCTCCATTGTTATATGCGAGATACAATGCAGCATCACTGAATTCATAAGCAGGATTCTTCTTTGGACTGAGAGTGTCCTTTTCATCAAAATACAGACTTGGGACAAATGATTGCATAGACTTGTACAGTTTCAAAGGAAAATTGGTGAAAGTCCTCAATTCCTTTGAGTTATGCACCTGTTTGACAATGATTGCATTCATAGAAATGTGATTCAGGTATATCGGTTTCAGTACATCTGTGGTTTGCGAAGATAAAACAAAATCTATCTATTTCAAAGAAAATTGCTAACTTCGTGGAATATGTCACGCAACATATCCGTATTGGCATTGGCTGCAATTTTTCTGTCTGTCATTTTCAACAAAGCACAGGCACAGGATATCCATTCATTGAACATTGGATCTTTCCATTCACCTAAAGGATTCGGAATATGTTTGGAGAAAGAATACGACTTTTCTACATTTGATGCAATAACGCTGATTGCAGACATGCACGGAGTCCTGACAGGGGAACATCCAAGGCCTGGTGTGAAAATGACGTTCACAAGAAACATTATTTTCAAACACTATGACAAAGATGGATATATCATTGATCTGTATGCCGGCCCGGGTGTGACTGCGGGTTATGCCCGTGACATTCAGAAGCCATACTGCTTGATTGCCGGATTGTCAGGAGTTTTAGGTGGAAGGTTTTCTTTTCCTACAAGGCTGTCTGTCAACATAGAGGTCGGCAGCGACATAGCAATAGACATTACGAGAAACGAACGTATGGGAAATATTGGAATAAGCCTTTACAAATCAGGAATATACCATATTGTTTTTCCACAACTCAGGATTCAATACAGCTTTTGATGAAGCGGAACGCCATCATAATCTTTATCATCTCCATACTCGGCAGTATCAATGCATCAGCCGGGCCTAAAGAGCGTATCGCATCATATATGAACAATCTGCATCTGAAATATGGTATCGAATGGGGGTATTCAGCCACTTGCTTCGACAAATACCATTCTGTCTATTTCAATCCCGAAGTCGGATATAGAATTGACAACCAAGGCACAGATTTCTTCCTGTATTCCAATGCTTACGTATCTGCCAGAGTCGGAGTGGAAATGTTCCGCCACTATTCGCTGGCAATCCTTGCTGGATACGCAGGAGTGAACCAGGACCGACGGCTGTTTCCGGCTACTGTCAGGGCAACGTATTTCATGGATTCATACGATACCGGAGGAATAATGATATTCGGTGAAGGCGGACTTGGAATGACCGATGTTTCTGAAAACGTTTCCAATCTGTTCAAGCTGGGGACAGGATACAGATTGAAAATGAGCATGAAATCCAGCCTTGACTTCATGGCATCCCTCCAGCTGACGAAAGATCATCCGGGTATATACAGTGCAGAGATTCCAGGCTACATTCCTGATGAATACGTCAGGAGAAGCGACAATTATTACGGAGCTGTCAGTTTTTCAATTGCAATCAGTTTTTAGGCATCATTCATCCAACCATCTGGTGATGGTTGAAATGATTTCATCACGGACAGGGGAGTCGAAACTTTCTATTCTGGTCGCATGACTTCCGCCATCCTTGACATACCATTTCAGATTGTCCTTCTTGGAAGTGTCCAGCCATGTACATACACCCGAGGCACCCCAAGGATCCACACCCCCATATATGAAAATCATCCTGGGATCGTTTTCTTTCAAATAATTGCAAACATGCTTGTATAGTGTGTTGTCAAACTTGAGAGTGTTTTCAGGGGTATCCAGCATAATTCTTCGCAAATAATCCTTAGGACTTTTGATATCCATATATTTCTTGAACGGCCTTATATCATAGCCATAATACCCAAGTTCCTTGGCGGCCATTACATCAAAAGAATAATAAGGACTCTGAACAGAAAAATAATCCGGCTCACATTGCTTTATGAACCAGTCGAACTTTTCTTCGGTTGAAGACAAGGCTTCCGGTATGCTTTCAGTGTCTGTGCCCCATTGCCAGATTGCAAACTGCAACTCACACACACTCAAGTCATAAACATGCTCCACCGGAACCCTGAATTCATATCCTTTCTTTTCACAATGGCTCTTGAAGAGAGGGAAGTAGTCCTCTTTATTCTGTGCAAGGTCCATCATGAAGTCGTATATCTTTTTGCTTTGTTCCGGATTACCGACCTGCTTAGACAAAAAAGGTTCGTGGCGTCCTTCTTCAAGCGAGTTGTTGAAAGGGGCGACATAAGGGACTGAAAAATCTACGTCATCAGGATAATAGGACCTG
>R27__coassemble_1387_pt1 | contig 11260 bp, 9 predicted proteins | sample R27__metabat2_high_PE_015 | metagenome-assembled genome bin R27 | reverse complement strand
GTACGGAAATCCTCGTAACTTACAATCCGAAGTTCACTTATCTTGCTGAATGGTGGAAACAGCTTTACGGTGAATCGGAAGGAAAAGAATTCAAAGGCATTTTCCCGGCTTCCGTTGCCAACACGGCAGACCTTCATTCAATGGGCCAGTTCATACAGGAAGGCTCGCGCGTCATGTTCGAGACGGTTGTCACCGCCAGAAGCAGCAGCCGTTCAGTAGTCATCGAGCCGGATTCGCAGAATCTGGATTGCCTCAATTATCTGGCCGGCCAGCATGTTGAGCACTGCAACGCCATGGCTCAGCTTGGGACAAAGCTGGCGCACATTGACGGGAACGTGCCTCAGATGGAAGTGTCCGTCGAAAGGATTGACGAATTCAATCTCGGAAGCATCTTCTACTTCTTCGAATTCGCATGCGGCATCAGCGCTTACGTGTCAGGCATAAATCCGTTCAACCAGCCAGGAGTGGAAGCATACAAGAAGAACATGTTCGCATTGCTCAGAAAGCCGGGGTACGAAGAACAGACTGCGCAGATACTCAAAAGACTTGAGGACTAAGGACCTCTTTTGCAATGGTTGACGAGAATATGGAAATACAGCCCCGGCAGGAGCAGGAACTGCCGAAAATGGCCGCAGAGGGAATCCACGCAGGATTCCCTTCTCCGGCTCAGGACTATATGGAAGGATGCATCGACCTCAACCGGGAACTCGTCCGCCATCCGAATGCGACTTTCTATGGAAGGGTTGTCGGAGATTCCATGGTTGACGCAGGAGTGGAGGAAGGTGACATTCTTGTCATCGACAAAGCTCTTGAGCCTTGTGAGGGTGATATGGCTGTATGTTTCGTCGACGGAGAGTTCACCCTTAAATACATATCATTCCGAAACCCGTCGGAAACTTCAAGGCAATACAAGCCGGCCAAAGAGACCGGAAAAGCGCCTGTCTCATACAGTATCCTGCACACCGGTGACCTGTGGCTTCTGCCGGCCAATACTAAATACCGTCCGATACATATTACAGAAGGCAATGATTTCACGGTTTGGGGCATCGTCACGTATGTCATAAAGAAAATGCACGCCTGAACCGATGTACGCTCTGGTTGACTGCAACAACTTCTTTGTCTCATGCGAACGCGCTTTCCAGCCGGAACTGGAAGGCAGGCCTGTTGTGGTCCTGTCAAACAATGACGGATGCATCGTAGCCCGCTCGAACGAAAGCAAGGCCATGGGAGTCAAGATGGGCACTCCCTACTTCAAGATCAAGGATATGGTGGAAAACGGCAGGCTCGAAGTGCGTTCGTCGAACTATGTCCTGTACGGCGACCTCTCGCACAGGGTCATGAGCATCCTGTCTGATGAGATACCCAATATCGAAGTATATTCAATCGACGAAGCATTCTTGAACCTCGAGGGCATTGGGCCGGAAGACTACAGGAGAATCTGCACAGACATCATCCGCAGAGTGCGCAGGGAGACCGGAATACCTGTCAGCATCGGCATCGCGGCGACGAAGACACTTGCCAAGGTAGCAAACCACTTTGCAAAGCGTTATGCTGGGTACTGCGGAGTCTGTATCATAGACAGCGACGAAAAGATGCGCAAGGCTTTGGCTCTCACACCCATAGGTGACGTTTGGGGCATTGGCTGGCGCGGAGCGCCGAAACTTGAAGCCGCAGGCGTTCGCAGTGCGCTGGATTTCATCGGGAGGCCTGAGACCTGGGTACGAAAGAGGATGGGAATAGTCGGAATCAGGACATGGAACGAACTTCAAGGAAAACGGATGATTCCTCGGGAGGAACAGGAACGCAAGCAGTCCATCTGCACGTCACGTTCATTCGCGGAAACGACGTCGAATCTGGAGACTCTGACATTCAGGATTTCCGATTTCGCCAGCATGGGGGCGCACAAATTGCGGGAGGAAGGCTCCGTGGCAAGGAGCGTCACGGTGTTCATGCAGACCAATCGTTTCAGGGAGGACCTTCCTCAATACTTCCCTTCTGCGACTGTCAGACTGGATGTGCCCGCCAACAGTACACAGGAAATCGTCGGTTCAGCCTTGAAGGCGATGAATATCATTTATAAACCTGAATACCAATACAAACGCGCCGGTGTCATATTGGATGACATAACAAGCGGCGAGGCCGTGCAAGGGTCGCTGTTCGACGAGCACTCAGAATTGAGAGAGAAAGAGAACATTGTGTCAGATCTTATGGACAGGCTCAACGCTCCCGGAAGAAAACTGCTTCATTTAGGCACCGAAAGGTCTGTACATTATTCCGAAGGAATCAGACGCGAGCATTGTTCAAAACTGTATTCCACATCCTTGAAAGAAATAATCACCGTAAAATAACTGATTTTCGCAAGCGATGGGAGATTTGGACGATTTTACCAGAAGATATGGATGATATTCGCGCCGGTTGCGGATATGAGTGACTACCTTGGCAAAAAAATCATTGATGATGAAACTGCTCAAGAATCTCGCTTATGTTTTTTCTGCATTTCTGATGATCTGCGGTTGCACAGAAAAGGACGAAGAAATTCAGAACGCACTTGACGTCAAGGTGCTTTCAGGTGGAAAAGCGTATGCAGCCATAGACAGTGAGACCGCAAACATACAGTTCAAGGTCACACCGCCCGATGTTCTGGACCTTGCCGCCACTGAACTGATTCTGGTGGACCCTAAAGGACAGGTGTCTGAGGATTGCCGCATCACCGGGCTGCACAGCGAGGGGAACGGAATATGGAACGCCGACATCAGTTTCTGTTCAAAAGGCATCTCCTCCGCTGATTTCCTGCTTGAGCTGAAATACAAAGGCACTTTTGTCAAGTCAAGGCAAGTGACGATGCAGAAAGTGGTGCTCAACATCACCGGCCTCGGGTCGAAAGGCAGCGAAGCCGAATTCGACGAAGCGGCTTCCGCTTTCACGCTGACACTTCCGACCGTCACGGACTTCAGCGGCATTGTCCTCGACTTCACCACTACAGCCGAGACCCTTATGGCTGGAAATACCGTGCTTGAGAGCGGAAAAACCGTCATTGATGCCAGCAAGCCTCTGACCCTCACTGCCAAATCAGGCGGCTTCACCAAAGAATACACACTTACCGTCAGAAACACCGGACTTCCTATCGTCAGAATCCAGACTCCGAACGGAAGATCCATAACCAGCAAGGACATTTGGATGGAAGGCGCCACGATGCGCATAGAGCAGCCGGACGGAACAGTGGAATACGAAGGCTCCATGAGCATACGTGGCCGCGGCAACTCCACCTGGGGTTATCCCAAAAAACCGTATGCGATAAAGTTGGACAAGAAGGACAAGATACTCGGTATGCCCAAACATAAGCGCTGGGTGCTCCTCGCGAATTGGAAAGACCGCACGCTCATGCGCAACGCCGCCGCATTCTGGGTTTCATCACATACCGGTATGCCATATACTGTCAGAGGCGAATTCGTGGAAGTCGAACTCAATGGACGGCATCAAGGCAACTATTATCTGTGCGAGCAAATCAAGATCGATGCCAACCGCTTGGATATCACGGAGATGGATGAATATGAGACAGACCCGGAGAAGATTACCGGAGGCTACCTGATGGAAGTTGACACCTACTATGACGAAATCAACAAGTTCAAATCATCCCGTTTCAATCTGCCATATATGTTCAACACTCCCGACGAGGAAAGCCTGTCGAAGGAGGCATTCAACTACATGAAGAACTATGTATCCGAACTCGAGGACATACTTAAGGATGAGGCCAGAGTGAAAAACCATGAATATGAAGATTATCTGGACGTTGACTCCACCATTGATTACATGTTCATCATGGAGCTTTGCAACAACCATGATTTCTACAATGAGTGGCACAACGGCACTCACAGTTGCTTCATGTACAAGGACAGGGGCGGCAAACTTTGCTACGGCCCTGTTTGGGACTTCGATTACAGAACTTTCATTCCTCTGAATGAAATAAGCCTCAGAATCCAGACAAAGTGGATTGGCGCTACCAGAACGCTGTACTACCCTGCCCTTTACAAGGATCCGAAATTCAGGGAAAGAATGCTTGAGCGCTGGGAACAGCAGAAAGAAGCGCTACGCCAGCTGCCTTCCTTCATCGATGAAACGGCTGGAAGAATCAAGATATCAGAGGCCGCCAACCACAGGCTATGGCCACTTGATGACTGGTGGGAGAACGGTGACGAAAACATGTCATTCCAGCAGGCCGTTGACAGGATGAAGAGAGGCTATACAGAAAAGCTTGACTGGATGGACAGGAACCTGAAAAACCTGAAATAATCATTCAGGCATCAACATACTTTCCAGCCACCTGAAGATCAAGACAGTACGTCTTCTCAGCACGGAAAGGTCCAAAGACTGGACGGTGTCATTCACTTTATTTGTGTTCATAGTGATGCCGGAAGTGAACAAGGCCGAACGTATCTTATGGTCAATGAATACTTTCTGGTCGCCTATCCTGTTAAGGAAAAGGTCAGTGAAATCCTTGCTCCCGTAATAATCGAATGACAGGTCCAGGAACTGACGGCTCGTCACGTTGTCTTCCGACAGTTTACGCTGAAGGGCGGAATCGGTGCAAAGCATTATCAGATAATCGCTCCTGTTCTTCCTGACCGGTTCAAGGGTGCTGCCAATTATATCGAGATTGACCATCAGAGAGATACGCTTCGGAGTAATGGCCCTCCCTGTCGCCGGATTGAATAAAGACAGTCCCGCCAGACAATCGTAGAATGCCCCGGCTCCTGCCATGCTGAACTGCTTTCCATCAAAGGCAACGAATATTATATTGCCGTCGTATGCGTGCCCCTTGTCCCTCAATTTGCAGAAAGCGGTAGCCAGGTTCAGCATGACGGACACACCGGAAGCATTGGAATCTGCTCCCGGATAGACGTTCCCAGCAAGGGTCCCGACATTGTCATAATGCGCTGCCACTATGATATAGTCATCGCTGAATTCAGGAGACGGACAGAAACCGATCACGTTGTGGCCGACTCTTCCTTCCGATACGAATGACTTCACGAATGTATCTCCGAATGGCATAAGGCCGATATGTTCAAACTGCCGGGAAATCCAAGATGCAGCTTCTACGGAACCAGCCGTGCCCATCGCCCGTCCCAGACAAATGGAATCAGCCAGAAACTCAATTGGGCGCAGAAGGGATTCATCGGTAATGCATTCATCAATGACACTGCCACCAAGCCTGTAGCTGTCCGCATGGCTGAGAACGAAATTCCTTGGTCCCTGTGAAAAGCAGGGCACCGCCAGCAAGGCTGAGAAAACCGCTGTCAAAAGTATTTTTTTTAGCTCCAAAATACCTTCTTAGGCACAATAAATGATTATATTTGCAAAATACAGCCAAATTTATGAAAACTTGGTCATATAATGAAATTTATAAAGCTTCTCCTTTATACACTGGTGTTTTTGTTTTGCTGCGTTCAAGCAGCAAACGCCCAGTATGACAGGGACGTTTTCTATTTCAGGGGCCGGAATGCGCTTGCGGACGGGAAGTATGCTCAAGCCATAGAGAATTTCAATATTCTTGCAAGGCTGGACACCTCTGACTACTGGACATTCTTCTTCCGCGGGATAGCCAAGTACAACCTCGGTGACCTGCGCGGAGCTCAGCAGGATTTCAGCACTTCAATCGAAATAAATCCCATTTTCACGAACGGCTATCACTATAGAGCCATAACACTCAGCAGGTTCGGAAGATATGATGAAGCCCTGGACGATTTCGACACAGCATTGGAGCTCAGACCGGGAAACACCGGAATCTATTTCAGCCGTGGCGTCACGTATTTTCTTGCCCAGCAGTTCGACCCGGCGGTGGAGGATTTCAACAAATACATCAAGAAAGAGCCGAAGGACCCTTCCGCATTCCTGAACCGCGGGGCCTCATATCTTTTCCTGGGAGACACATTGAAAGCCATAAACGACTATAACAAGGCCATAAAGCTTGACCGTTTCGATCCCGAGGGATTCATAAGGCGCGGGCGTCTATACGCTGACCAGAAGAAATACGATCTTGCCATAGAAGATCTCAACCATGCCATAGAGCTGGATCCTTCAAGCACTCTCGCATATTTCCATCGCGCATTGATGTTTTATGACATCAAGGACTACAATTCCGCGATGAGCGACCTCAACAGGGTGCTCAAGGATGAGCCGGGGAACGCGTTGACCCTATACAACAGAAGCCTCATAAATGCCCAAGTCGGAAACTATGAGGAAGCCCTGTCAGACATGGACCGGGTCATCAACATCAATCCCAACAACGTTCTCGCTTATTTCAACAGAGCCTCTTATTTCATAGAGATGGAGCGATGGCAGGATGCGTTGGAAGACTACGACAGAGCCATAGAGCTGTATCCTGACTTTGCTAAGGCATACATGAACCGTTCGTATGTCAAGAACATGATGGGACAGGTCAGCGAGTCCAAGGAAGATTACAGGACTGCGCAGCGCAAAGTAAGCGAATACCGTGCAGCCAATGCTTCCGATCAAGGTTCATTTGCGGACACTACAAAAAAATACAGTTCGCTCCTTGCACTTGACGCCGATTTCGCAAAGAAGGATTTCGACAACGAACTGCTTCAGCACAGAGACATTGACATCCACCTCAAGCCATTGTACAAATTCAGTCTGTCCGGAGACAGGAACACCACCACATACGCTCTCCAGCATCGTTATGAAAACGCTCTGATGGACAAGTTCATCAACGACTCCCCTGTCACCATGACTATCGCCGGAGGGAACAACGATACGCTTGTAGTGAAAGAGAGCCTCATAGATGCTCTCATGAAAGGCGGAGATGGGATTACGACCTCCAAGGCGGAATTCATCAGGGCATTGTATTCCATTCACAACAAGCAGTTCAACTCAGCTCTTTCAAGTTATGACAGGGCGATAGAAGAAGCCGGAAACGATGTGGTAAAAGACAGTTATTCGGATTATTACAAAGCATTCTATCTTTTGAACCGCGGCGTTTTGAGAGCAGACATGATTGAATTCATCGCTTCTATCCAGAACAATGTCCAGACATTGACAATGGATGACCAGAAAACGACAAGGGCCAGAGTGGGAGATCAGGTTACACAGTCCTATGATTATTCAGAAGCCATAGATGACCTTCTGAAGGCATCGGAAATATTGCCGGACCTTCCTTATGTACATTTCAACCTGGGCAACCTTTACTGCCTGTCATCGCAGCTCATCAACGCCATGGAGAGCTACGACAAAGCAATAAGCCTGCACCCGTATATGGGTGACGCCTATTTCAATCGAGGATTGGTGCTGATCTATTTGAAAGACAAGGAAAAAGGCTGCATTGACCTGTCAAGGGCAGGAGAACTGGGAGTGGCGGACTCATACAGTGTAATCGCAAAATACTGTGAGGATGAGCAATAGTGTCAAGTTCTTCAGTCTTTCAAGTGGCAGTTGCGGGAACTGCTATTTCCTGTCTTTGGAGGAAGACGGAGAACACACAGCCGGAGTCATCATCGATGCCGGTGTCAGCATGAGAAGACTGAAGAAGGAGCTGGCGGCAAAAGGTTACGGGCTCGACTCATTTTCCGCCATCCTTGTCACGCACGATCATCTTGACCACATCAGGCATCTGGGATCTTATTGCAAGCACATGGGAAAGCCGGTATTCTCCACACCGGTACTTCACAGGGCATTGGCCAATCATTCTTTCACTTCGGAATGGATAGGAGGGTGCCGTCGGGACCTTGAAGAGGCCGGATGGAGCGAAATCGTTCCTGATAAAATTTTCGCCAAGCATTTCATCGTGCCTCACGATGCCACGCAGACAGTAGGGTACGCTTTATGGATTGGAGGATACAAGTTCGTGATAATGACTGACATCGGTGAAATGACAAAGGAGGCCCTGTCTTATGCGGGAAATGCTGACACTGTTGTCATTGAATCGAATTATGACATGGGAATGCTGCTCACCGGATCGTACACTTACGATTTGAAAATGAGAATTTGCAAAGGATGCGGACATCTTTGCAACGACAAATGCGCGGAAGCTGTCAAACAGTTCTGCAATCCGGGACTCAAGCACCTGTTTCTCTGCCACCTCAGTGAAAACAACAATACCCCTGACCTGGCATACAAGGCTTCCGCCGAAGCACTGTCCTCCATCGGTTATGAGCAGACTTATGAAAGATCAGGAGTTTTCGTCCGCAATGATAACGGTCGTGAACACAGAGTCACGTTAAGGACTCTGCCAAGACAAAGCGCATCAACATTGTTCTTATTATGAAGGGATTCTGGAAAATGCTGCGCCAATACGTGGCGCCATACAAGAAATATCTTTACGGATCGGTTGTCCTGAACATCCTTTCCGTTATTTTCAACCTGTTCTCATTTTCGATGATAATGCCTATCCTGAACATGCTGTTCGGATTGGACAACAAGACTTATGAACTGATTCCATGGGAGAACGTCAATGTCTTCAGTGACTTTCAAGACGTTGTGAACAACCTGTATTACTATGTCGCCGCCATCACCGCCTCTATCGGCACTTCCAGGACACTTCTCCTTCTTTGTCTTTTCCTGTGCATCATGACTGTCATCAAGACTGCATGCTATTTCGGATCGTCGGCTGTGATGATTCCTATTCGCACGGGAGTCGTAAAGGACATGAGAATGAACATTTATGACAAAATCCTTTCCCTTCCTATCGGATATTTCTCACAGGAGAAGAAAGGAGACATCATAGCCAGGATGAGCGGAGACGTTCAGGAAATTGAAACTTCAATCACAGGAACGCTTGACATGTTCATAAAGAACCCGATTCTCATCATCGGATATGTTGCGGCCTTGATCATCGTTTCATGGCAAATGACTCTGTTTACGATACTCTTCGCCCCTGTCATGCTTTGGGTTATGGGAAAAATCGGCAGGAAACTCAAGGAAAAGTCCCTTGAAGCCCAGACATTATGGAGCGAAACAATGAGTCAGGTTGAAGAGACCCTTGGAGGGTTGAGGGTCATCAAGGCATTTCTCGCTGAAAGGAAAATGAGCAGCCGCTTCAACGGCATCACGGAAGCGATGAAAAACAAAAACACGAGAGTCGCCACACGTCAGGCGCTCGCCCATCCTGTCAGTGAATGCCTCGGAACAATAATGATAGCTGTAGTCCTTTGGTTCGGCGGCACCCAGATTCTGAAGGACAACGCTCCTATAGACGCTCCGACATTCATTTTCTTCCTCGTGATGCTTTACAGTATCATACAGCCTATCAAGGACCTTTCCAAGGCAGCATACAGCATCCCTAAAGGTATGGCATCAGTTGAAAGAATCAACAAAATCCTTGAAACGGAGAACACGATAAAAGAAAAGGACAATCCGGAGGAATTGAAGGAATTCAAGCATGGCATATCTTTCCGCAACGTAAGCTTCAGATACGAAAACGGCTCAAAGAAAGTTTTGGACAATATCAGCCTGAACATTGAGAGAGGAAGGACTGTCGCCATTGTAGGGGCATCAGGTGCGGGTAAATCAACATTGGTGGATCTGATTCCACGATTTTACGACATAGACGAAGGATCTGTCACAATTGACGGGAAAAACATCAAAGATGTACGGTTGAAAGACTTGAGAGGACTGATTGGAAACGTCAACCAGGACCCGATTCTGTTCAACGACACCATTTTCAACAACATTGCCTTCGGAGTGGAAGGAGCCACGATGGAACAGGTCGTAGAAGCTGCAAAAATCGCCAACGCCCACGAATTCATCATGGAGAAAGAAGAAGGATACAATACGAACATCGGAGACAGGGGATGCAAACTTTCCGGGGGGCAGAGACAACGTTTGAGCATTGCCCGCGCTATCCTCAAGAACCCGCCTGTCCTCATTCTGGACGAGGCTACCGCAGCATTGGACACAGAGTCGGAAAGGATAGTCCAGGAAGCGCTGGACCGTTTGATGTCAAGCCGTACAACCATCGCTATCGCCCACAGGCTGTCGACCATCAAGGGTGCGGACGAAATCATCGTGATGGATGAAGGAAGGATCGTTGAGAGAGGCAGACACGATGAGTTGATTGCCAGAAACGGTTATTACAAAAAACTGAACGATATGCAGGCACTGTAATGAGAAAGCATAGAATTGTACAGAAGTTCGTTTTCCTCTTGTATCTTGCGGCCGTGGCGTATTTATGTTTCGGACATTTCACGAATATTCCACAGGTTCCAAGGAGAATCTGGGGAGTTCCCATCGACAAGGTCATGCATTTCTGCATGTTCTTTCCCTTTCCGGTCCTCTTTCACTGGGCATTCACATGGCCTGTGAAGAAATGGTGGCAGGCGGTTCTTCTCACTGTATGCATTCTTGGCACAGGCAGCCTGATAGCTTCCGGTACAGAAATGATTCAAGGGATGACAACTTACAGGACAGCAGATATCATGGACTTCATGGCTGATTTCAAAGCTTTATGCCTGTCATCAGTGATTGTCCTTGTCATCGAGCTTTCAAAAACACTTAAACATGAAAAATAGACTGACACTCCTGTTCCTCTTTCTTTTCCTTCAGGCAGTTCCCTCACATGCCCAGGGCATCGCCGGGGATTTCATGGAGACATGTGATTCTCTGAAGCAGTATCTGAAAGAAAAGACCACGGTGGACACCGAGTTGAAGGTTGAAAGCATAGTCAGAAAAGGCAATCTGCTTGAATTCCACTTCAGTCAGGAGTTAAGCGACTATCATTGGACCCAAATGGACATCGATATGTTCAAAAGGGAAATAAACAGGAGAATGCCCGAAAAATATGCCGGTTGCAGTGTAGGAGGAATATATGCGAAAAGGACGAGAGTCGAGGAATTGATCACTCCCGCACTCGGAAACTCAGGAAAGCCTTCTTCATACAGATACAGATATGAGGACCCGCGCGGAAAGACAAGGCCGCTGGTCATGAAGACAGGTGAGAAATATTATTCCAATGGGCTAAGTGGAAGACATATAGCACTATGGCAGAGTCACGGAAGATACTATGAACCTGCCACAAAAAGATGGGAATGGCAACGGGCTCCCCTTCATACCACCGTCGAGGACATGTACACACAGAGTTACGTGCTTCCATTCCTGATTCCGATGCTTGAAAATGCCGGTGACTATATACTTACCCCCAGGTTAAGGGACATACAGAAATACGAATTGATCATTGACAACAACGCAGCGTTCAACTGAGAGAGGAATGGCCTGACACGTCGTTCAGGGACATATACAGAGCGTGGGAAAT
>R27__coassemble_1370_pt1 | contig 11362 bp, 4 predicted proteins | sample R27__metabat2_high_PE_015 | metagenome-assembled genome bin R27 | reverse complement strand
GATTCAACGATCGAAATATGTTCCATATTGAATGAATCTGCTGTTGTATGGTTGGATTCTTCTGAAATGTATTCCAATCTTAATTTTTTCAAAGGTTATGAAAAATTCAAAAAGGTATATATTGACAGTCCAATTTCATATAATGAGGAATATTCCGTAGTATTCAAGATTAAGCCTCAACCGGTTTTCAATAAGAATTTTGAACTTCTTACAGAGGATATACGTTCAAAAATTGAAAGCGGATATAAAGTTTTCATTTATGGAGAGAAAGAAAGTCAGCTTGAAAGATTAAGGTCCATTCTTATACAAAACGGAGGCATTGTACCTGAGTTCGTCCATAACAGAAACATACATAACGGATTTATAGATTCAGAAAACAAGGTTTGTTGTTATTCCGATCATGAAATATTCGACAGATTTCATAGAGTAAGCATAAGAAGAAGCGTAGATAAAAGTGAACAATTGACGCTTAATGAAATAAGTTCTTTCAATATAGGTGATTACATAGTTCATATAGATCACGGTATAGGCATTTTTGGAGGTCTTGTCCGTATGAGAGATGATATGGGCAGAATGAAAGAAGTAGTCAAACTAATATATAAGGACAATGACGTTGTATTTGTTTCCGTTCATGCTTTGAACAAAATTTCAAGATATCGTTCAAAGGATGGAGAACCTCCCAAAATACATAAATTGGGATCGAAAAGTTGGCAGACACTAAAATCCAATACAAAATCAAAGGTAAAGGATATAGCGAAGGATCTGATAAAGCTGTACGCAGAAAGAAAAGCTTCAAAAGGTTTTGCTTTTTCTCCGGATTCATATATTCAGGAAGAACTTGAATCTTCTTTTATTTATGAAGATACACCTGATCAGGAAGCAGCCTCCAGAGCTGTCAAGATGGATATGGAAGAATCATGCCCTATGGACAGGCTCATTTGTGGTGATGTTGGTTTTGGAAAGACAGAAATAGCAATAAGGGCAGCTTTCAAGGCTGTTTCTGACAGCAAGCAAGTGGCTGTCCTTGTTCCTACAACTATTCTCGCGCTTCAACATTTCACTACTTTTTCTTCACGTTTGAAGAATTTTCCTTGCAACATAGATTATGTCAGCCGTTTGAGAACAGCTAAAGAAATAAAGGAAATTCAACAGCGTCTTTCAAACGGTCAAATAGATATTCTTATAGGAACTCACAAAATATTGGGAAGCGGATTTGAATTCAAGGATTTAGGTCTTCTGATAATTGATGAGGAACAAAAGTTCGGAGTATCCGCAAAAGAAAAACTCCGCCAAATGAAATGTTCTGTGGACACTCTCACTCTAACAGCCACACCTATTCCAAGAACTCTTCAGTTTTCATTGCTTGGAGCAAGGGATCTCTCAATAATAAGCACTCCACCCCCTAACAGAATTCCTATTCAGACAGAAATAATACTTTTCAATGAAAAAGAAATAAAGGGTATAATTAATTATGAATTGAACAGGGGAGGACAGATTTTTTTCCTGCACAACAAAGTGGAGGAACTCAATTCCATATATGAAATCCTTCACCGGTTGGTGCCGGACATGAGTATTTGTATTGCTCATGGACAAATGGAATCCAAAGAATTGGAAAACAGAATGCTGGATTTCATAAAAGGTGAATATGACATGCTTCTGTGTACTACAATCATAGAAAACGGACTTGACATTCCTAATGCGAACACCATAATAATAAACCAAGCACAGAATATAGGTTTGAGTGATCTTCATCAATTGAGAGGAAGAGTAGGCAGGTCCAATAAAAAAGCCTTCTGTTATCTGATAGTACCTCCGCTTGTAACTATTACTGATGAAGCAAGAAGAAGATTGAAAGCCATAGAAGAGTTTTCGGATCTTGGAAGCGGATTCAATATAGCCATGCAGGATCTTGATATCAGAGGTGCTGGAAATATGTTAGGTGCTGAACAGAGCGGTTTCATTATGGAAATGGGATATGAAACATATCAGAAAATCATATCGGAAACCATAGAGGAACTGGGAATCGAAACAGGAATAACTGTAAAGGCTTCAAGTGAGTCATATATCACAGACTGTACTATTGAAACTGATCAACCGTCATATATTCCTGATGATTATATTGACATCAATGCAGAAAAGATAAGAATATACAAGCAACTTGATTCAATGACCTCGGAAAAGGATATTGACAGATTGTATCAACAGCTTTCAGACCGGTTTGGAAGTCCTGCGCCTGAAGCAAACAATCTCTTTTATGTAGTAAAAATAAGAAATGCCGGTTCCAAACTTGGATTTGAGAAAATAATAGTGAAGAATGGAATGATGATAATGTTTTTCATTTCCAATTCTATGTCAAACTATTATAACTCGGCATTATTCAACGACGTTTTGAAAAAAGTGGGAAATAATCCTGTTTTTACTATGAAGCAAGTGGAAAACAAACTGAAACTTGTAGCCAGAAAAATAGATTCATTACAAGCTGCTTATTTTGCTATTTTGAAATTATCATAGAATTAATTTATTATTTAATCATTCCTCAAGGCACAGGATTTGATTAAGTAAGACTTAAAAGATGTTTATTTTTTGCAAAAAGGATAAAAAACTCCATATTTGTAATTTGTATATTGATTATTTTGGGGTAGATACTCAGTGCTGAAGAAAATGTTAAAAAAGGCAATCATAGGATTATCCATAATATCTGCGGTTATTCTTGCGGATTTTACTGCGTTTGCGCAGGATGGTGCATATATAGGATTCACCCCTTATTCAATATTTGCCATAGGTGATTTGCAGACCCACGGTTCTGCATATCATAAAGGAATGGGAGGCGTAGGGATTGCAACCCGCAATGAAAAATATCAAAATTATTTGAATCCTGCTTCCGTTACCGCGAGGGACACTCTCTCATTCATGGCTGATATGTCTTTGTCTGGAAGTAACTCCATATTCAGCCAAGGCGATATGACTACAGCAAAGAACCTTTTCAATATTAGCAATATAGCTATATCGTTTCCTATTTATAAGTCCTATGCATCCATGATGCTCGGGATTCAGCCATATTCTTCAACAGGATATGAGTATTCATATATTCTGGCGGATCCTGCCATAGTAGGCAACACTGGAAACGCAGTCTATTCATCTATAGGAAATGGAAGCACCTATAAAGCGTTTACTTCTGCCGGAGTTACTTTTTTCAAAAAATTGTCCCTTGGTCTTGAAGGTGATTTTTATTTCGGAAATATTGCCAAGTCAAATTCGTTCACTTTTGCCAAGTCTGCATACAGCACAATATATTCCGGATATGATATTGTTTTGAAAGGCGCTTCAGCAAAACTTGGACTCCAGTATGAACAACCTCTTGGCAAGAGCTATAAATTGGGTTTCGGTGCCACATATTCATTGAATACCAATCTTTCTGGAGATGTTGAAGATTATGAATATGCTTCAGGCTCTTCTCAGAATGACACTATCAGATACAAGGTAACCGATCTCGGTGCCATGAAGGACAGAATCTGCATTCCTTCCGAACTCGGTTTGGGAATTTCTTTAAACCATTCTGATTCATGGCGTGCAGAAATTGATTATCTGCGTTCTGACTGGACTGGTTCTGGTATGGATGTTGCTGATGGTTTTGCTGTAAACGGAGCGTCTGCATTCACTACAAAAGAATCGGAGTCATTCAGAGCGGGCTTTGAAATAATACCTAATAGAAACGATATCCGTTACTATTATAAGAGATGTACTTATAGAGTGGGTGCATATTATGATAAATCATATTATGCAGTGGATGGAAATCAGGTAAACGACATAGGCGTTACACTTGGTGCTTCACTTCCTGTATTCAGACTCTACAATGCTTTGACATTTGCCTTGGCAGTCGGACAGAGATCTTCCTTGGCAGGAGACATGATTAGAGAAAGATACATGAAATTTTCCATAGGATTCAATTTCCATGACAGATGGTTCCAGAAATATCATTATGAATAACCGGATTACTAACACAATTTTACATATGAAAAAGACTTTATTTGCTGTATTAGCAGTTTTGATGTTTGTTTCAGGAACAAACGTTTTTGCACAGGGAAAGTATGGTGCTGACAGTGCAGAATGTATCAAGTATCTTTCTTACTATCAGGAATACTACAAGCAGAAGAACTACGACGAAGCTCTTCCTAACTGGAGAAAAGCCTACAAACTTTGCCCTCCTACAGCAAGCCAGAATCTCCTTATTCATGGTTCAACCCTTCTCAAGAGGGTCATCAGCCAGACCGCCAAGACACCGGATGTACAGAAAGCGGTTATTGATTCACTTTTCACTCTTTATGATTTAAGAGCGGCCACATATCCAAAGAACAAGGCAACAGCCCTTAACAACAAGGGTATTGATCTTAACAATTATGTAAAGAATGATTCTCAGAGACTATATGACGAATACTCAAAAATAATTGCTGAACTCAATGAGGAAACAAAGCCTTCTCTGTTCCTTTTCAACCTCAATGCAGCAATCGATCTTTTCCAGAACGGAACTCTTACAGCTGAGGATATCATCAATCTTTATCAGTCTTCAATGGAGACTCTTGGAAAGGCTAAAGCCGAAGACGATGCTGATGCTGAGCAGCTTGCAAAAGTAAAGACAGATGTTGAGACTCTCTTTGCTTCAAGCAAGGTGGCTTCCTGTGAGAATCTCATCGCTCTCTTCACCCCGCGTTTCGAGGCTGATCCTGAAAATCTTGACGTCGTAAGCAATATTGTTAAGCTTATGGGAGGCACCGATGATTGCCAGAACAACGATCTGTTCCTTGCGGCTGTGACCAATATGTACAAGCTTGATCCTTCCGCTTCTTCTGCATTCTACCTCTACAAGCTCAATTCTGCAAGAGGAAACGTTGATGATGCCATCAAATACATTGAAGAGGCTATCGCTTCCGATGAGACAGATGCCGCCACGGACGGAGAGTACTACTACAATCTTGCTGCATTCTGCTTCAAGAACGGACAGTCCGCCAAGGCATTTACATCTGCTCAGAAGGCTATTGAGCTCAACCCTGCATTTGAAGGAAAATCATATTTCCTTATGGGAACAATTTGGGGATCAGTATCTTGCGGAGGCAACGAAATTGAAAGAAGAGCTCCTTATTGGGTAGCAGTCGACTATCTCCAGAAAGCAAAGGCCGCTGATGAAACTCTCACCGAGGATGCAAACAAACTTATCGGACAGTATTCAAGCTACTATCCTCAGACAGCTGAAGCATTCATGTATGACGTTACCAACGGTCAGTCATACACCGTTTCTTGCGGAGGCATGAGAGCCACAACTACTGTCAGAACGCAGAAATAGTTTTGGTAAATCTCAAACATACTTTTAAGATGATGGCAACCGCAACCGCGGTTGCTTTCATCGTATTTTCATGTCAAGGAAAATTGGCTGAAGCCGACACTTTGGACCTTTCTTCCGTGCCTTTGCAGACAATAGACAAAATGTTCGCCGTACAAACAAAGAACGGTGTTGTTGTCATGAGAATCGAGGCAGACCTTATGGAACGGTTCGAAAATGATACTGTATCAAAGGAAACATTTCCGAAAGGCCTTTCGGTTTTCGGTTATACGGACGAGGGTTTGCTGGAAACAACGATATTTTCTGACAACGCCGTTCATGAAACCAGGAAAACCGGCGGTGAGCAGGAATTATGGTCTGCGTTCGGCAACGTTGTAATTCAAAACGTCATAGAGCAGCAGACCATGGAAACCGACACAATATTCTGGGACCGTGCGGAAGGGGAAATCTATACGGACTGTTATGTCAGAATGGCTTCTCCGGACGGTTTCATGCAAGGATATGGAATGCGTTCTGACGAACGGGCGCGAAATTCCATCATTCTCCGTCCTTTCAACAGTTTCGGTGTCGTTGTACAGGATACCACGGCCATACTTGTGGACAGCGTCAATTTTATAGGCCCAATAATAAAAAAATGATGCTTAATTGACAGAAAATTACTATCTTCGCACCCCTAATGGATTATTAATTAAAAATTAACTATACAATGGCGGTTCTTCAGACACTTCGCACAAAATTCGGCCTTGCAGTATCCATCATAGTTGCATTGGGCCTTCTTTCGTTCATTGTCGACCCTGGACAGATTCAATCGGCAGTCCAGTCCATGTCATCTAAATTCGACGTAGGCGAAATCAACGGAAAGTCTGTTTCTTATGCAGATTTCCAGGAAGATATTGAGCGCTATACTGCTCTTCAGGAAATGATGACAGGCTCATCTGTCGCTTCAGAAGAAGATCATCAGCAAATAAGGGATGCCGCATGGCAGGCTCTTGTTGACAAGCATCTCTTTGTCAAGAATGCAAAGGCCGCCGGCATTAATGTCGGTGAAGACGAAATGCTTGACCTTACAACCGGTGCCAATCCTTCAGAAATCATTGCACAGAGCGGTATGTTCGTCGATGAAAACGGAAACTTCTCTCCGGACTATGTCGTAGATTTCGTCAAGAATGTGAATTCTGATGCTTCCGGTCAGCTCAAGCTTTATTGGAATTATCTTCAGAACACGATTTACACGCAGCAGTTCTACAAGAAATATGGCGCATTGTTCACCAGCAGCGCATATCAGAATCCTCTTATGCTCAAGAAGGCCGTGGCGGAGAACAACGAGACTACGGACGTTGATTTCGTTATGGTTCCTTATCCATTCACAATGGATTCCACGATAGTAGTCACAGATGCTGAAATCAAGGACTATTACAAGAACCATAAGGATTACTTCAAGCAGAACGCAAGCCGTGACATCGAATATGTCGTTTATGAAGTCGTCCCTTCTGCCGAGGACATCGCTGCTGTCAACGAGAAGATGAGTGATCTTCATGAGGAGTTCGCCACAACGGACAACATGAAGAACTTCCTTCTCAAGAATTCAGACAGGGCCCTTTCAACATACTGGTACAAGGACGGTGAGCTCAACACCATCAATCCGGATGTCAATGCATTCGTGTTTTCCGGAGAAGAAGGCGCATCTCCTGTCTATAGCGCAGGCAACACCTTCTATTCCGCCAAGGTGATGGATACGGCCATGATTCCTGATTCTGCATACGTAAAGCACATCCTTTTCAGTGAAGCGAATGCCGCGGCTGCGGACAGCCTTCTTGCCGTTGCTTCACAGAAAGACGCCAATTTCTCAAATCTTGTCGCACAGTATTCTGCCGATCAGTCATCAGCCGCAGACGGCGAGCTTGGCAGCATCGGTTGGATGACCCAGACATATATGATACCTGGATTCGAAAACGTTTTCAATGCAGAAGTCGGAAAACCGTTCATCCTCAAGACCGTTTACGGCACTCATATCGTTCTCGTTTCCGAAAAGTCAAAGCCTGTTGCAAAGAAGCAGGTAGCTATCTTCGAGAAGACAGCTGTTCCAAGCAACGATACTTATAACTCTTACTATGCAAAGGCCAATAAGTTCGCCAGCATAGCAAACGGCAGTTTTGAGAATTACAAGGCAGCAGTTGATTCAATGGGTGTGTATTCACATCCTATGAGCAGAGTGTCCGAGGCTACGTCATCATACGGCGCAATCGACAATGCAAAGGAAGTTACAAGATGGATTTTTGACAACAAGAAGGGCAAAGTTTCAGACATTATTACTGTAAACCAGAATTACTTCTTCATCGCCACAGTCAAGGAAATCCACGAAGAAGGTTATGCTACAGTTCAGGAAGCGGCTACATCCATCCAGCAGCAGCTCTATTCAGACAAACTTGCTGAAAAGACAGCCGCGGAGATAGCTGAGAAGATAAAAGGAATGACAGACCTTGAGGCTGTTGCAGAAGCCCTTGACGCTTCCGTCAGCACACAGTCCGGTCTTACTTTTGCTTCTATGGGTTCAACTCAGCTTGATCCTAAGTTCATCGGTGCACTTTCTGTCGCTCCTGAAAATGTCATTTGCGGTCCGGTAGCCGGTCAGATTGGAGCCTACGTATATCAGGTCAAGTCCCGCGATACTGGCTCTTACTACACTGATGATGATGCAGCCCTTTATGAGTCCCAGAAGAATCAGTATAATGCACAGATGCTTCTTCCTGTCATGATGGACGACGCAAACGTCAAGGACAACAGAGCAAGATTCTATTAATGGATTCTTACATATAAGAAAAGAAGGCGGCAGAGATTTTGCCGTCTTTTTTATACCGTATTCCTCTTATTGACAATGGCACAAGAGTTGCCGGAGAAAACATAGAACCTGTTCTTAACAAAGAAAGACAAATTTCGTCATATAGATATAAGTCATTTTATCAGCGTAGGGAATTGTTTTCTAGAGCTCTGCAGGGACGGATGCAGTCTAGATACGAGTCCGCCCATCTCCACAAAGTGCAATAAAAAGCCACAGAGTAAATTTGCGGCTTTTTTGTCGTTATTTCCCTAGGTTTTTGACAAATGCGGATGGTGATATGTTGAACTGTTTCTGGAAATTTGAGGAAAAGTATGAAGATGATGAGAATCCTACCATGTCTGCGACTTCGTTGACCCTGTACTGCTTTGAAGCCAGAAGCTCGGCTGCACGCTTCAACCTGAAGACGCGGATATATTCGCTTACGTTCATACCGGTATTTGCCTTGACTTTTCTGTAAAGTGTGGAATTGGACATGTTCAGAGCGGATGACAGGTCGTCGATGCCCAGACCGCTTTCGCATATTCTTTCATTCAGGATATCGTTAAGCCTTGACATTACTTCTTCCTCCATCTTGTTCATAGTGACCCTTTTGAAAAGCGAAAGCGGTGAACTCGCATATAGGTGGTATGCTATTTCGCGGTTCTTGAAAATATTGCTTATGCTCGACATAAGCAGTTCAATAGGGAACGGTTTCTCGATGTACCCGTCGGCACCCACTTCAAGTGTCTCAATCCTTGTTTCCATCCCAACGGCAGCAGTAAGAAGGATGATAGGGATGTGACTGTACTCAAAGGTTGATTTGACATGATTGCACAACTCGCATCCGTCCATGAGCGGCATCATGATGTCACTGACTATCAAGTCAATCTTTTGGGTTGACAGCTTGTCAAGTGCCGCCCGGCCGTTCGCTGCCATGAACACATTGAACTCCGCGGAGAGAGCTTCAGCCAGATACAGGCGGAAGTCCTGGTTGTCCTCAACAATCAGAATGCACCTGCGGGACCCGTCAAACTGCGGGTCCATCTCCGGATCCTGAGCAGTGGAAGTCCGGTCAATTGAAAGGCTTTCAGGATGTTCCAGCGGCAGTTCAAGCACAAAAGAATTCATGTCGGTACGCGACACGTCCAGATAAAGCTTTCCGCCGTGGAGTTCCGCGAGCGCCCTGGCAAGAGGTAGACCGAGACCGGTCCCCTTGCCTCCATGGAAGAATTTTTCAAAAATCTTCCCGCTGTTTGCGGCCGGTATCCTGTCCCCGTTTGAATCCACCCTCAGCTCTGCCTTACCGTTTGTTTCCGTCAATGAGACCAAAACGGTGTCACCACCGTACTTCAAGGCATTGCTGAGAAGGTTGCTGACTATCTTCTGGACACTATCACGCGCACACATGGCATCAATAGTACCGTCCGGAATCGAGATATTCATGGTGACCTCCTGGTCCTCAGCTATGGTGGTGAATCTCCCGCATGTCCTCCTCACTATCTCGCAGATGTCCTGCCTTATGAACTCGAGCTTCTCTTCCCTCTGCTCCAACTTTCTGATGTCCAGCAGCTGGTTGGTCAGCGAAAGGAGGCGGTTCGTATTGGATTGGATGGTTTTCAGATCCTTGTCAGAATACTTTCCAGACTTGATTATACGGTCCAACGGCATCTTTATCAAAGTCAGCGGAGTACGGATTTCGTGTGTTATCTGCATGAAGAAGGAGTTCATTGACTCATATATCTCCTTTTGTTTGGCTATCTCGAACTCGTTATTCTGTCTGAGACGTTTCTCCTTTCGTGATCGGGATATGATGAAACCGATGAAAGACAGGATCAGCAGGACAAACAGTAATGACAGTACCTGGGCGAATACACTGCGGATAAAAGGCGGACGGACGATGATGTTCACCAACTTGGTGGACCCGGGGTTGGTGCTGCCCACCACGCTGACAGTGAACACGTGTTTTCCGTAGCCCACATTCAGGAGCGTTACACTCTGGTCTCTGGTGACGGCGCTTATCTCACCGTTGCGAGAGGAGAATGTGTACTTGTACTGTGGTGAAAGGATGTTTGAATATGTCCGGCATGAGTAATTGATGCTCAGGGATGAAACATCTTTGTAGTCCGCAACTATTCTGTCGGAATATGCGGCCGTGCGTCCGGGAGACGACAGCTCCTTGAAACTGACTCCACTGATTCCCGAAATGGCACTGATAAGCAAGGAGTTGTCATTGCTATCCGGTTTCATCTTCGATGGGGAGAAGGAAAGCAGGCCGTCAGTGGTGCCCATCAGAATCGAATCTTCACCAGTCTTGCATACGGCCCCATAGGTATAGATGATGTTCTCAAACTGGGTGCCTGCAAAGTAAGACTGGGAAACGTGGAAATCAGAAGGGTCTATCATGAACAGACCATTGACAGAGGAGACCCAGACCAGGCCGTCACTGTCTTCTATAGCGGAACATGTAATGTCTGCAGGAAGTCCTTCGAACCTCGTCACTCTGTGCCTGATGAGGTCAGGAAACTCATATACATCCAGACCTCCGCCTTCAGTTGTCACCCACATCCTCCGGGAACTGTCTTCAAACAAAGACGTAACCCGGGAGAAGTACCCCATCCGGTCGGTCAGTTTCAACGACAGGTCAAGCATGAAGATTCCATTACCGGTGGTGCCGAGCCAGATTCTGCCGGTCGTGTCTTCCGTCATGGCAAGCACAGCGATGTTCTCTGTTTCAGGAATGACCTCAAACCTGTCCTCATCCGGGACATACCTGAAAACACCGTAGGGTGAAGATGCCAGGATATCGCCCCGGGATGTCCGGAGCAGTCTGAAGAACCGGTTGTTTGAAAACCGGTAATGTCGTATCACCGTGGACGTGAGCGGATCAAACCGGAATATTCCATTCCCGTCAGTGGTGATCCACAGCTCTCCACCGACAGAAAGGATATCCTGGTAGTTGTTCCTGATACCGGGAAGTGTATGACTTTGGAAATGGTTCTCGCCAGGGTTGAGGCTGTTCAGACCACCATCCTCCGTTCCGATCCATATTCTGGAATCTGCAACAGTTATAGCACGGACAATGTTGCCAGAGAGGGCCCCGTCGTAATCATAAGGATAGAACAGGAAGAAAGCGGAGTTGTTGTTGCGCCAAAGGTTGAGGCCCTTGAAATGCGTCCCCCCCCAGACGTTCACCTCCCTGTCCGTTGAAA
>R27__coassemble_1366_pt1 | contig 11404 bp, 9 predicted proteins | sample R27__metabat2_high_PE_015 | metagenome-assembled genome bin R27 | reverse complement strand
CGGGCGAGCTTCTTGTACTGTCCGTAAAGGAAGCCTATCTCACGGCCGCCAACGCCCACATCACCTGCAGGGATATCCTGGTCAGGTCCGATGCACTGCCAGAGTTCCTGCATGAAGGCCTGGCAGAAACGCATGATCTCGTCGTTTGACTTTCCAACAGGGTCGAAATCCGAGCCACCCTTTGCACCGCCCATTGGGAGAGTGGTGAGAGCATTCTTGAATGTCTGCTCGAATCCAAGGAACTTGAGCATTGAAGGGGTGACAGCCTTATGGAAACGGAGACCTCCCTTGTATGGTCCGATAGCGCTGTTGAACTGGATGCGATAACCGGTGTTGGTCTGAACTTCTCCCTTGTCGTCAACCCAGGTAACACGGAAAGTGAAGATACGGTCAGGCTCGACCATACGCTCGACGATCTTTGCCTTTTCAAATTCCGGATGCTGGTTGTATACCTCCTCTATTGATTCCAATACCTCCTGTACTGCCTGCAGATACTCACTCTCGCCAGGGTACTTGGCCTGGAGTTTGGCCATGATTTCTGATGTTTTCATATTGTGTAGTATTATGTTCTTCTACAAATATATAAATAAATTTAAAAACCGTCTCTTGCAAGACGGTTTTTATCGTTTTACTCTATTTCCCAAGTAGAACCGCTGCGAAGGAGTTCGTCTACATTGTGGATTTTGGACTTGAGAGCAACTGCCTTGACCTGGTCGCGGACACCGTCATCGTAGGTGATGTCCTTGACATCGCGGATGACTCCGAGAGCCACCGGATAATCAGGACCCTTCATGTCTGCAAGGGCCATGTGGATGCCGATGTTGTTGGCATGGGCATCATGGACAAGTATATCCTCTTCAGTGAATCCGCCTTCGCCAATATGCACCACACGGATCTTCTTGCCGTCATAGATAAGTCCCTTGTCGCGGTTCTTTCCGAAAATCATCTTCTCGCCCTGACGGAGGATGATGGTGTGCTCAGCCTTGACCGCAGGGTCGGAGAGACTCTTGTGAGCGCCGTCGTTGAAAATCACGCAATTGGTAAGGAACTCCATCACTGAGCAGCCATCATGGAGAGCGGCTGCTGTCATGATCTCTTCATTGAGCTTGAGATCCACGTCAAGAGAGCGGGCGAAGAATGTTCCCTTGGCTCCGAGTACAAGTGAACCAGGTTCGAAAGGATGCTCCACTGTTCCGTATGGGGAAGTCTTGGTGATGGCTCCGAACTTGGAGGTCGGTGAGTACTGTCCCTTGGTCAGACCGTAAATCTGATTGTTGAAGAGCATGAGGTTGATATCGATGTTACGGCGGATGGCATGTATGAAATGGTTTCCTCCGATAGCGAGAGCGTCTCCATCACCGCATGCCTGCCATACGGTAAGCGTAGGGTTGGCCACCTTGATACCGGTAGAGATGGCCGTTGCACGTCCATGAATGCTGTGGAAACCGTATGTGTCCATATAATAAGGAAGACGTGAAGAGCATCCGATTCCGGACACGACCACATAACGTTCCTTTTCATAGCCAAGAGCCTGGCTTACCTTAGGGAGGGCTCTCTGGAGAGCTGCCAATACAGCGTGGTCACCGCATCCCGGGCACCAACGCACTTCCTGATCGCTTTTGAAATCTTTGAATGATAATGTTGCCATAGTAGGGTGACTTTTTATTTGTTGAATGAAAGATGGACGTTCTTGCCTGCAAGGACATCGTTGATAGCGTCAACGAGTTCTGTGACAAGGAACGGCTGTCCCTGTATCTTGTTGTATCTCATATAATTGAGCTGAGGGAACCAATCGCGCAGGAATGCTGCGAACTGTCCGTAGTTCAACTCACAGACCATAATGGTCTTGAATCTCGAAAGCACTTCCTCCGTATTCTTAGGAAGAGGGAAAATATTGTCGAAATGTGCGTAAGACACCTTGTCAAGACCTATTGTGTTTACTGCAGAAAGGATATGCCCGTAAGTACCGCCCCAACCGACAACAAGTACATCACCGCTCTGGGCTCCGAGAACCTTGAGCTCAGGGATGTAGTTGGCGATTCTCTCAACCTTCTCTTCGCGCTCCTTTACCATCAGCTCATGGTTTGCAGGGTCTGAAGAGAGGACACCGTCATGGTTCTTTTCGAGACCGCCGACTCTGTGTTCGAAGCCGCGCTGTCCCGGTATGGCCCAGCGGCGGACAAGTGTTTCAGAATCGCGCTCGAATGGTTTGAACTTGCCTTCGCATGCAGTGACGAACGGAGGTACAATTTCAGGATAATCAGCCATTGAAGGGATGAGCCAAGGCTCTGAACCGTTGCCGAGGAAGCCTTCTGAGAGAAGGATGACCGGAGTCATGTGCTCGACAGCTATCTTGGCGGCCTGGAAAGCCGCATCGAAGCAATGTGAAGGGGAATGGGCGGCTATGATAGGGATAGGGCACTCTCCGTTCCTTCCGTAAAGCGCCTGATTGAGGTCAGTCTGCTCTGTCTTGGTAGGAATACCGGTTGAAGGGCCTGCACGCTGGACATCGACTACGACGAGAGGGAGCTCGGTCATCACAGCAAGACCTAAGGCTTCGCTCTTGAGTGAAAGACCGGGGCCGGAAGTGGTAGTCACAGCGAGATTGCCCGCGAAAGCGGCTCCGATGGCGGTACAGATACCTGCGATTTCATCCTCTGCCTGAAGCGTCTTGGCGCCGAGGCTCTTGTGGACAGCGAGTTCCTCAAGAATGGCGGTAGCAGGAGTGATAGGATATGAACCGCAGAAGAGAGGAAGACCGGATTTTTCGGAAGCGGCGAGAAGTCCCCACGCGGTGGCCTGATTACCGGTAATGTTCCTGTAAGTTCCCTTTGGAAGTTTGGCAGGTTCCACGGAATAGGTGTTCGGTATGGCCTGGATGTTGGCAGCATAGTTGAAACCGTCGTTGAGAACCTTCTTGTTCGGCTCTATCATCTCAGGATGCTTCTTGGAGAATTTCCGTTCAAGATACTGATAGATATACTCGAGAGGACGGCTATAGATGTAGCATGCCATTCCGAGAGTGAACATGTTCTTGCACTTATGGACACTCTTGGAATCCATGCCGGAATCCTTGAGGCTTTCCTCTGTGAGTGTGGTGATATTGGCCACAATGAGGGTGCGGTCCTCAACATTCAGTTCTTCGAACGGGTTCTCCGTTTTGAAACCGGCTTTCTGCATGCCTGCTTCATCGAATGCGTCTCCGTCAACGAGAATCATGGCATTCCTCTTGCACCATTTGGCATTTGCCTTGAGAGCTGCAGGATTCATAGCGACGAGAAGATCACAATAATCACCGGGAGTATTGACATTTTCACTTCCGATATGAACCTGGAAACCGGATACGCCTGATACTGTTCCATGAGGGGCACGGATTTCGGCAGGGTAATCAGGGAATGTGGAAAGTTCGTTGCCGTAGATTGCCGACATATCTGCGAACAAGGATCCGGTAAGTTGCATACCATCTCCCGAGTCTCCGGCGAAACGAATCACAACATCTTTAGCATCAATTACTTTGTGTTGCATTACTGATTGGTAAGTTTTAGTTATAAAAAAGGCGGTGACAAACATCACCGCCATTATTGGAGTCAATTATTGCTGTTGCTGGGCCTGTAATTCAGCCTGAAGAGTTTCGAGAGTTCGTCCCTCAGGAATATTAAGTGCTTTGCGGGCAGCAGGTGTAAGGTCAGTACTCTGGGAAGGATCTACATAAAGAACACTTGTCGATTCAAAAACAAATGCATATCCACCTTCCTTTGCAAGCTGCTCGACTGTCTTCTGGGCCTTGTCATAAATTGGAGCCATGAGCTGGTTCTGCTGAAGCGAAAGTTCCTGCTGGACATTCTGCTCGAACTCCTGAATGCGCTGCTGCATATCCATAAGGGAGTTCTCCTTGCTCTCGCGAATGGTCTGAGTCCAAGTGGAAGACTTCTGCTGATATTCCTGCATCTTTGTCTGGTATTCTTCAACCATGGCCTGATAAGTCTCCTGAGCCTCATTGCTTGAAGCAGTCATTGTAGCTCTTGCCTCGTCAGCTTCCGGCATAAGCTGGACAAGCTCGGAGAAATTGACGTGAGCGAATTTGTTCTGTGCAAAACCTGCAACTGAAACGAACGCCATAGCGGCAATCAAAAGTATTCTTTTCATATTCACAAAAAATTAAATTATTCATCAGAATTGCTGTCCTATCACGAAATGGAACTGGCTTCCTCCATTCTTGGTGTCATCGAATCCATAGCCCCAGTCAACTCCAAGCAAGCCTACCATCGGGAGATAAACTCTGAGACCGGCTCCAGCCGAACGCTTGATCTGGAAAGGATTGAAATCTCTGATATCAGACCAGCAGTTTCCTCCTTCAAGGAACAGAAGAGCGAAAATGGTGGATGTAGGCTGAAGAATCACAGGATATCGGAGTTCGACAGTGAACTTGTCGTACACGTTTCCGGCCCATGACACACCTCCCTGATTGTAAGGAGTGGCGATTCTCGGAGTGAGAGAATAATTCTCATAACCACGGAGAGCAATGACTTCGGAACCATAGGTGGAATATCCCGACATTCCGTCACCACCGACCATGAACCCTTCGAACGGAGAATATCCCCACTTCCTGTTATAATAGCCCAAATAACCGAACTGGGCTCTCGTCATAAGGACGAGGTCTCCTACCAACTTGGTATAGGCAGCTCCGGAAAGTTTCCACTTATGGTACTCCGTCCATTTGTACCTTTGCTGTGCGGAGTAGTTGTCATAATTGATGTCACGCCAGGAATCGACATGAGTAGGATTTCCATCGGCATCCAGTCTTCCGAGATCCGTCTTCCTCATGAGGGAATAAGGAGGCGTCAACTGGAGGGAGGCGGAGAATTCAGATCCCTGACGCGGATAAATCTGCTGGTCTGTGGACACTCTGTTCAGTGAGAGCGAATAGCTGAGATTGTGTGTCGTTCCGTCATCGAAGATGAAATATCCTGAATACCAATTAGTCAGGCGGTATGTCTGCCAGCTGAGTCCGTTATAAAGGACAAAATAGTTGTCAGGCCACTTGAGCCGCTTTCCCAATGAAGCGGAGAATCCGTAAACTTCAAACTGCTTGTCGTGGCTCAAGATCTGGTAATAGAAATTGGAATTGGTCTGACGCGTATAATACAGTGACAGGTTAAGTGACGTCGGCTTCTTTCCGAAAAGCCAAGGCTCGGTGAAGCTCGCCGTAAGGGCGGTATAATAGGTTCCGTTCGTCTGGAACCTGAAAGCAAGGTTCTGAGCGTCACCCAGAGGAACAGGACGCCATGCAGATTTATCAAAAAATCTGTGGGTGGAGAAGTTGTTGAAACTGACACCGACGGTGGCCACGAAGGTGGAACCGCCCCATCCTCCGGAGAGTTCAAGCTGGGAAGACGGTTTTTCCGTCACGTTATATACGATATCAACCGTATTGTTCAACTGATTCGGCAGGATGGAATATCCTGAAGTAGGATCCATGATCGATTCCGGGTCAAACTGTCCCAGAGAAGCGATTTCCCTGATGGACCTCTCGAAATCTGTCTGGCTGAAAAGGTAGCCAGGACGGGTGTATATCTGACGGCGGACGACCTTTTCATTTGTAAGATCATTGCCGTTTATCACGATATTGTTCAAAGTCGCCGGCTTTCCTTCGGAAATACGCATTTCGACATCGACAGAGTCGTTCTGGATATTAAGCTCGACCGGTGTAATGTTAAAGAAAAGATATCCGTTGTCACGGTACAGTTTGGATACACCGTAGTCGGATTCTTTTTCTCCTCCCTGAAGACGCTTGTCCATCGTGACTACATCATACACGTCACCTTTCTTGATGGCGAGGAGTTCATTGAGGACATCGGTGGAATAGACGGAATTGCCTGTCCATGTGATATCGCGGAAATAATACTTGTCTCCTTGCTCGAACTCAAGGTCAATGCCGAGCCTGTTATGGTCAACATAATAGATCGAGTCGCGGATGAGGCGCGCATCGCGATAGCCGGCTTCATTGAAAGCGCTGATTGCGCTCATCTTGTCATTCACAAATTCCTTCTCGTTGAATTTTTTGCTATGGAAGAAATTGTAGTACTTGGCCGACTTGGTCTTCTTCATTTCCTTGGCGATTTTGTATTCCTTTACGTCGCCGTTTCCAATGAAATTGATTGTTTTAATGCGTATCCTCTCCCCCCTGTCTATATTGAAATTGACCCGTATTGCGTTTTTGATGAGGGTGTCCTTGATGATTTCAGGAGTGACGGTGGCATTTATGAAGCCTTTCTCCGCATAGAATCGTTTGATGATGTCGGATGATGTTTTTGAAACATATTCAGAGAACTCCCCTCCTCTTCTCAAGGTGAGACGCTCTTCAATGTCTTTTTTCTCTCCGCTTTTCACTCCGGTGAAAGTCCATCTTGACATTCTCGGACGCTCAAGAAGGGTGATTTTGAAATATGCGGAATCACGGCCTGCAGTCAGGCTGTCGACGCTTATGGATACATCCTCGAAAAAGCGGTGCTGCCACAGACGGTTCACGGCAGAAGAAATTTCCTCACCTGGGACAGTCACGGTCATGCCTTCCTGCATCCCGCTGAGCTGGACGATCTGATCGTCGCTGTAATAGGTATTGCCGTCAACGCTTACTCCCGCCACCACCAGCTTACGCGGATTGGTATAATCTATAATGACTTCTTCCTGCCGCTGAGCCCTGGAAACACATGGCAGAAGCAAAAGAAGCAGGAAAAAGAGTTTATCATTCAATTTCATCAAACGATGTTCCATTTAATAACTTGCAAATATAAGTCAATTATTTGACTTTTCCATATCGTCTGTCGCGCTTTGCGTATTCTTCGATGGCGGCACGGAATTCCGCCTTTCTAAAATCAGGCCAATACACATCAGTGAAATAGAATTCAGAATAGGCTCCCTGCCATAGCAGATAGTTGCTCAGCCTCTGCTCACCTGAAGTCCTTACAATAAGGTCGGGATCCGGGAAACCGCAAGTGACCAGATACCGGTCAAAATCAGGAATACTGACGGTATCAAGTTTTTCCGGACAGGAGACGAACTCCATGGCCATTCTTTTTGCCGCCTGAAGGATATCCCATTTCCCGCTGTAACTCAAAAAAACGATCAGAGTCAAGCGGTCATTGGCCGAAGTTTTCTTCATGAGACAGTCTATCCCGGAATTGAGCGAAGCGGAAAGCCTTGACCTGTTGCCAAGCACAACAAAGCGCACTCCATTGTCCATCAGGGTCCTTTCCTCAGCGGATATGGATTTGAACATCAAATCCATCAATGTGCTGACTTCACTCTCAGGCCTTCCCCAGTTCTCCTCGGAAAACGCGAACAAGGACAAGTACTTCACCCCCGATTCGACAGCGGCCTCAGTACAGGCACGAACGCTTTCCACTCCGGCTGAATGGCCTTTCACGCGTTCCTCCCCTCTTTCTTTCGCCCATCTTCCGTTGCCGTCCATTATAATGGAAACATGAGCCGGTATCTTGTTTTCCATATCTTCAGTATTATGATTCAGTATTATAAATTTCTTACATCTTCTCCCCAGAAAAGCTTGCTTTTCAATGCCTCTATGAAATTGGATCTGTTGAGACGGATTCTATTCAGCGAAAACTGTGCCACTGAAACCGTGAGATGTGACGAGACGGGCAAAAGATTGTTTCTATTGTCCATCGTGACCATAACCTTTTCATCGCGTGAGCGGAAAGAAAGCTCGACAATGGAAGATTCAGGGACGACAAGCGGTCTGATGTTCAGATTGTGCGGTGCAATGGGGGCGATTATAAGAACCTTCGATTCCGGCATACAGATAGGACCGCCGACACTCAGAGAGTAAGCCGTCGATCCCGAACTGGTGGCGACAAGCAGTCCGTCGGCCCAGCAGGTCGGAAGATGGCTGCCGTCAATGGCAACATCTACACCAAGCATGGCGGCTCCTCCACGATAGACGGTAACCTCGTTGAGAGAGATGTCGGATTCTCCCGTTTCATTGATGAAAGTATTGAGCAGAGTCCTGTTCTCCATCGTATATTCCCCGGCAAGAAGCGATTCAAGCACTTCTTCGGGTTTGTATTCTGACAAAAAGCCGAGACGGCCGAAATTCACGCCCAGAACAGGGATGCCGGTCGCCCCCACTATCCTGGCAGCGGAAAGGAAAGTACCGTCACCTCCAAGGCTCAGCAGCATCTCTGTCCCATCCCTGAGATCAAGAGGGTCATTCACATCATACGTTTCACACCCTCCGGCTTCAAGTCCTGATCGCAACATGTCTATTCTGGAATCTCCTGCCAAAGAGCGTTTCTTAACAAAAAATGCCAATTTCATAGGAAGTATGCCTGTTTCGTTAGATTTCTCAAAATTATAATTTTATTTAATAAGATTGAACATAATTGATTATTTTTGTGACATTGCAATTGTTCGGAACCGAATCATTCAAAAGACTTATGACTAGATTGAGCGTCAACATCAACAAGATAGCGACCATACGCAACGCACGCGGAGGCAATATGCCTGACGTTTACAAAGCGGCTATGGACTGCGAAGCTTTCGGCGCTGAAGGGATCACTGTTCATCCACGGCCTGACGAAAGGCACATCAGATACTCTGACGTCAGGGCTATCAGATCCGGGGTCACGACAGAGTTCAATATTGAAGGTAATCCTGTCGACCGTTTCATCGGCCTGGTTTGTGAAGTCGTTCCGGACCAAGTCACGCTGGTGCCTGACGCTTCTGATGCCATTACTTCCAATGCAGGCTGGAACACTTTGGCCAACAAGGATTTCCTTACCGATGTATGCTCTTTGTTCAAGAGCAAAGGGATACGGACATCCATTTTCATCGATCCTGACCCTGCCATGGCCATAGGAGCTGCGGCATGCGGCGCAGACAGAGTGGAGATGTACACAGCATCCTATGCAGAACGGTATCCGGACAATCCTCAAAAAGCCATTGCTGACTATCTGGCATGTGCGGAAAAAGCGAGGGAACTCGGTCTGGGGCTGAATGCCGGTCATGACCTTAATCTTAACAATCTGGAATATTTCATAAGAACCATTCCATGGACTGACGAGGTATCCATAGGTCATGCCATCATATGCGACGCCCTCTATTACGGCTTGGAAAAAACTATAGGGTCTTATCTTTCAAAGATTAGGAAGGCCCTGTTTTGAAATGATGGATTTCTTGATTATTTTTGCAAAATTCAGAGCTAATAATACAAATTAAGAATAAAATGAAAAAGACAACTTTGATTCTCTGCGTCATGGCTATCGTAGCCGGGACAGCAACTTTCAGTTCATGCCAGAACCAGACCGCAGCGACCTCAACCGAAGAAACGGCCCAGGCTTCAGTCCAGAAAGGTGCCATCGTTTATTTCAACCTCGACAAAGTGATGAACGGGTATGACATGGCCAATGATCTGATGAGCGTCCTTCAGACAAAGGCAGAGAGCATCGATCAGGAACTCACAAGAAGAGGAAACAAACTTCAGAATGACGTCAACTCATTCCAGGAAAAGATTGACAAAGGTCTCCTCACAAGGTCAACCGCTGAGGCCCAGAACGCAAAGCTTCAGAAGCAGCAGGCGGATTTTCAGGACTACTATAACCAGAAACAGCTTGAAATGCAGGACGAGCAGGCGGCTACAATGAACCAGATCGCCGATGCCATCAAGACATATCTTGACAAGTACAACGAGGAGAAACAGTATGCTCTCATCCTGACCACACAGGGCGACCTCCTTCCTCAACCTGTAGCTGCAGGAAGCGCTGACCTCGACATTACAGAAGAAATCATCGAAGGCCTCAACGCTGAATACGTAGCGTCCAAGAACCAGAAATAATTTTGAAAATAGCCATACTGTCCAGTTTCTACCCATTCAGAGGGGGAATAGCTCAGTTTAATGCAAACCTTTTTGATGAACTGAGCAAAGAGAATGATGTCAAGGCATTCAATTTCTCAAGACAATATCCGGAATTCCTCTTCCCGGGAAAAACACAGTATGTAACCGATGACGATGAAGCCGTGTCCATAGAGTCAGAATCTCTATTGGATACGGCTGATCCGTTTTCATATTTCAAGACAGCCGGAACCATCCGAAAATGGAAACCTGATGTCCTGGTCATGAGGTACTGGATGACTTATTTCGGTCCGTCACTCGGATATGTCTCAAGGCATATGGACAATAATTGCAAAGTCATTTCGATTCTTGACAATGTTGTCCCGCATGAGAAACGGTTTTTCGACAGACCGTTTACCAGATATTTCCTGTCAGGAAGCGACGGTTTCATTTCGATGTGCAGCGAAGTGGAGAATGACTTGCTGTCATTCGGCATTCGCAAGCCGCATATCATTATGAATCATCCTCTATATTCCCATTTCGGGGAGAAACTCCCACGGGCTGAAGCGGAAAGGAAACTGGGCTTGATTCCAGGGAAAAGGAATATTCTCTTTTTCGGGCTTATCAGACAATACAAAGGTCTTGACATACTGTTGGATGCATTCAAGGGACTTGATGACAGCTACCAGCTGATCATTGCCGGTGAACCGTACGGATCCCTCAATCCATACCTGAAGCAGATTGACGGATCCGGTTGTTCCGATCGAATCAAGTTATTCCCGAAATATATCAAAGATTCCGAAGTCAAGGACTATTTCTCCGCAGCGGACGTGACCGTACTGCCTTACAGAAGTGCGACACAGAGCGGAATCAGTTCAGTGTCATACCATTTCGAAATCCCTATGATCGTCACATCGGTAGGAGGACTGAAAGAAACAATAGGGGATAAAGGCACGGGTATTGTAGCTGCTGAAGTTTCATCTGAAAGCATTAAAAAAGAAATTGAAAGGTATTTCAGTGATGAGTCTTTAAGACAGACTTGCATTGAACGCATAAAGGAAGAGAAACGCAGGCTGAGCTGGTCCGGATTCGCCGAAGGACTGGTTTCTTTTGCCGGCAAACTGTAATCGCTTATGAAAAAGAGAGCCATATTTGCTGCCATCGTGGCCATCATGCTGTGTTCAGGCTATTCATCATACAGCCAGAATTCTGAATACAAAGCCACTCCTGTCACGATATCCAAGGATAAAGTGAGGAACAACGGGAAACTGTACTTCTCACACGTTGTATTGGAAAGACAGACTCTGTTTTCAATAAGCAAGGTCTATAACGTTTCCATTCAGGACATTTATGACTCCAACCCGACCCTCAACCTTGAAAAAGAAGGTTTGAAGACATATCAAATACTGCTTATCCCTATTGCTGACGGTATAGAAGAAACCGCAGTGGCAGTCAAACCTGATAATGGAACTGCACTTCGAGAGCCGGTGAAGGAGCAGACAGTTCATATGCAGCCTGTTCTTCGAGAGCCGGTGAAGGAGCAGACAGTTCAGATGC
>R27__coassemble_1342_pt1 | contig 11560 bp, 7 predicted proteins | sample R27__metabat2_high_PE_015 | metagenome-assembled genome bin R27 | reverse complement strand
TTCTCGGATAGGATAACCGGCATTGTCCCGACTTATGCCAAGCAGGCAAAAATTATCCATGTTGACATTGACGAATCGGAAATAGGCAAGAACGTTCCTGTGGATCTCGGTATTCTTGGAGATGCCGGGACCGTGCTCCGAATGCTTACTGAGGCAATGGATCGTAAAGATAAATCTGATTGGACTGCTGAATTCCATGAATGCAAGGAGACAGAGAGCCTCCGGGTAGTGGAACCTGAAATCCATCCGCTGTCCGGTCCCATCAGACCAGGAGAAGTCGTGTCATGTATCGCCGAAGAATGTGGCGGCAACGCTGTCATCGTGACTGATGTAGGTCAGAATCAGTTATTTGCATCGAGATATTCCAAGTTCAAGCAGACGCGCAGCATGATAACTTCCGGTGGATTGGGGACTATGGGCTTCGGCATCCCCGCAGCCATAGGGGCAAAGATTGCCGCCCCATACCGTCAGGTAGTACTGTTTGTCGGTGATGGTGGTTTTCAGATGACAGTTCAGGAGCTAGGCACGATCATGCAGGAGAACACCGGAGTGAAAATCGTCATCATCAACAACAACTGGCTCGGAAATGTCCGCCAGCTGCAGGAGATTTTCTATGGTGACCGTTATTCGTTCACCAGAATGATGAATCCTGACTATGAGAAGCTTGCTTCTGCATACGGGATAGCTTTCCTTAACGTCAATGACCGGCAGGAACTCAAACCTTCAGTACAAAGAATGTTGTCTGATGACTGTCCGTTCATCCTGAACGTGAATGTTTGCGAAGAAGACAATGTTTTTCCTATGATTCCTCCTGGAAAGAGCATTGATCAGATATTGTTGAACTCCAAAGACTGGTATGAATATGGAAAGTAAGGAGCATCTGTTTGAAATAACGGCCTATACTGAGAATCAGGTCGGTCTTTTGAGTTCTATAGCAGGCATTTTTACAAGACGCAGCATAAACATAGAGAAACTTGTGGTATATCCTTCACGTATTGATGGCATTCACAAGTTCAAGATAGTGTCGAGGACAACGGAAGAACTTGTAAAGGCAGTTGTCCTTCAGATAGAGAAGAAAGTCGATGTCGTCAAGGCATACTATCACATAGATGAACGCTCTCTTGATGAGATACGCGATGTGGAGGAAATGTTAGCGGAAAGGGAAAATAACAATAAACAATAAATACTATTTTATCATGGCAAAAATGAATTTCGGCGGAGTTGAAGAAAATGTAGTGACCCGTGAAGAATTTACACTCGAAATGGCCCGTGAGACCTTGAAAGAAAAAACAATCGCTGTCCTCGGTTATGGAGTACAGGGACCAGGACAATCCTTGAATCTCAGAGACAACGGATTCAATGTAATCATCGGTCAACGTCCCGGCAAGACTTTCGACAAGGCCATAGCGGACGGCTGGGTTCCGGGAGAAACGCTTTTCAGCATTGAAGAGGCCGCTCAAAGGGGAGACATCGTGATGTGTCTGCTTTCTGATGCCGCAGTGATGTCTGTCTGGCCTGCGATCAAACCGTATCTTACTGCAGGAAAGACTCTTTATTTCTCACACGGCTTCGCAATCACTTGGAGTGACCGCACAGGCTGTGTCCCTCCAAAGGACATTGATGTCATCATGGTAGCACCGAAAGGTTCCGGTGCTACAGTACGTTCGCTGTATCTTGAAGGAAGAGGAATCAATTCTTCTTTCGCAGTATATCAGGACGTTTCAGGAAACGCAATGAACAATACCATCGCCCTCGGTATCGGTATAGGCTCAGGCTATCTTTTCGAAACTACGTTCCAGCGCGAAGCCACTTCAGACCTTACAGGTGAACGTGGTTCACTGATGGGAGCTATTCAGGGACTTCTTGCCGCTCAGTATGAGGTCCTCCGCGAGAACGGTCACTCTCCGTCAGAGGCTTTCAATGAGACAGTCGAGGAACTGACACAGTCGCTTATGCCTCTGTTTGCAGCAAAGGGTATGGACTGGATGTATGCAAACTGCTCAACTACTGCACAGCGCGGCGCATTGGACTGGATGGGACCGTTCCATGATGCCATCAAGCCTGTTGTTCAAAAGCTTTATGCAAGCGTGAAGTGCGGAAATGAAGCCCAGATTTCAATTGATGCAAACAGCAAGCCTGATTATCGCGAGGGCCTTGAGAAAGAATTGAAGGCGCTCCGTGAAAGCGAAATGTGGCGCACAGCAGTTACAGTGCGTGCCCTTCGTCCGGAAAACAACAAATAATGCGGTATTCATTCTATGAAACGTCACGTATTGCATGTTGACAGAAGGTTCGAATTCGAGTGTGGCGGTCACCTTGATTCTCTTGACTTAGTGTACCATACCTCTGACAGGAAGTATACTGAAGGAGAGAAGGTTGTATGGATATGCCACGCTTTGACCGGAAATTCCAATCCTGAAGATTGGTGGCCTACCATGGTAGGCAAAGGTCTGCTTTTCGACCCTGACGATGTGTATATTGTCTGCGTCAGCATGTTGTGCTCCGCATACGGCCTCTGTGGTCCTGCAAGCATGGATCCGGCTACCGGCAGACCATATCTCCTCAATTTTCCAAAAACTACCGTAAGGGATATAGTGAATGCGAATATTCTTGTCCGCAAGCATATAGGAATAGAAAAGATTGACTTGATGTTAGGACCTTCCATTGGCGGATTCCAGACTCTGGAGTGGGTCATTATGGAACCTGATATTGTGTCAGAGGCCGTGTTCCTTGCTACAGCAGTACGTGGCACTCCTTATATGACAGCATTCAATGAGGCACAAAGAATGGCCATTTCAGCTGATCCCACTTTCATGGAACAGAAAGATATCCATGGTGGTGAGCAAGGATTGAAGTGCGCCCGTTCCATCGCGTTGATATCATACAGGACTTTCATGGGATACAATGTCACCCAGGCTGAGCCTGAAGACGATACCCTGTTCGCTGACCGTGCGGCATCATACCAGCGCTATCAAGGTCAGAAACTTGTCAACAGAGGCTTTGATGCATACAGTTACTGGTATCTGTCATATTCTCTCGATTCAATGAATATCGGCCGTGGCCGCGGTGGCGTCGTGAATGCTACCAAGACCATTAAGTCAAACTGCACAGTCATCAGCATAACCACTGACCAGCTTTTCCCTCCCGGACAGCTTCGTGACACAGCGGAGACTCTTCGCCATGCCGCTTATTATGAAATCAATTCCATTTACGGTCATGATGGCTTCCTGATTGAAAACGACCAACTCTCCGCAATCCTCAAGCCTCTTCTTGATAGAATTAAAAACAATTGATCCACAATGCGTACTATATCAATATGTGACATATCGACAAGGAAATCCGAGCAGTTTGCCGGAACACCTCTTCCGTTCAGGATTAAAATCGAGGTGGCAAAATATCTTTCGAAACTTGGTGTTTCAGCCATTGAGGCTGCTCCGATAATGAACGGCAAGACAGATTATTTCCTCGTCAAGTCGCTTGCATCTGCAATTCCTGACAGTACTTTGGCAGTTCCTGTAGATGTCCTGAATCCTGACAGCATTTCATTGACATGGGATGCGCTCAAGGAGGCCAGAAAACCGCGGCTTCAGGTCCCGGTGCCCGTAAGTACCGTTCAGATGGAGTATTTCTGCCACAAGAAGCCGGCCAGTATTCTTGAAATGATTTCAAACAGAATATCCGACTGTGCCTCTCTCTGTCCTGACGTTGAGTTCGTTGCCGTGGATTTCGGCCGTAGCGAAGAGGAGTTTCTGACACAGGCCATCAAAGCTGCGGTTGACAGCGGTGCCACTGTCGTGACTGTTTCAGATGTTGCAGGGACACTGCTTCCAGAAGAGTTCTTTGAAAGCATCAAGCATATCAAGGATATTCTTCCTGACAGCGTCAAGCTTGGAGTATACTGCTCAAACGATCTTTTCCTCGCCGATGCATGTGCAATAGCGGCAGTGAGGGCCGGTGCGGACGAAATAAAGACCATTGCGTTCGGAGCATCCTCTGTGTCTCTGGACAAGTTCCCGTTCATTCTGAATCAGAAATCCGATGTATTCGGCGCTGAATGCGGAGTCAGACTGACAGAACTTAACCGAGTTGTCGGGCAGATACACAAACTTTGTGATGCATGTGTCTTCAAGTCTCCGACTGCGGTGAACGTGAAGGATGCAGAGCGTGACAGTATCATAATTTCAAATAGTGACGATATAACTGCCGTGCTCCATATCATAGGCAGATTGGGATATGACTTGAGCGAGGATGACAGTCTTAAGGTATATGACGCCCTTATGAGGCTTACATCAGGCAATGGCGTGGTCGGAGCGAAAGAAATTGATGCTATTGTCGCTTCTGTCGCATATCAGGTGCCTGTGACATATCATCTTGAGAGTTTCGTCATCAATACAGGCAATCTGATGACTCCGACCTGCCACATACGTATACGCAAAGGCGAAACGGTTCTCGAAAGCGTATGTCTCGGAGACGGCCCGGTGGACGCAGCTTTCCTTGCTATTGATCAGGTCATAGGGAAGCACTACGAACTTGAGGATTATCAGGTCCGCGCCATTACTGAGGGACGAGAAGCCATGGGTGAAACAATCGTGCGTCTGCGTTATGACGGCAGGGTTTATTCCGGAAGGGGAGTGTCAAAGGACATTGTCGAGTCAAGCCTTATCGCATATCTTAACGCTGTTAATAAAATAGCATACGAGGAGGAACAGCAGTGAAACTTTCATTTTCGACCAGAGGGTGGGCCGGCCTCAGCTGGGATGATGTTGTAGGAAGCGCCGTAGAAATGGGTTTCTCAGGCGTTGAGGCTTACAATGTGTGCCGTTTCCCTGAACTGACAGGCATTGGAGGCCCTTTCCACAAATACTCTTTGATGTCCACGGTCAGGACTCTGCGTGAGAAACGTCTCTCCATACCATGTTTTGACAGCTCCAACGATATATCTTTGGACAGTCAGGACATGTTGAAGGAGGTCATGGATCTTATTGGCATCGCGTCAGAGATGCGTACACGTTATGTGTGTGTTTTCGCCAAGCAGGATAAACCGGAGACTGTGAAGCACAATCTCGACATCCTGACATCATTCGCCGCAAAGAAAGACATAACTGTCCTTATCAAGACAAGTGGGATTTTTTCTGATACAGCCAGGCTTAGAAAGCTTATGGACGAGTTCTCTTGCGACCAGCTTGCTGTCCTGTGGGATGTCCATCATCCATACCGTGATTCCGGTGAAAGTCCTGTCATTTCAATCAAGAATCTTGGAGGCTATGTCAAGCATGTACATCTTCGGGACAGTGATGACAATGGCGCATATCAGATGATAGGAGAAGGCTCTTTCCCTGTGGCAGAGGTCATTAAGTCTCTTTCATCCATAGACTATGACGGTTTCGTTTCCCTCGAATGGAAACCTGAATATATGGAAGAACTCTCGGACAGGGAGGTCATCTTCCCTTATTTCGTGAATTATATGCATCGCTTCATGCGGCAGGAGGAACGCAGAAGCGACAAGCTGTATCCCAATCATGACGGTACCGGATATTACGTATGGAAAAAGGATGAGCTGATCGACCTGACTTTCTCCAAAGTCCTTGACCGAATGGTTGAAGAATTCCCCGACCAGTACTGCTTCAAATATACGACGCTCGATTATACTCGTACATACGCCCAGTTCAGGGATGACGTCGACGATTTCGCGAGAGCTCTCGTTTCTCTTGGAGTGCGTCCGGGGAGCAAAGTTTCCGTTTGGGCTACCAATATCCCCGCTTGGTACATAACTTTCTGGGCGACAGTGAAGATAGGAGCTGTGCTCGTAACCATGAATACAGCATATAAGTCCCACGAAGCCGAATACCTTCTCAGACAATCCGATACCCATACCCTTGTGATGATTGACAAGGCTCTTGATTCTGATTATCAGTCAATTATCAACGAGCTTTGCCCGGAAATAGCAAGCAGCACCGCTGGTGAACCGTTGCATTGCAAGAAGCTTCCTTTCCTCCGTAATGTCATTACAGTAGGCTTCCAGCAAAAAGGATGTCTCACTTTTGAAGAGGCTATGGCACGGAAGAGCAAGGTTCCTTATGAAGTCGTGGCTGGAATGGCGGCGGAGGTGCGTCCTGATGACGTGTGCAATATGCAGTACACTTCCGGTACTACAGGCTTCCCTAAAGGTGTCATGCTCACCCATTACAATGTTGTCAATAACGGAAAGTGCATCGGGGATCGCATGGGCCTGTCTACAGCGGACCGTATGATGATACAGGTTCCGATGTTCCACTGCTTCGGAATGGTCCTTTCCATGACTTCTTCCATTACTCACGGAGCTACCGTGTGCCCTATGCCGTATTTTTCTGCGAAGTCATCACTTTCTTGCATCAATCAGGAACATATCACCTGCTTCAATGGTGTCCCGACTATGTTCATCGCCATGTTCAACCATCCGGACTACCGCAAGACAGATTTCTCATATATGCGTACAGGCATTATGGCAGGATCCGGGTGCCCTCCTGAACTTATGCGCAGGGCTGCGAGACCGGACGAAATGAATATGCGCGGCATTGTGAGCGTCTATGGTCAGACAGAGACAGCTCCCGGCTGTACAATGTCAGCATGGACAGACGATATTGACGTCAGGACTGATACTGTAGGATATCCTTTCCCTCATGTCCAGTGCAAGGTCATAGACCCGGAGACAGGGAAGACTGTCCCGGCCGGAGTTAACGGTGAGTTCTGCTCAAGAGGCTACAATACAATGAAAGGTTATTACAAAATGCCAGATTCGACATCCCAGGCCATCGACGCCGACGGCTGGATGCATTCCGGAGATCTCGCCTGCATGGACGAGAACGGCAATTACCGTATCACAGGCCGTCTCAAGGACATGATTATCCGCGGAGGAGAGAACATTTACCCTAAGGAGATAGAAGAATTCATATACACCCATCCTTCAGTTCAGGACGTACAGGTTATCGCCATTCCGGACAAGAAGTATGGTGAAGAGGCTATGGCATGTATAATCCTGAAAGAAGGGGCTGAGATATCGGAACCGGAGATGAGATCATACATCGTCAATCATCTTGCCCGTCATAAAGTACCTAAATATTTGGAGTTTGTCGACAGCTTCCCAATGAATGCCGCAGGGAAGATCCTGAAGTATAAGATGAGGGAGGTTTTTGTCGAAAAGTTAGGCTTGAATAAATAATTACCCATGAAAGTTTTCAGCGAAGAACTCGTTGCAGAGGCATGCAAAGTCAACAGTGTCAAGGATCTGTCCACCGCCACCATAGGTGAGGTCCTTCTGTGTGCTAAATATATTGAGGAAAAGACCGGAATCCCCTTCATACGCATGGACCAGGGTTCTCCGGGGCTTCCTATCAACAGATACGGAGTAGAGGCTGAGAAGAAGGCTCTTGACAGCGGTATAGGTTCACAGTATCCTGCCGCTGCAGGTATCGATGAGCTCAAGAATGCCGCTTCACGCTTCATCAAGGCATTCATCGATGTCGATATAACCCCAAGAAGCTGTGTGCCTACTACAGGTTCCGTGTCAGCTTCTTTTGGCTCATTTATCGCTTGCACACAGCGTATTCCGGGCAAGAACAAGGTACTTTTCATTGACCCCGGCTTCCCTATTCAGAAGTCCCAGCTGAGAGTACTCGGCATTGAGTGGAAGGAATTCGACATCTTCAACCACCGAGGGTCTGATAAGCTTGAGGCCAAGCTCAAGGAAGAGCTCAAGGACGGAGACATTGCAGCGGTCGTATATTCCAACCCGAACAATCCTTGCTGGACCTGTCTGGAAGAAGAGGAACTTGCTGTAATCGGGAAGCTTGCCACCGAATACGATTTCATCGTTATGGAGGACCTTGCTTACTTCTGCATGGACTACAGAAAAGACTTGAGCCATCCTTTCGAGGCTCCTTTCCTGCCGACTGTGGCACGTTATACTGACAACTATATCCTGATGCTTTCTGCATCCAAGATATTCAGTTATGCCGGACAGCGTATCGCTCTATGCTGCATCGGAGACAAACTCTTCGAGAAGCAATATCCTGCCCTTTCATCCCGCTATCATGATGCGGGAGTGTTCGGCGTGACTCTCACGGCGTCTATTCTTTACATGATTACAAGCGGCTGCACAGCCACCACCCAATATGGATATGCAGAGATGCTCAACCTTTCTTGTGACGGAGTGATAAATTTTGTCGAGGATACAAGGGAATATGAGCGCAGGGCCAACAGGATGAAGGATATTTTCTGCCGCCATGGTTTTCATGTCGTATATGACAGGGATGTAACCCAGAAGGTGGGAGACGGATTTTTCTTCACATTGGGATATGGTGACATGACAGGCGAGAAACTCCTCATCGAGCTTATGTACTATGGCGTGAGCAGCATCTGCCTTTCCACTACGGGAAGCAAAAAAAATGGTGTGCGCGCATGTGTAAGCAGGATGAGGGATGAACTGTACGACGTTCTGGAAAGCCGTATGGCGGCTTTTGAAGAAGATCATAAAGCATAATTTACCTACTGAAACTGAATGAACAATTCGTTTTCACCAGATGCAGTAACACGCGGTTATTTCGATTCTTTGCTTCTCGAGACCCGTTATGTCGACTCAGACACTCCGTCAACCGAAGTTGAAATTTTCGGTCGGAAGTTCTCGACTCCTGTTATGACAGCCGCTTTGTCGCATCTCGGATATCATGGTCGCAGAAGTGCCGGCTTCATTGACCATCCGGCCGTTGACGGTATGATTGTTTATGCCGCTGCTGCGGCAATGAGCGACACACTGCATTGGGTGGGTATGTGTAAGGACGATGAACTTGAGGAGATTCTCGGCACAGGTGCGAGGACTGTCAAAATTGTCAAGCCACTTGCAGACAACAGTGAGGTAATCAGGAAAATTGAACATGCAGTTGGTGCAGGCTGCATAGCTGTCGGAATGGATATCGACCACGCATTCAACCAAAAAGGCGGTTATGACAATGTCTTCGGCCTGGAGATGAAGCCTAAGTCATCCGCTGAAATCGCTGAATTCGTGAGAGTTGCAGGCGTCCCTTTTGTAGCCAAAGGAGTGCTGAGCGTCAGTGACGCCGTGAAATGCGCCAAGGCTGGCTGTGCAGGAATTGTAGTCTCTCATCATCATGGTATGATGCCGTATTCGGTGGCTCCTCTGATGATCCTTGAGGATGTTGTTGATGCCGTAGGAAAGGATATGGACATATTCGTAGACTGCGGTATAGAGAGCGGGATGGACGCTTACAAGTGTCTGGCTTTGGGCGCTAAAGCAGTTTCAGTAGGCAGACATCTCATGCCGTTCATCAGAAAGGGCGCGGACGCAGTATCCGGACGCATAGGTGAGATGACAGACGAACTGGCAAACGTGATGGCGAGGACAGGGGTCAAGAATCTTTGCTCAATGGATCCTTCTGTTATCCATAAGGTATCTTATTAGCCTTGCCCCGAGTGTGTTCTTCAAATATCCCGCCCAGAGAGGCGAAGCCTATGACAGAATGAATACGGAATTGTAGAGTAAGGCTGATAAATGGATATTTTCAAGGACGCAATAATTATTGTATTTCATCGTTGACAAAATACGTTCTGGCGTCTGGTCTCGCGAGTACCGCGCACTCGACCCGATGATCGTGTTTGGCATCTTCACCACCGTTCTCTTAGCAGGACTGTTTATGTAGCATCGGACAAATCTTTAACTGTTCAACTAACCCCGTTAACACATAAGTGAATGCAAAAATTGAAGGTGGACGCTTAATCTGCATGAACCATTCAGGCTAAGCAATGGAGTGGAATCATTGATATTGATAATCAATCGGTTGTGAAACCATAAACGCTTAACCTGTCATAATAATGCAGGTTGAGCGTCGCGCCAATGCGAACATACCTGGATTGCAGGCCAGTTCTGAAGACCATGATAGTAGCATCATGCACGGCCGTTCCAGAACGGGGACGCGTGGATAGACTCGAAGCGTTCATGGAAGTCAATAACTGCGCCATCAGTTGCATAGCTCCGGCTATGTGACTTCTTCAAGAGAAATTCTATTCTCGAAAAAATATGTGCGTCATTTCAAAACAGGTCCTTATCCGTTGAACTTCCTACCACAAACCAACTATGTCCGAAATATTGTAAATAAGTGCGAAAAAAGTGCAAATCAGACATAATTCCCAGATTTTCAAAAGAAATCAGAACGGATAGACGACCGGGGTGATGAGAATATTGGCTATCAGGATGATGATGTTCATCGGCAACCCGACCTTCATGAAGTCGGTGAAGCGGTAGCCGCCAGGGGTATAGACCAGCATGTGGGTAGGGGAGCCGATCGGCGTGGCGAAGCTTGACGACACGGCCACCATCAGTGCGATGCAGAAGGTCATGGGGTTGACTCCCAGGGCTGCGGCCGAGGAGAGAGCTATCGGACAGAACATTGCACCCGCAGCTGTATTGCTGATGAACTCCGTGATGAATGTCGCCACCATACACAGCGTGAAGAGCACCACATGGGGGTTGCTGCCACAGATACCCAGCAGACCGTTGGCAATCATCTGGGCGATGCCGGTGTTTTCGATGGCATTTCCGATAGCGACGCTGCCCGCAAACACGATGATGATGTCCCAGTTGATGGCATTCATTGCCTGTCCAGTCGTGCAGCAACGGCAGATCACCATGGCGAAGGCGGCCAGCAGGCAGCACGTCAGCAGAGGCAGCACGTTGAATGCCGAGAGCAGCACCATCGTGATCATGATGAGCGATGACACGATGGTTTTCCTGCCGATGGCGTCCTCGTTGCCCTCGCTCTCCATCACACCGGCGAGATGCTCGCTGCGGAAGGCATAACGTTTCGAGAACCAGAGGATGTCCTGCATCCTGCCGCTCACGAACACTCGGTCGCCCTCTTCTATCCGCAGGTTGTCGTTACACTGCAACAGCATGCCGTCAGCCCGTCGCACGCCCAGCACCAGATTATGCCCGTTGCGGAAGTGACGCTCCGAGGGATGCACCTCGCGGGCCTCGGCGATGGTCATGCCTATGTAGGGATTGTCCGAAGCTACCAGCAGCTCGGTGGTGAAGTCACCGTCGTCACCTCCCTCGAAGGCCGGCTTGCGGTCGGGCAGCAGTTTCTGCATGGCTATCATCGATAGCACGCCCACGGCCATGCAGAACAGTCCTGTCAGCGCAGGGGCCAGAATGCTCAGCTGTACGCCAGACTGCTCGGCATACATCCCCGAGATGATCAGGTTGGGAGGAGTACCGATGAGTGTACAGATGCCGCCCATGCCCGAGGCATAACTGAGAGGTATGAGCAGTTTCGATGGAGAGAGGCCAAGTTTCTTCGACCACATCCTCACCACATTGATGAAAAGAGCCACCACCGTGGTGTTGCTGAGCATCGATGACAGCAGGGCAACGGGAAACATCAGGCGGGCAATGGCCCCGGTGAGCGTCCGCGGTTGTCCCATCAAATGCTTCACGATCCAGTTCAGTACTCCTGTGTTGGTCAAACCGGCTATCACGGCAAACAGCACCGCTACCACCACTACCGACGAT
>R27__coassemble_1324_pt1 | contig 11698 bp, 11 predicted proteins | sample R27__metabat2_high_PE_015 | metagenome-assembled genome bin R27 | reverse complement strand
GTTAAGTTATTATAGTAATAAGAAATTATTCCGCTACACTGAATGCGAAGATGCAATGGCTGTAGTATTTCTCGCCCGGGCGGAGGACTACGCTTGGCCAGTCTGCCTTGTGAGGGGTGTCAGGATAGTGCTGGCTTTCGAGGCAGAGACCTGCGCGCAGGTTGTACACGATGCCGTTCTTGCCGGTAAGTGTGCCGTCGAGGAAGTTTCCGGAGTAAACCTGGATACCGGGTTCGTTGGTGTAAACGTCAAGCTGTATGCCGGAAACAGGGGAAACAACGGTGGCTGCGACTTTTGTGTCATCGCCTTCTGTGTCAAGCACCCAGTTGTGGTCGTAACCGTTTCCAAGGACAACCTGCTCGAAATCAGAGTTGATTTCAGCGCCGATGACCTTCGGCTGGGTGAAGTCGAGAGGTGTTCCGATAAGGGAGACGATCTCGCCGGTAGGGATGAGGCCTGCGACAACAGGGGTCGTCTTGGAAGCGTTGATGGTCATGATGTTGTCAAGAACGTCCTTTGAAGGGTCGCCGCCGAGGTTGAAGTATGAGTGGTTTGTCATGTTGATGACGGTTGGAGCGTCAGTTGTTGCCTCATATTTGATATCGATAGCATTGTTCTCAGTAAGGGTGTATGTTACATAAGCCTTGACGTTTCCAGGGAAGCCGTTGTCTCCGTCAGGAGAGTTGCGGAGGAGCTTGACGTGGGTGTCGTCAGCCTCGATTACCTCATATACCTGATACTGCCAACCTGTAGGACCGCCGTGGAGGCAATGCTCTGAGTCGTTTGCAGGGAGTTTGTATTCTACACCGTCAAGCTCGAAGCTTGCGTTTGCAATACGGTTCGCGTAACGACCGATGGATGCGCCGAAGTCGCTCTTGTTGTTCTCCGGGAAGTAATCGGAAACCTTGTCGAATCCGAGGACGACGTCCTTGAATGAACCGTCCTTTGAAGGAGCCATGATGGAAACGATACGTCCTCCGAAGTTGGTGATGCATACTTCCATGCCGTTGGCGTTGGTGAGAGTGTAAAGTGCTGTGGGCTGACCGTTGTACTCAGCTGCGAAGTTCTGAGGGTCGAGACCTGATTTGGTGAGAGCCGGAGCTGCGGCTTTGTTGTTTGCACAGCTTGCTGCGAGTACGATCGCAGCGGCTGCAATGATGATTTTTTTCATATTGTTGTGTAATTACTTGATTGCGAATGTGATGATGGACATTGCCGGAGCGGTGAAGGTGATGCCTTCCTCGGTGACCTTGAAGTTCGTGAACTCCTTAGGAGCTACCTTCGCGTCCTTGCCGAAGTCGTTGTAGTCGGTGACCTTGGCGGCTGTGAGGATGCGCGCGCTGACATTCGTGTTCTTCGGCTTGCCCATGGAATCCCATGTGAGGGTGATGGCCTGAGGGTTCTTGAGGTCAACGTTGGTGACGCCCACGTTGATGACTCCGTCCTTGCGGGATGCTGTGACGCTGAGATCAGGAACCGAGCCCTTTTCGTTCCATTCGATGATGTTCTGACTGTAGTCGACCGGGATGAACTCGGCGTTCTGGTGAGGCTTGTACATCTCGAAAACGTGGTATGTAGGGGTGAGGACCATCTGGTCGCCCTTTGTGAGGATCATTGACTGGAGAACGTTGACGACCTGTGCGATGTTGGCCATCTTGATGCGTCTGGTGTATTTGTGGAAGATGTCGAGAGAAACGGATGCTACGATGGCGTCTCTCATGGTGCTCTGCTGGAAGAGGTGTCCCGGATCTGTGCCCGGCTCAACGTCGAACCATGTACCCCATTCATCCACGAGGAGGTCAACCTCACCCTTCGGGTCATACTTGTCCATGATTTCGATATGCTTCCGGATGCAAGGCTCGATGCCTGCCGCTCTGGCGAGGCTGCGGTAGTATTCAGTGTCAGTGAAGTTGGTCGCGGAGCCCTTGCTTCCGCTCCAGCCTTCGCAAGTGTAGTAGTGGACTGCGATGGCGTCCATCTTGTTGCCTATGTTCTGCATGCAGACTTCTGTCCAGTTGTAGTCTGTGTCGGAGGCGCCGCTGGCAATCTTGTAAAGTCTGTGGTCACGTGCGTAATCGCGGGTGTAGGTGGTGTAGCGTCTGAAGAGGTTCGAGTAATATTCCGGTACCATGTTGCCGCCGCAGCCCCAGGCCTCGTTGCCGATGCCGAGGAACTTGACGCTCCAAGGCTCCTCGCGGCCGTTTGCACGGCGCATGTTTGCGACTGTGCTGTTGCTGCTTGAAGTCATGTACTCAACCCACTTGGCAAGTTCCTCAGGAGTGCCGCTGCCGACGTTGCCGCTGATATAAGGCTCGCATCCGAGGATTTCGCAAAGGTTGAGGAACTCGTGGGTGCCGAAGCTGTTGTCCTCGAGTGTGCCGCCCCAGTTGTTGTTGCTGATCCTGGCGCGCTTCTCCAAAGGACCGATGCCGTCCATCCAGTGGTAGTCGTCCGCGAAACAGCCGCCGGGCCATCTCATTACAGGGACCTGAAGCTCCTTGAGAGCGTTGAGGACGTCAAGACGGTAGCCTTCGTAGTTGGCGACAGGGGAGTCCTTGCCAACCCAGAGACCGCCGTAGATGCAGCTTCCGAGATGCTCGGAGAACTGTCCGTAAATCTCCTTGGGGATGATCTGCCCGTTGGCTTCGCTGTCCTTGATGTGGATTTTCTGCTGTGCAGAAAGGCTTGTTCCGGCTGTGAGAATGAGTGCCAGAATAAGGATTCTTCTGTAAATTTTCATATTTATGGTTTATAGTAATTAGCGTCCTCACGCGTACGCAGGTGCACACACGTCTTACAAAGATAGCATTTTATTCGGATTATACGCTATTTTTTCTTGCCCCAGTAGGTCTTATGGTCCCCTAAACCGGCGTAAACGACGGTATGAGTGCGAGGCGCGGCTTCCCAATCAGTCTCTCTGGAAAGATATAATGTCACTCCGTTGGCGGTAAGAACCTGTTTCGAAGCATCGTACGACCATTTTCCTCCTTTACACGGACTGGAAGCAATAGTGTGGTCGGCGGCGAATTCCATGGTCACTGCCTCTTTCTGTTTTCCGTATGAGTAGCCGAGGTCGATATGTTCCCATGTTCCGACGATTTCATTTTCCGGGATTGCCACTTCCGGTACTGCTCCGTAACGCTCGGGAAGTACCGGAGGCCATCCGTCCGAAGTCCATACAATACGATTCTATAATATGGTTCATAACCGGACACTTTGGGTGGATATTTGTTCCATGAACCAGAAACTATTTCAAGAAACCGTAGAGGATTTCCGATTTCCTGGAGCTCGCGGTCGAAGTTGTATTTCACCGTGCATTCATTGTCCAGAACCATCGTCGCACCTTTCTCTGCGTCATAAGCAGGCCATTCAGGCACTCCTCCGGCACTTGGAGTGCCCGTCCTGGCAAAACTCACCCAAAGGTCGCTCATCTTTTCGGCAAGTGCGGCAGCCTTCGGATCATCCGGCATGATCACCTGATGCTCGTCTTCAGGATTGTTGAAACAAAGTGAAATGTCCAGACCATGGTAGCAACCCTGGCCGCGCCTGTCGTTCTCGGATTTCCATGTCAGGAAATACATGTAGACCGGAGCTTCGTTCTCAGCCGACTTCGCATCAGCTGAGGCGATGGAGAGAGTGCGCATGTTGCTGTCAATTCCAAGCATATCGGCTACGGAACCGTCCGGGAAAGCCTTATGGAAAGCGTCTTCGAAAGCGTCTGCCATGTCACCGTAGCGTGATGCGAGAATATCGCGTCCTTTTTCTTCGTCGAGCGCCCCGTCCCTGTACAAAGTCCTTTCAAGTTCGTTGAACGTTGTTCCCATCATAATGGGAATCTTCTTCGCCTGCGCTGAAAAACCGGGAGTAAACGGCTGCTGAAGGAGGGTCTTGCCGTCAGGGGTCGGCACGAATCCCCACATTTTCACAGTCCCCGGAACCCTGGCTCCGAGAATTTCGGCCTGGCACTTCCTTCCGGCGGTGGAAAGTGTTTCGTAATCAATATTCTGTATCCCGTCAAGAGTTTCTGCTGTAAGTCCGAGTTCACCGACTACAGCCTGCCCCAGTCTCTCTGAGATCTCCTTTGTCGTGATGTTGATTTTTGCTCCGCTCTGTATGATGGCCTTCTGGAACAGTCCGTCTGCCTCCGGCATGCAGAGCAGTGTTCCGACCTTTCCTCCTCCACCGGACTGGCCGAAAACCGTGATGTTTTCCGGGTCACCTCCGAATGCTTTTGCATTCTTCTTGATCCATTTCAGGGCGGTCACTATGTCAAGCATTCCGACATTGACGGAGTTCTCCCATTTCCCTCCGAACGATGAAAGGTCAAGAAACCCCATGATGTCGAGACGATGGTTGATGCTGACCAGAACAACGCCCTTCTGTGCGAGAGCGGTGCCGTCGGCAGGGTCGGCGTTGGATGCTCCGCTGGAGAATCCACCTCCGTGAATCCATACCATGACAGGACGTTTGCCCTTATCCTTAAGGCCTGCTGTCCAGATGTTTGCGAGGAAATCCCCTTCGCCTTCCACTGAGTTGTTTCGACCGGCCTGTTTCGCCCACGGACCATACTCCTTGCATTCCCGCACACCGTCCCATTTCCTCAAAGGTTCCGATGGCTGGAAACGTTCGGCCGTGGCGTATGGCACACCCTTGAAACTATAGATTCCCCCTTCGACTGTCCCCTGAATCTTTCCTGACGAAATGCTGACTATGGCTTTTTCTAAGTCAGGTACGCTGCAAGCCGCCATGCAAAATGCAGCCAGCGCGAGCAATATCATTCTTTTCATATATTAAATCTGTTTGTAGATTGTTTAAACCTCCAAAAATGGTCCACAGGACCGTGCCCATGACCTATTGCATACTCTGCCCCGGATTCGATGGCTCTTGAAATGTACTCCTTGGCCTTGAATGCCGCATCGTCCAACCCGAACCCCTGTGCCAGGTACGAAGCCAGCGCCGAGGATAAAGTGCAGCCTGTGCCGTGTGTGTTCCCGGAGAAGACCCTTTTCGAGTGAAGCTCAACAATGTGCCCGTCCTCCGCATTCCAGAAGTAGTCCACGAGTTCTACGTCTTCAAGATGCCCCGCCTTCATCAGAACGGAAACCGGCCTGCCCTGAATGGCGGAAACTCTTTCCGACAGCTTCCGGGCGATGACAGGCAAATCTTCCTGCGAAGAAATCTTTTGTCCCGCAAGTATCTCCGCCTCAGGTATGTTTGGAGTAAGCACACGTGCCGAAGGCGCAAGCTCGGAGGCCAGCACTTTCACAGCGTTTTCGTCAATAAGCCTGTCCCCGGATGTGGCGACCATGACAGGGTCGAGGACAATGTTCGAGACTCCGAACTCTATAAGTGACTCTTTTACAGCCCTCACCACTTCGGCTGTGCTCAGCATTCCGATCTTGACTGCATCGGCTCCGATGTCGCTCAGAACGGCGGAAATCTGTCCCTTGATGATTTCCACAGGCACATTGTGCACCGCTGAAACGCCGATGGTGTTCTGAACTGTCACGGCAGTGATGGCGCTGGCAGCGTAACTGCCAGTAGCGCTGATGGCCTTGATGTCGGCCTGAATGCCTGCGCCTCCACCGGAGTCGCTGCCTGCTATTGTAAGTACTCTTGGATATGATTTCATAATTAAAAATGTCTGAATCCCATATAATCCCGGTCCGCCCCTTTCCATTCAAGCCTGCCGCTGTCAGTGATGCGGCCTATGACCGTGTGCTGCACCCCGAGTGTTTCCTCCACCTCTTGTGTGACTGTGAACAGCAGTTCGTAGTCTTCTCCTCCGCAAAGTGCAATCTCCACGGGATCAAGCCCTTGTCCCTTGCAGAAAGCCTTTGCCCCCTCGGAGATCGGCAGAGCCTGGATATCGATGACAGCTCCCGTTCCGGATTCTTCAAGAATGTGCCTTATGTCGGAGCCGACACCGTCCGATATGTCCATCATTGCATGTACTCCTTCGTATGAAGCGAGCCTTATGGCTTCTGGAATGCGTGGATGAGGGAGGTAGTGCCTTTCAATCAGTTTCTCAACCGTTTCGTCACGTTTCACTCCCTTGAGGATTGCCTGCAGACCGGCCCCGGAGTCGCCAAGAGTTCCTGTCACGCAAATCAGGTCGCCCGGACGGGCGCTGCCGCGCTTCTTGCTCCTCCCTTCGGGAGCTCTGCCGAGGACCGTTATGCAGATGCAAAGCCTGTCCTGAGAAGCGGTCGTGTCGCCTCCGAGAAGCGGGAACCCATATTGTTCCGAAATGGCCTTGTAGCCATCTATGAAACTGTCTGTCCAGCCCTCCGGCAAGTCTTGTGGCAGTGCCACGGCAAGAAAGCTTCCTACCGGTTCGCCGCCCATTGCGGCAATGTCGCTGAAGTTAGAGGCCGCTGACTTCCAGCCCAATTGCCACGGAGTGATATCATCCAACAGGAAGTGGCTTCCCTCCACCAGCATATCCGTGCTGACAAGTGTCTCAAAGCCACTGTGCTGCGGTATGACAGCACAGTCATCTCCGATGCCTTCCATGCCTTCCGGTGCCGGGAACATCCTTCTTATTCCGTCTATGAATTCGAATTCCCCTTTCATCGCCGTTCTATGATTTGTAAAAGATTCTTTGACGATTCTTCCGGGTCGTACGCGCATACAATCGCGCTTACAACAGCAATTCCGTCTGCACCGCAGGTCATTACGTCAGCAGCGGTCCGTTCGTTCATCCCACCGATGGCCACTGTCGGATGGACTGACATCCGTACCGCTTTCCGCAGGCCTTCGAGTCCGAACGGTCTGGCGGTGTCGGTTTTGGTAGGTGTCGAGAATACAGGGGAGACTCCGATGTAATCCACGTCAAGCCTGTTCGCTTCCTCAATCTGCTCAAAGTTCTCCACTGAGAGGCCGATGATCTTATCCGGTCCGAGAATCCTGCGCGCAAAGGCGTACGGCATGTCGGACTGTCCTATATGTACACCGTCCGCATCGGCGGCCAGGGCGACATCCACGCGGTCATTGATGATGAGAGGTACTCCGTATGGCTTCAACACTTCCTTGAGTTTCAGTGCGAGGGCTATGAAATCTCGTGTGCCGATAAGCTTTTCGCGAAGCTGCACCATGGTGCCTCCGCCTTCAACTGCGTGTTTTACAATGATTTCGATAGGTCTCTCTTTCGCCATTGTGCGGTCAGTGACCAAATAGAGCCTGAGGTCTTCCTTTTTCATTGGCGTATCATTTTTACGGCCTCTTCAGGCTTGAGATTATACAGTGTGTCGATGAACTTGACTTTGAAAGAACCTGGCCCTTCGCAATGTGCTGCGGCTGTTTCGCCCGCTACGCCCATAAGCGCCATTGCGCATGTCGCGGCACTCATAGCGTCCTTTTCCACTGCAAGGAATGCGGCTGTGATGGCGGAGGCGGTGCATCCCATCGCTGTCACGGAAGGCATCAGAGGGCTGCCGTTGCAAATGCTCGCGACATTCTCACCGTCAGTGATATAGTCAGTGGGACCGCTGACGGATACGACTGTTCCGAACTGCTTCGCAATTTTTCCGGCATGCTCCAGTGCCATGAGGCTGTCATCGCTGGAATCCACTCCGTGGGGACGGGCGGACCCCCCTGCGAGTACCATTATTTCCGATGCGTTGCCGCGGACGACTGCAGGGCGGAAGCGGTCCATAAGCTCCATTGCCGTGTCTGTCCTGAGCCTGCTGGCACCTGCGCCGACGGGGTCGAGCACCCAGGGCTTTCCGAGCTTCAGGGCGGCATCGGCGGCCTTCTTCATAGCCTCTATCTGTCTTTGTTCCAAACATCCGATGTTGATGACGACCGCAGAAGCGAGTGACACTATTTCCTCCGTTTCATCAGGCTCTGAGGACATAAGAGGTGATGCGCCGATGGCCAGAAGGGCGTTGGCGGACATTTCCATCGCTACATGGTTGGTGATGTTGTGGATGAGTGGTGAAGTCTGTCTGATCCTATGACAGTCTTCGGTGAATATTCCGAGATGTGACATAATATAATCCTTACGACGGTATTGACCGTATCAAGTTCAGCGGGTATATCTCAACAGGAACCGTTCCCGTACCCCGTTATTTGTATGACAAATGTAAGTAAAAATCTACGAAACCGGCTTGATTTTCTCGAATTTGTAGCCGAGACGGTAAAGCTCCATGGACGCACCTATCTGGAACATGACCTTCATGCATCTGATGAGGACATAGTATGCTTCTATGCTCTGCGATTCGAAGCCTTCACGGCGGATGAGCGTGAGCGTGAGGGTGGCGCACTTGCCTAAAGCACCGCTGATGACTGCGGCTTTCTCTGAATCGAGGGCATAGCCGAGGACGTCACGGGTTATGTGTTCGTCCATGTCGTCATAACCCCTTGCCCCATAGTAGTATGAGTACGGGTTGTGCTTGTGCATCAGCCAGTTGGAGTCCCAGTGGCAGGCTACTCCCATTCCGAGGTAGCCGGCACAAGCAAGTGTGAACTCTGAATAGTCATTGAAGTTTCTGACTGCGTCCAGCATATAGTCGCGTCCGAATTCGTCCCATTTGCCGTCTATGTCATCGGAGTGAAGGAGAGTCCTGTCCATCATTCCGAATTCGGAGCAAAGTTTGACTAACTCATCCCTCAGTTTTTCTTCGAATCTGTCGTATATGGCGTTTCTTTCGTCTTTCATTTCAAAACAGGTTCCAAGTCATTGTTCATCTGCTTCACGATCCTCAGGGTCGTTTGTCCAGTCAATAGTGATTCTCCCATGATCGTAATCGCCGAACCAATCATATAGTTTTCTCTTGGCTTTGAATTTGATTTCAGGAGTGATGTTCTTTTTTATCGAATAGTAAGCCCAGAACAGGGCCGCCAGGTCATCCGTATAGCCTGCCATAGGGATGAAATCAGGAATCAGGTCTATAGGGAGTATGAAGTATCCCAAGGCTCCCCAAATCTTGCTCTTGTCAGCAGTGGTCACGCTGGGGCTTTTAAGAACATAGTAAAGCAGAAGGGCAAGGTATATGACCTTTATTCCCGCTTTCTTTGCCGTTTTCTTAATTTTGGATACGAAGTCATTTTCATTATAGTGGACTTGGTATTTCTCTATATTCTTTGGCGCTACCATTGCTTGTCAAATTCTTTCAAATTCCACCAAATATATACCTTTTATTCATTATTAGAAAATTTAACGTTATTTTTGCGTTAATAATACTCTGAATATTATGAAACGAATCTTCACTTTCGCCATTAGCCTGCTGCTCGTTGTCACGGCAGTTTCCGCTCAGGACAAACTTTATTCCAACACGTTTTCGCTTAGTGACGTTGAACTTCTCGATGGTCCGTTCAAACACGCATGTGATTTGAATGTCCACACACTTCTGGAGTATGACGTGGACAGACTTCTAGCACCATATATCCATGAGGCCGGTTTGCCGAAGAAGGCTGAGTATTTCCCGAACTGGGAAGGGCTTGACGGGCATATTGCCGGACACTATGTGTCGGCGTTGGCTATCCATTACGCAGCGACAGGCAACAAGGAGTGCTACGACCGTCTGCAGTATTGCCTTTCCGAGATGAAACGCGCTCAGGATGCTAAGGGTACCGGGTATATAGGCGGTGTTCCGAACGGTGACTACATTTTTGCAGAAGTCCAAAAAGGCAATTTCAAGCCTCTGCATGGCGCATGGGTTCCTTGGTACAACTCCCACAAGACTCTCGCAGGACTCCGTGATTCATGGCAGTATGCCGGAAGCGAGCTTGGAAAGGAGATGTTCATCAAGATGTGCGACTGGGTACTCGACATCACCGGACCTCTTTCCGATGCTCAGATGGATGACATGGTGTCACAGGAGTTCGGAGGAATGGACGAAGTGCTTGCTGATGCTTATTTCATCACAGGAGAAGAAAAATATATGACGGCGGCGAAGCGCTTTGCACATCATAAGATCCTTGACAGCATGGCGGCCGGAATAGACAACCTTGACAATCTGCACGCAAACACACAGGTGCCTAAGGTAGCCGGATACGCGCGTATCGCCAGCATTGACGGTGACCCTACTTTCAAAAAGGCGGCGGAGTTCTTCTGGGACAGAGTGGCCAACTACCGTTCCGTAGTCATTGGCGGCAACAGCCGCAGCGAGCATTTCCCTGCCGAGAACGACTGGTTCAGCTACATCGACAACCGCGAGGGACCTGAGTCATGCAATACCAACAACATGCTCAAGCTCACCCAGTTCCTCTACAAGATGGAACCTGAGGCCCGATATGCTGATTTCTATGAGCTTGCCATGTACAATCATATCCTCTCCACCCAGCATCCGGAGCATGGCGGATATGTGTATTTCACTTCCATGCGCCCTTCTCACTACCGCGTCTATTCACAGCCAAATGAAGGTATGTGGTGCTGTGTGGGTACAGGAATGGAAAACCATGGTAAATATGGTGAATTCATCTATACTCACGATGCAGACAAGTCTTTGCACGTCAATCTTTTCGTAGCTTCCAAACTTAATTGGAAGGAGGCCGGTGCCGAAGTGGTTCAGGAGACTTCATATCCTTATTCCGATACAAGCAAGCTTACGTTCAAGCTCAAGAAAGCCAAGAAATTCGTCCTCTATGTCCGTTGTCCGGAATGGGTGGGTGAAGGCTACAGCGTCCTCGTGAACGGTAAGGAGAGCGCTGCAGGCGCAAAGCCTGAATCTTATGTAGCAATAGATAGGAAGTGGAAGAACGGTGATGTGGTTGAAATCACTCTACCTATGCAGACAAAGGTCGTGGAGCTTGAAAACGAGCCTGCTTTCCTTGCCTTGAAGCGCGGTCCTATCGTACTTGCTGCAAAGACTTCACAGGAGCACCTTGACGGTCTCATCGCTGATGATGGCAGATGGTCACACATCGCTTCCGGAGCTCTGGTTCCTCTTGCTGAGACCCCGATTATGATTGGTACAAAAGCTCAGATTGAAGCAAAGCTCCAGAATATGAAGCCTGTACCTGGAAAGCCTCTCAATTACACTGTACCGGGACTCTTCAATGACAGAAAATATGACACCCTGGTGCTTGAGCCTTTCTTCAGTCTTCATGACAGCCGTTATGCCATTTATTTCCAGAGCCTTACAGAAGAAGGGTATGGTGAGATGCTGGCAAAGATCCGTGCTGATGAGGAAGCCGCTCTCAAACTTGACCGCCGTACTATTGACAAGGTCACTCCTGGCGAACAGCAGCCTGAAATCGACCATCTTATGGTCAATGACAACTCCAACACTGGCAATCAGGACAACAAGCCTTATCGTATGGCATTCCGTAATGGTTCGTTCAGCTATGTTCTTGCTACCGGAAATGCTACAGACGTCCGTCTAGCGATTGGATATTGGGATAATGAATCAGCTGGTCGCGGTGGCTCTCGTTCAGTTGAAATTCTGATTGACGACACAGTTCTTGTGCAGGAGACAGAATTCCCTACAACTCATGAGAAGAAGATAGTAATCAAGGAGTATGAGATTCCTGCTGCCTTGCTGGATGGGAAGAAGGAGATCAGAGTGGCTTTCCGCCCTGTGCAGAACGCCGGTCCGGTGAGAATCTTTGACGTCAGGATGCTCCGCCCGGAGAAATAATACCCTGACTGTTCCGGCAGTCTTGGACTGACGACAAGCGATATCTATTCAAATCTAAGGGGATGACTAAAAAGTCCAGAAGGACTTAGAGGTCATCCTCTCTTTTTATTGTA
>R27__coassemble_1320_pt1 | contig 11710 bp, 12 predicted proteins | sample R27__metabat2_high_PE_015 | metagenome-assembled genome bin R27 | reverse complement strand
GAGCTTGACGAGGCTGCAAAGACCCTCAGGATCATTGACAACGGTATCGGAATGACAGAGGATGAAGTAGACAAATACATCAACCAGATAGCGTTTTCTTCAGCAGGTGAGTTCCTTGAGAAATACAAGGAGCAGATTGGCAGCATCATTGGACATTTCGGACTCGGCTTCTATTCTGCGTTCATGGTTTCCGAAAAGGTGACTATCGAGACTCTCAGTTGGAAGCCTGACGCAAAGGCAGTAAAATGGGCATGCGATGGCAGCCCTGAATACACCATTGAGGAGTGCGACAAGGCTGACAGAGGAACTGTCATCACTTTGTACCTTGACAGTGACTCGGATGAGTTCGCATCCAAGGGCCGTATCCAGCAGCTTCTGGACAAGTATTGCAAGTTCATGCCGGTACCTGTCCTGTTCGGAAAAGAGCAAGAGTGGAAGGATGGCAAATATGTTGATACTGACAAGGACAATGTAATCAACAAGATAGAACCGATATGGGCAAAAACTCCGTCAAGCCTTACCGATGAGGATTACAACAAGTTCTACAAGGATCTCTATCCAATGGAAGAGGAGCCAATGTTCCACATCCATCTGAACGTCGACTATCCTTTCAATCTTACCGGTGTCCTGTACTTCCCGAAAATCAAGGAGCGCATGGCCATTGACAAAAGGAAGATACAGCTCTATTGCAACCAGATGTTCGTGACAGACCATGTTGACAATATAGTGCCGGATTTCCTTACTCTTCTGCACGGCGTGATCGATTCTCCCGATATCCCTCTGAATGTCAGCCGCAGCTATCTGCAGAGTGATTCCAATGTCAAGAAGATAAGTACATACATTACAAAGAAAGTTGCTGACAGGCTTGAAGACATTTTCAAGAACGAACGCGAAGCGTATGAAAGCAAGTGGGACAACCTCAAGCTTTTCATCGAGTACGGCATGCTTTCTGACGAGAAGTTCGGAGAAAGAGGCATAAACTTCACATTGTTCAAGAATACTGATGGCAAGTACTTCAGTCCCGATGACTACAGAACCGCCATCGAGACAGAGCAGACAGACAAGGACAAGAAGGTCGTTTATCTCTACGCCACCAACTTGGATGCTCAGTATCAGTATATTGAGCGTGCCAAGAACAAAGGCTATGACGTACTCTTGATGGACTGCGAACTGGATTCTCATTTTGTCAACCTTCTCGAACAGAAGATCAAGGATTGCCGCTTCGCCAGAGTGGATTCAGACAGCATAGAGAACTTGATCCCGAAAGAGGAGAAGGTGAAGCCTGAACTTTCCGAAGAGAAACAGAAAGAGCTTTCGGAACTTTTCAAGTCAGTATTGCCGTCAGGCAACGAATACATGGTCGAGGCTCAGAATCTTGGAGAGAATGCAGAGCCGGTCATCATCACGCAGAGCGAGTTCATGCGCCGTTATCGCGAGATGAGCGCCCTTGGCGGAGGCTTGAATTTTTATGGAGAGATGCCGGAGTCGTTCAACATCATTGTCAATATGGAGAACCCTCTCGTGCAGAAGATAGTAGCCGCCACCACATCTGAGGTTTCAGTGGCATCGGAAGGGGAGGAGAGCAAGCCTGTTCCGGTATGTACAGAGAATGATCTTCTCCGTCAGGTGGTGGACCTCGCGCTGCTCGGCAACGGCATGTTGAAGGGCAAGGCTCTTGCGGACTTCATCGCCCGCAGCCAGGAACTCTTGAAGTAGTATCTGAAGGTCGAAAAGCGGTTGCTGCCGCAAGGTGACGATGGCTCCCGAAAAGGGACCCCACAGAGTGGGTAGGATCACCTGCGGCAGCAGCCGCTTTTCGCGTGCATATTATTTGATGAGATTCAGGAATTCGTTGCGGGTGCGGGCGTCGCTGAGGAAGACTCCTGAGAATGCGGATGTCGTGGTGATGGCGTTTGATTTCTCTACCCCGCGGATTTGCATGCATGTATGGTTGGCCTCAATGACGACAGCCACTCCGATAGGATTGAGAGCCTCCTGGATGCAGTCACGAATCTGAACTGTGAGCCTTTCCTGGACTTGAAGCCGGCGGGCAAAAGTATCGACAATGCGTGCGATTTTACTCAGTCCGGTGATTTTACCATTAGGAATGTATGCCACGTGCGCCTTTCCTATGAACGGCAGCATGTGATGCTCACACATGGAATACAGTTCAATGTCCTTGACGAGTACCATCTGTTGGTATTCTTCATCGAAAATGGCTTTGAGGATGATTTCCTTTCCGTTCTGCGAATAACCTTGTGTCAGGAATTGAAGAGACTTGGCCACTCTTTCAGGAGTCTTTACAAGTCCCTCACGATTAGGATCTTCACCGAGCAGGCTGAGGATTTCTTTGACATGTCCTGCAATTTCGGCAGTTACTTTGTCATCGAATGTTTCTTCTTTGATGTATGGCATGGCTTATGCAGTTGTTTTCTCGCTTTCTTCGGACAAAATTAGGCAAAAAATAGCCAATGTTTCAATAATTTGTCTATATTTGCGGCCAGACGAAAGTGATGTTATTGATTATTAACAATTTAAACTATTCGGTATATGTATTGGACATTGGAACTTGCAAGCAGCCTCGACGATGCACCGTGGCCTGCAACCAAAGACGAACTCATTGACTATGCCAACCGTTCCGGCTCCCCTGAAGAAGTGATTGAGAACCTTCAGGAACTTGAAGACGACGGCGAAATCTATGAAAGCATTGAAGATATCTGGCCAGATTATCCCACCAAAGATGATTTCTTCTTCAACGAGGAGGAGTATTAGGGGTTAACACGCTGAAATACAATAGTTTAATACGAACTACCCGGCGAACTGACGGGTAGTTTTTGTTTTTGGAAATATGGAATAGAATTGCTTAATTTGCAGATTATCCGTTGCCCTGAATTTTGAATTCAATGCTTTTGACGGACTATTTGCAAATAAAATGAAGATAAAAGGCCACTACATTCTCTACAATGAACCCGATTCTGACGGGAGGAAAACCATCTATGTACGATACTATAAATCCGGTTTTGCCATAAAGCGGAGCACTGGGTTCAAAGTGCTGCCGTCTGACTGGGACACAGAGGCCGGGCTGCTTGTTCCGTCCTCTCCTGCCGCCAAGCGCCTGAATAGACGTCTGAAGTATGTGCTGGACCTTACTGACCGCTCTATTGCGTCTTTGAAAAGACCTTCCGTAAATAAGATTCAGGATAAACTGGACTATGTGTTTGTCAATGAATTGTCTAAGGGGCAGAGACTGGATTTTCTTGAATTCTGCGAGGAATTGGTCAACAAGCGGAAGTATGACGGCGAATACGACATAAACAAGTCAAACGAATATCTCAAGCATATCAGGGATTTCAGGCAGTTCTTGCATAAGAGGCTTGATATCTACCATTTGCCTATTGCCGAGTTCCGCTCGAACTTTGTTGATCTGTATTCCGCATATCTCCGGAAGAGTTTTGTCTCGGAGGAAATGATATACAAGATTCTGGTTCCCATTTCCAATGGAATCCAACAGGCTGCAAAGGAAGGGTTGGTTGAAGACTCCATAGCTTCCGAAATCGCTGCTTCCTGTATGATGGAACGTAGCGTGGCCAAGGGTGACAATGCGCGCAAATGCCTTTCCCGTACCGATTTGACTACGCTTTCGGAATATCGTGATTCGTTGGAGGAAGGACCGATGAAAGACGCACTGGATTTCTTCCTTATGTCAGCAACAGAGTTCGCACTGTCTCTTTATGAACTGATGTTGCTTCGCTGGTCCGACATTGATTTGGGAAAAGGACAGCTCCGACGCCCGAAATACAGAACCTCATCTCCGTCTGATGTAATTCTGCCACTCGGACGAGAACCGCTGTCAATCCTGGCCAGATGGCGCGGGCGCCATCCGAATTTTGTTTTCGGACTTATGGAAGACTTCGTCAATGTCAACGATTCATACATTCTGAAGCAAATGCGTGCAAAACGGGGCCGTCGCATCAACAAACTCCTGTCAGATGCGGTTTCCCTCCTGGGGATTGACAACTCGCTGACTATGCAGGTTGCCCGAAACACCTTTGCGGCAATCACCCTATCCCGCGGAGGGTCCTTGTATGTTGTAAGCAAGGCTCTCGGACATGCATCAACTGCTGTGACCGTGACGATGTACGGAAAATATATCAAGCAGTCGGAGCGGAATGAAATGGAAAAAATGATTAACCTGTTTTGAATATGGATACAAATGAAATCGTTGTTCCCCGTGGGAACGGTAAAGAAGCTGTCAAGGAAAGGGAGCGCATCATCCACGACTACTACCATCAGTGGAGAAAGAGCCACGAAGATCAGAAACTTTTCAACTTGGATTTGAAAGAATACATCAACATCCGCCAGGTATCCATGATTGAAACCGTCGAACACGCCTCGAAATCATATCTGTCAACATTGGCCGTTCTTCAACTTGATGCCATTCTGACAAATGCACGGAAGGTCAAAGTGGTGCCCAAGGACAAGAAAAGCAGGAATCAGGAGAAATTCGACAGCATGATTCTGATGGAATATGTATGTCCTGGAATAGGCTTGATTAAACTTACTGTCGGCGTAATGCGTCGCACTCATGACAAAGTTCAATATTGCATAACCGCGATTGAACCAGATACAAGAAAAGCACCCTTGAAGGATGCTAGTCTTTGCCCGGGAAAAACGCAGTAGATGTTTACCTTGCGGTGGGCCTTCGCGGGCGGGACTTCGCACAACTCGAACAGCCCATCTTTAAAGCGTATTACTTTCTTACTGCAAATATACAAACAATTTCAAAAACAAAAACTTATGTTAAAAAAAAGTTAGCTGGAAGGTTAATCCTCCACGACGACAGGCAGCGTAAAGGTTGCCGTCTGTTGATGCTCTGTTACAAAATTGACGGAACGGAAAAAGAAATCAGCACTGGAATTTACATCCAGCCCCGCTTCTGGAGTGCAAGGAGCCAACGGATTGTTCCCGAGTATCCGGAAAGTCGGCAGTTGAATCGTCGCCTGAATGAATTCAGAAAAGAGTACGATGCCAAACTTGCATCTGTACATGAAATTCTTTCTCCGGATGTTGTTGAGCTGGTTCTCCACAATGTGTATTTCGAAGGCGTGGCTCAAAAACGCATGATATCACTGGTGGATTATGCCAGAATGGTAAATATCGGCATATACAATTCAGCCAGACAGAGCTACACCACTTACAGAAACAAGAAAAGCGGAATCAAGGTTTTCTCCAACTGGGAGACAGAGTATCTCGGGCACTCCAATATCGTTTTGAAAGACGTTACTACTGAGTATATTGAAAGATTCATCTCCAATAAACTCGATTATCGTAAATGCAAGTCCAGACTTCTAGCCGTTAAGCTGCTGAAGCCTATATTTGATGCGCTTAGGCACGCAGAGGCTCGCGGTATTCTCAGAAAGGAAGAGGTGGCCGACATCCTTGATATTTCCAATGTCAGCAACCGCGAGACGAAGTACAGACCCGAACCGCAGATAAAACTGAGAACAGGCAGTATCTCACTGCAGATGAACTGCATAGACTGGAAGATTATACCAGGACGATAACAAATCCAAAGACAAGGTGTTATGCCGATATGTTCCTTTTCTCCGTTTACACCTGTGGGTGGCGTCTGTCAGATCTGATTACTCTTGAGTGGCGCAACCTGAATCTTGAGACGAATTATATCGATTGGAAGATTCAGGTAAAGACAAAGCACGGTCTTAAATTGAAAGTTCCTCTACGTGAAAACGCCCTTGAGATCATTCATCGTTATAAGGGAAAGAACAAACGTTTCGTCTTTGATGTTCTGCCCGAGAAATTCGACGTCGAGGATGACAAGGCATTGGTGCGTTTCCGCAATTCCATCACCCATATTTTTAACACATCCTTAAAGGTTACCGGTGAAAAAGCCGGAATAAAGACTCCCCTCACCTCCAAGATGGCCCGTCATACCCTTGCAGTCGCCCTCATCAACAGCGGTTCGTCAGTGTATTCCGTCAGCCGTATCCTCGGTCACAATTCAACCGCATCCGTCGAAAAGACCTATGCTCATCTTCTTCAGGAAATCGCCGAAGTTGACCTCGAAAGATGTATGAAAGAGGCGTTTGAGAAGAGATAAAATTATTATCTTTGTGCAAATGGCAGTCCCGGCAGTTCCTCTCCCAGACTTATCTACTGGTAATGAACCATGGTTGCTGTATGGTAAGTGACTATTTCGCCAGCAGTTTTCCGATAAGGGCAATGGCGTCGGTGATGTGCTGTTTGCTCTTGACCGGTATGTTGATGGAGGCTTTGCCGGTTTCTTTGTCTTCGACTACGATTTTGTCAATGAGTTTTGCTGACTTTTCCGGTGATTTGAGGGTTTCAACCAGATAGCTGAGGAAAGACAGACCCTGATTTATCAAATCTCCTGATTCGGCAGGAGAAGCGTTGTCTTCATCTTCCGCAACGGGATCGCCAACCGATGCTCCGGAAACAGTCGGCATTGTCGGGCCGGTTTGAGTGATGACATCCTCAGAGGAACTGCCAGCCTCAGACCGGATGATGTTACGTTCTACCTCGCTTGTGTCGACCGTTGTCCCGGAATCATCGTGCAGAGGCTCCTCTGCCGAAGGTTCGACATATTCTCCGACAAGGTCCATGATCTTCGCGAATTTGTCGTCGGACGCAAATACGGCATCATCGCCTCCATCCAGAACTCCTTCGAACAGGGAGGTTTTGAACTTCAACTTACCTATCATCGATTCTTCGATGGTGTGCGCGGCTACCATGTTAATCACTTGGATGTTTCTCTGCTGCCCGATGCGGTAGATGCGGGCTATCCGCTGTTCCAGAACAGCCGGATTCCAGGGTAGGTCGAGGTTGATGATGGTGCTAGCTGCCTGCAGGTTAAGTCCTGTGCTACCGGCATCCGTCGAAAGGAAAACACGGATCTCGGGCAGTTCGGTAAAGTTGGAGACCATATTCTTCCGCTTTGCGGACGGTACTCCTCCGTGCAGATTTTCATACCCGATGCCGCGATTCTCCAACTCCTGCGCAAGCAGTCGCGTCATCCGTTCCCAGCCGCTGAAGACCACTACCTTGCCGTCTTCGGAACCGTCAATGATATCGGTGATGATATTCATCGCTTCCTCCACCTTGGTGTCAAAGCGGCTTTTCTGGTCGAGTATGAAGGTGCTGTCGCAAACCATTCTCATCTGCGACAGGCTGAGCATCAGCCTGCGGCGGTCCGTTTCGCTAAGGAAATGCATCCGCTGCCATTTCATCACCAGCCTCGCAACAACATTCTTGAATTCGTCGTGGATAGCCGTCTGCTCTTTGGTCATCGGAACGAAAATGGTCTGGTCCATCCTTGCTGGCAGCTGCAGGTTCACGTCTTTCTTGCGTCTGCGTATCAGGATGTTTTTCAATTTGTTGCCCACTGCGTTAAGATTCTGATAACCCAGGACTTTGCCCGTGTCGTCGGTCAGGATGCAGTCGTTCCTGAACTTGTAATAAGGGGAAAGAGCATATTGGTCGGCAAATTCCACGATGGAATACAGCTCTTCCAACTTGTTTTCAAGGGGCGTTCCGGATAAAATCACAGAATAGCTTGATACTATGCGCCTTGCGGCCTTTGAAATCTGGGTGTTCCAGTTTTTGAGGCGTTGCACTTCGTCCATAATGAGCAGGTCGCATTCCAACTTGCCCAGGATTTTGATATCGTTGCAAGCTGAGTTGTAGGATACAATCTTGTATGTGCCTGGGGCCTCATACATTTCGCGACGCTTAAGGTGAGAGCCTTCTATGACAACGACTTCAGAGTCTCCCGTGAATTTTTCGATTTCGCACTTCCACTGGTACTTAAGTGACGTGGGTGCCAGCACCAGAACGGATGTCACAAGGCCTTCCCTTCGAAGTAATTCCGCAACTCCGATGGCCTGCACCGTCTTTCCAAGGCCCATTTCATCCGCGATGATGGCTTTCCCGGCCTTTGCTGCGAAGCGGATGCCTTCTTTCTGGTAAGGATACAATTTGGTACGGAGCAAGGAATCGATGACGGCATCCGGATACTTCTCTTCTATCAGTTTTGTGCGCTTCTCTCTTTCCCTGATGCCCACCACGAAGTCTATGGCGTCTTGATAGCATCTGAATGATGAATTGATGGCTTTGGCTTCCAGAAGGAACTTTCCGAAAGAAGCGAATGCCGTCTTCCGCAGCGTGCCATCTTTGCAGAAATAATGGGCTGCAAGTGCGCTGAAAGCCTCCTGGTCGTCCGACCCGATTCGAATCTTGACACTTCTTTCACCGTGGTAATCAAGGTAAACCGAGGTGTATGACGGTACAGGCGACGGCTTGCAATGTCTGTCCAGTTTGACTGCTTCAATATGCTTGCAAGTACCTAGCCCTGATGTCTTGAAGTCCATGCAGGAGCAGAAATTCCATTTACTGGCAGCGCCTCTGTATATTACTTTGTATTCGCTTCTTGAAGTGGCATTCTTGACGAGATATTCTCCATTCCCTCTGGGGGATATTCCGAAATTTTCGGTTTGCGCCTGCTGTTTTCTCAGCGCAATCTGCCATTCTTCCAGTGTCATCGACTTGGGGCAGACAAAATTATTGAGTTTCGGTTGCCTAACGGATTTTTTCTTTGTGGTATTCATATAAATCAACTCAAAATGCACGTAAATTTAACCACTCTTTTTCAAAGAATTGTTAAATTTACCGAAAAACACATCTGTTATGCTTGCCAGTCTCACAAAAGCTCAAAAGAAAGCCGCACGGACTTTGATTGATCTTGCCTTGGAGCGGGAATGTGCGAAACTTATTCGAAAAGTTTCCAGACTTTCCAGTAAACCGCTTGATGATGTCGAAAAACCGAATCACGCACGATACCTTGAACTATTCAAGGCGGTTGACTCTTTTGACAGGCGCTTGCAATACAGATATGACGGCATTACCGGTGGACATTATCTTGAAGTCATTTCTTATCTATATGCGGAAGGAATTCTGAAAGAGCATGATCTGGAAATATGCGACGACGAGATGAAAAATGATGTTATCAGAGTCAGGCCGGTTTGCGATAGTATCCAATAGTGACTTTGGTTAATGTAATAGACGATAATTCGCACATAATGAACCAACTCCTTTCAGAAATCCTTGCCAAAGCCGATCCGTCGCAGGTGGCGGGGCTGTCGCGTTTTTTCAAGACTGGACCTGGCCAGTACGGCGAGGGCGACAAGTTCCTGGGAATCAAGGTCCCGTTGACGCGCGCGGTGGTAAAAGCCTGCTGGAATCAGACGGACTTCAACGAACTGGAAGAATGTATCAGCAGCGAATATCACGAAATCAGGCTTGCCGCACTGCTGACGTTGGTGCAGATTTTTACTCACGCCCGGAAGGATGCTGCCCTGCAGCAGCGGTGCGTCGATTTCTACCTCAATCACTTGGAGTTCGTCAATAACTAGGACCTTGTGGATTTGAGTTGCTATGAAATTCTGGGGAGGTGGTTGCTGGATCGGGACCGCAGTCTGCTCTACGTCCTGGTTAGCGATGGCCGAACCATCTGGGAACAGCGAATCGGAATTGTCTCTACAATGCAGTTTATTCGCCACTCTCAGCTGAATGATACATACGCAATTGCCGATATCTTCATCGGTAAGCCAGAACCACTCCACGACTTGTTGCAAAAGGCCGTCGGCTGGATGCTTCGCGAAGCCGGAAAACGCGATGAGGAAAGGCTCCGACGCTATTTGAAACTGAATGGTTCCCGTATGCCTCGCACTATGCTCCGTTACGCTATCGAAAAATTCCCGCCAGAAGAAAGGAGTGCTATTTTGAAAGCCGTGTAGGATTAATCAGCGAACTGGACCTGAAGGCTCGGCCTTTTCCAATTCATCTTCATTCCATCCTTCGTAGGGGCAGGTCCAGTCTTTGTTGTCAAACTCCTGCTGAACTGCATCCAGCTCTTCTTTGAGGCGCATTTGCATAGTGTCCTCTCCATCATCACCGGATAGCATCCAATCCACTCGTTGGGCATATGCGTAGGCTTTGCGAAGCTGCAAGTAGGCTTGCTTCATGGTCTCAATCGTTCCCTCGTTCAGTTCGAGCACGTCGGCATCGTAAGGGTAATGATCGAAGACGCAATGATGAATGGTGTAGAGCCACGGTATGGGGTCGGCATCTTTTGTTCCTCCCATCAGCAGCTTTGTGGAACGGAACACTTTGTCCTCCTTGGGGATGTGGCTGATGCCATAGTTATGGTCGGCAGGCACAATGGACTTGTCCCAGAGGAGGAAAGATTCTGCCTCTTCATACGTTTTGAATTCGCGGTATCTGCTGTAATTATGACAGCTGCAGGGGCAATCATGTTCATAGATTGTCCAATAATCTTCGTGCACCTTCGGTGGCTTCGGTAGAAGTGCTCTTGCTATTTCAATCGCGATTGTGTCTGCAATCTCTGAAATCAAGCTTTGATGGTAGTCGAAATGTCCTCCGCTCATGGGTCTGTTCATTTTATAATGGTTTTTTCGGGTCAGAATCTTTCATCGTCTCGAAGAATTTCTGCATGAGGGATTGGATGGAGTTTGTTGCTGAAACGGCACTGATCATATCGAGGTTTGCTTTGGCGGCCGTCTCTGAGGAAAGGAGCATTGCAAGCATGGAGAACCCCATCTCGGTGAATGCGTATGGCAGATAATGGTTCTTTTCGAAGTGCAAGTCTTTTCGCAGTTCATCGGGTAGTGACCTTATCTCGTCCCGGGTGAGTCGGAATGCGAAATCGGCCGGAAAACGTTCTTTGTTCCGGCTTGCTGCACGCCTCACCTCTGTTACGGTTACGCCATAGATGTTGGCTACTTCTGTGTCGAGCAGAATATCCTGTGAACGGAGCGAGAGCTTCTGCTTGTCGAACTCCGCGAATGTGGGATTTGACAGGTGTGTCATCACTACGGCTCGGTTAGGCATCTGCGGCTCGGGGGCATCAAGATAATACCTCCTGTATGCCTCCTCGATGGTGCCATCGAACATCAATTCGCCTTGTTTCCAAGGGATTTCGCTCATGTCGGCATCCCATATTTTCATCGCCATTTTGCGAAAGTCGAATTCGTAGTAATACTCCGTAAAGCCCTCCAGCTCTTCAGTCAATCCCCAACGCTTTATCAAATCTTCGATGGTGAATGTGCCTGCGGGAAGGCTCCCCAGAACGGCATAGGGATAGCCATCCCAATGCTTGCTGTACTCTAATCTGTAGCCTTCCTCACGGACGATGAAGGCAATGCGTGCTCGTGTGCTCATAATGATTCCTGTGCATTTCGTTTATTTTTTGCAGGCGGGATAGGAATCGAACCTATGTTTCATGATTACAAATCGTGTGCTTTGCCACTAAGCTACCCGCCCTTCCCCGTTCGCTCTTTTCCTTCATGAACAGGGCTGGAGTTTGTCGAATGTGCCTGCTGCAATGATGCTAAGGCTGTGTTCCTGATGTGTTGACCATTGCACCAATCCGCCATGTTGAATGATGTTTGAGGCGGATGCAAGACTCGAACTTGCAGTCTTCAGGTTCTCATGAATCACGTATTCCAGCAGTCTTCGACCGGTGAGGCTAAAGCCTATGCTTTTGACTCAATGCTGATGCTTTGTGCCATATTGACGATGTGCTCCATTATGAGCAATGTCCATATTCAGGCGGCATAATGCTGATGAGTAAAAGTAAAGCTTCAGTCAATTATTG
>R27__coassemble_1316_pt1 | contig 11728 bp, 6 predicted proteins | sample R27__metabat2_high_PE_015 | metagenome-assembled genome bin R27 | reverse complement strand
ATAGGAACGAGAATGTATGCTGAACCCATCAGAAACATCGGGACACAAGACCGCACCAATGACTGGAAAACGATGACACTCCACCTGGCTGAATCGGAGGAAAAAGCAAATGTGTAGTCATTCGAGTAATGTGCTTCCGCAGAATGGACAAACAAAACCATCAAACAGGCGATAGCCCGCAACCAATCAAGGAAATAAATTCTTTCTTTCTGATGCATAAAGCTGATATTTTGAACCGGACAAAAGTAATCAAATAAATTTAATAACTTTGTAAGACGGAAAAGCATTCAAAATGAAAAGTATTTACAAACCATTCATCTCTGCATTATTGTTTCTGATGCCGCTTGGCTTATCATCTCAAAATATTGACAGATATCAATCTGACTTCATCAATTGGATAAAGACTCTTGGTTCTGATGAATTCGGAGGGCGTATGCCTATGACAGCATATGAAGTCAAGACCATAAATTATTTGGCTGAAGAATTTTCTGCTCTCGGACTTGAGCCGGCATTTGATGGCAGCTACTTTCAGAAAGTAAAAGAGATTTCTGCTACTGCCAGACTTAAGAACGACATCATTCCTGTAAAATCCTCAAAGGGAAAGTTCAACTTGAAATACAAGGGTGACCTTATCGTTTGGACATCAAGAGCAGAGGACGATATAGTCATCAAGGATGCAGGATATGTATTCTGTGGCTTTGGCATCAATGCTCCGGAATATGGTTGGAATGATTTCGATGGAGTTGACGTTAAAGGGAAGATCATCATTGCAATGGTAAATGATCCAGGTTATTATGACAGTGATCTATTCTGCGGCAGAAACATGACATATTACGGCCGATGGGTCTATAAATTTGAAGAGGCGAAAAGGCGGGGTGCAGCTGGATGCTTGGTAGTTCACAATTCTGAAGCTGCAAGCTATGACTGGCAGGTATGCGTAAACGGACATGTTGGAAATAATTTGGCTTTGTATGATGAAGCTACCGGAAACGCAGACGAACTTGCTGTCAAGGGATGGATCCGGGAGGATGCCTGCAGGCTTCTTTTGGAGAAATCAGGGTTTGACCCGGATGAGATAATGGATGCCGCCAAGAGGCCGGGATTCAAGGCGGTTCCTCTGAATGCAAAAAGCGACATCAATATCAGCGTGGCTTTCACTGTCGGAGAAACCAACAATGTGGGAGCTGTGCTGCGAGGGCTTGATTTGAACGACGAATGTGTCGTTTTCAGCGCACATTGGGATCATTTCGGCATAGGAGATCCTGACGAGTCCGGAGACAACATATACAACGGTGCGGCAGATAACGGTTCAGGACTTGCCGCCATATTGCTGATTGCCAAGAAATTCAGCGAGTTACCGGCTCGAAGGCGTTCTATTGTATTTCTTTCCACTACATCTGAAGAAAGCGGTCTGATGGGGTCTGAATATTATTGCGAGCATCCTGCCTTCCCGATGGAAAAGACTGCGGTCTGTATCAATTTCGACTGTGTAGCCCCAGCTCCCCTGACCCGCGACTTCTCAATTCTCGGCGGAGGACAGAGCAATTTCGACAGCCATATCATTGCCGCTGCTGCGGCACAAGGCCGTTATGTCGTTAATGAAACTGATAACTCAGACGGATGGTTCTATCGTTCAGACCATTACAATTTCGTAAAGAAAGGAGTTCCCTCCGTTGTCATCATGGAAGGCAAGGATTTGGTGAATCCGGACAAGCCAAATGAGTATCCACGTCCGAAATGGTATCACAAACCAAGTGACGAGTATCGTGACGACTGGGACATTACTGGAGCAATTGCAAATATTAACTTGATGTTTGCTGCCGGTTTGAGTGTCGCAGACAACGGACTGTAAGGACCTGTTCTGAAGGATATGGAAGAGCAGCAAGCATTTTATTACAGGTCCTGAATGGTTTCAGTGTCGACCGTCATTCCACAATGGAAAAGGCGGATGTCAATATCCATGAGGTTCTTCAATAACCTGAAAGCCCTTTCACCTGTGCAGTGACCTGTATACAAATGCTTGAGACCTGAAGACTTTAATTTTCCTGAAATATCGGTTATTTCACGGTCATTGAGTTTGAAGAGATGGAGCCCGCCAAAATATGCAAAAATCTTTTCATCCGGGAATGCATGGCTGATTTCATCTGCTATTATGTCAGCTCCTGAATGGGAGCAGCTGTTGAATACGACCAATCCATCATCCGTTCTGAAAACAAGACTCTGCTCATGTGAGAAATCGTCAGCGACATATCTCCGCCCACGTTTTATATACATTCTGGATTTTCTTCCGACGGCATCAAGTCCCGGAGCGGAATGGGGAACGATAAAAATCCCTTCGGCCACCTCAGCTACACCCTCGGGGGCAATAATACGAGAAGAATACTCATGCAGAAGACCTTTGGGTAGTCCTATGTAATGGCGTTTCAGAATGTTCCCTGAGTAACAGTTCTCTCCGGCATTCGGGCTGACGAAGAAACTTGCGTTTGAATTTGCATTGAAGAATGCCGGCATTCCAGACGAATGGTCATAATGGGCATGTGAAAGGACTGCAAAATCCACTTCAGAAATGTCAATCCCCAAGGCTTTTGCATTTGAAAGGAAAATATCTGAGCCTCCCACATCATATAGAATCCTGAAGCCCTGATACTCAATATAGAACGACAATCCCCATTCACTCTGAAGAGAGTTTATGCTGAGATTGTCGGAAAGAACTGTGACTTTCATGACTCCGGATCGTGTATTTCATGAAGAAAATGCAAAATACAATCAAAGAAGAGTTTTCTGTGAGGTTCCAAAGCATCCGTACCGAACTCAGATGTAGTAAAACCGAAGCCATGACCTCCTGATGGGAAAATATTCATCTGAACTTCAACTTTATTTTTCTGCAGTTCTGAGAAATACCTCAGACTATTAATTGGATGTACGGTTTCATCATCAGCACTCAAACATATCAATGTAGGAGGGGTATTTTCTGTGACACGGTTCTCCATAGAATAATATACGGATGAAGCTTCGTCATCACCAACAAGACCGTTCCTTGTGCCAATGTGAGTGAATTCCTTCTCAAGAGTTATGACAGGATAAACAAGGATTGTGAAATCCGGTCTGGTGTTATTATCGACATAAAGATTTGACGCATATGCGGCAAGATGTCCTCCCGCAGAAAAACCCATGATTCCAATTTGATTCACGCCCCATTCGGCAGCATGGAAACGGCAGTATCGGAAAGCATTCTGAACATCAATCAGAGGAACAACATGATGTTTGTTCGGCAGACGGTAATAGAGGACACATACAGCTATACCATTGTCTTTCAGCCATTTTGCAACCAGTTGGCCTTCATTCAATGAAGAAACGAATTCATAGCCGCCTCCCGGACAGACAATGACCATCTGTCCATTAGGATGTTCTGGCAAATAAAGATTGATACGAGCATCGTCACCTATATTGAAAATCCAGCCTCTCGGGACACTCCTTTCAATTCCATTCAATCCATTTGATTCAAATGGTCCTTGAGTGATAACCACTCCCTTCTCAACTATTCCTGAATCTGCATTCTGCCCTTGAGGGTATAATTTTAATGTCATATCGGGTTGTGGGACTTGAGCAAAGGCAAATCCTGAAATGAAGAATAGTGACAGAATCAATAATAAAAGTCTTTTCATTGAATAATGTGATTATTGAGAAATGAAATTGGATCGGGAAGATTGGATCAACAAGTTCCTGACAAACTCAGTCAGAACCTGAGCTTGCTCTTGAAGAAGGATATCCATATTTATATGGAAACGGAAGCACCAATGGTTGTTGGGATCGGCAGGCTGGTTCACACGCTCGTTCATGTAGTCCTTGCGACGGAGTCCGCTGTCAAGGGCGAGCCAGTCCTGGAGAGGAAGTATCGCCAGCATGGATGCAGACTTCAGATGATCCCGGATGATGGCACGGACCTCATCAGGATGAAGGTCAGCCTCGGATGAACCGCTGACATCACCGACTTTCTCAGCATTCTGCATGCGCAGAGTAGGCATATCATGGTTCGAAGTCGCACATACGCTGAGGTAAGGCCACGGGCGTCCCTTATCCATGTTGGCCATCTCGAATGAGAGAATCTTCTCGTGCTCCATCACGCCCGGAACACAGTCAGGAACCATTCCGAGGTCCTCACCGCAGGCGAGCATACCCGTCGCACCGAGAAGTTCAGGAAGTTTGCGTTCAGCGTTCCTCTTCCAGAATTCATCATGGCGATGATAGAAGAAATCAGTGTAGAGGGCATTGAAACGGTCCTTCTGCCATAATGCGACACCTGTGAAGTCAGGAGTGATCATAGGCTGGTACATACCGGGATGACGAGGGTCATCATGGAACAGTCCTTCAACAGGAAGACCGAGATCATTGATTTCTTTAAGGCTGTATGGCAGAGCCGGATTGAAATGGCCGTTAAGGCCGCTTTTAAACTCCGCAGGGATCTCCCAGATGCGGAAGAAGCCGAGTATATGGTCGATGCGGAAAGCATCGAAATACTGGCTCATCTTGCGCAGACGGCTCTTCCACCATGCGAAGTCATCCTTGGCCATCTCCTCCCAGTTGTAGGTCGGGAATCCCCAGTTCTGTCCGTCAGCACTGAAGAAATCAGGGGGTGCTCCAGTGCTGGAGTCCAGATTGAACAGTTCCGGATGCCAGTATGCCTCGGCACTGTCAGCACTCACGCCGATAGGAAGATCTCCCTTGAATGAAACGCCCTTGCTGCGGGCATAGGCAGCCTCCTCCGAAAACTGGATATCCAGATGATACTGCATCCAGAAATAATATTCTTTCTCAAGTCCGTCACGCTTTGCGCAGAACTGAGCATATTCCTCAAGCCATGAGGCATTCTCCTTGTAGAAACGTTTGTACGCGGCCGTAGCCATATCATCCTTGCCATTGGCAAGGAAAGCCTCACGGATGTAAGCCATCTTCGCCTCAAACACGCGCGGATAGTCAAGCTCAGGAAGAGCGTTCAACTCCTTCTGCAGTTTCTTGAACTTCGCAGTCTGCTTCACGCCTATCTCCTGCAAACGCAGATAAAGCGGATGCAGTGCAAATGTAGAAACAGGACTGTAAGGGTACGAATCACGCCAGCCTCCCTTGCGGGTGGTGTCATTGACAGGCAGGAGCTGGATGATATTCTGCCCAGTGGCCGCTGCCCAGTCAACGAGAGGACGAAGGTCACGGAATTCGCCGATACCGAAGTCTTCCGGAGTGCGGAGCGAGAACACCGGCACGGCGGTGCCGGCTCCACGGTAGCCCGGACGATCAAAGAACGGAGCCTGATGCTCACGAGGGAAAGGACATCCAGGAATCGGACACTCTATCCAAGCATCTTCGCATACGAGTTCCTTCGTTCCCGCTGCCGCTTTGCGGCAATGATGTTTCCACTCGGTATGGCGGATCAGGCCATCCTCCATCATCACGTAGGTGTAGTCTTTGAGGTCAGCAGCGGCACATTTCGGGAGAGTAACCGTCCATACTCCCCCGTCACTCCATTGCATTGGATATTTGACATCACGGGCAATGAGGCAAAGGTTCTGGCCCCATCTGGTATTGTACTGTATCTTGAATGTTACTTGCATGGTTTGAAACTGATTGCGAAACCGCCGCCCGGAGCCATCCTCACATGAATGGTGTCGGTGGAAGTTACTTTAATAGTACTGATGTTATATGCTTTCTCGTTTGTGAAGCAGTCCGCATCAGGGGCATCGGCATAAAGAGTGGCCTCGAAGTTTCCCTCACCCAGATAATCGAGAGGGATGTCGAACTCACGGGCCTCCTCGTCGGTCACACCACCGCAGAACCACTGGCCATTATCCTTTGCCCTGCGGGCGACGACGACATACTGCATAGGCTCCGCGAAGAGATAACGGCTCTCGCTCCAGTCGATGGCGACATCCTCGATGAACTTGAAGGCATCAAGATGCTCGCTGTAATGCTCCGGTGTGTCGGCAGCCATCTGAAGCGGTGAGTACATGGTCAGATAAAGGCCAAGCTGACCGCAGATGGTGCTGTTCACATGGGAGTCGTTGCCGGCCCACTCCTTGAGGTTCTGCTCGAAGATGCCCGGGGTGTAGTCCATAGGACCGCCATTGAGACGGGTGAAAGGAAGGATGGCTGTATGGCCAGGAGTGATGCCTCCGAATGCCTGGTACTCCGTTCCCATTGCACTTTCATTGCCGATCAGGTTCGGATATGTACGGCAGAGTCCTGTAGGTCTGACAGCTTCGTGTGCATTGACCATGATATGGTGCTTCGCAGCTTCTGTAATGCAGTAGAGATAGTGGTTATTGGTCCACTGGCTGTAATGATGCATTCCCTGAGGAAGGATGTCTCCGACATAGCCTGACTTGACGGCATCGTAGCCGTACTTGTTCATGAGATTGTATGCATCTTCCAGATGACGTTCGTAGTTACGCACACTGCTGGAAGTTTCATGATGCATAACGAGACGTATTCCCTTCGAATGAGCGTAATCGTTGAGAGCCTCGATATCGAAATCAGGATAAGGGGTCTGGAAATCGAATACATAGTCCTTGTCGCAATTGGCCCAGTCCTCCCAGCCTATATTCCATCCTTCTACGAGAAGTGCATCGAATCCATGCTCTGAGGCGAAGTCGATATAATAGCGCACACGGTCATTGTTGCCGCTGTGGCGGCCATTAGGCTTAGCAGTCGAATAGTCGGTCTCCCCTAGCTTCACGCTCTGGAAATCATCCGTGTAGTTCCAACTGCCGTAGTTGGAGATCATCTCCCACCATACGCCCATGTACTTGACCGGATGGATCCAACTGACATCGTCATATGCACAAGGTTCGTTGAGATTCAGGACGAGCCTTGATGCAAGCATTTTTTCGGCTGTAGGGGTGATCTGGACAGTACGCCAGGGAGTCTTCGCCGGGGTCTGGAGATTGCCCTTCCATCCTTCTGCATCAGGGGTGAGCCAAATCCTCATGGAATGATTATCACCGTCGACAAGAAGGCTGGCGCAAGGATAGTCCACCAGTGCAGCCTCATGCACCGTCACGTAAAGATCTTCAGGGGTCTTCATGAGAAGAGCGGTCTGAACACCTTCTGTGCTGAAAAGAGTCTGACTGGAATTACTGCGCATCTTGTCCCAGAAATGGTCCTTGATCTCGGAAAGACGGCACTCGGTATATTCGTACTCCTGGGTGTCATAGTCTCCAGGAATCCACCAAGCATTATTGTCGGACGCCATCGCGAACTCGGTAAGTTCTTCTTTGATGACGAAATACACAAGCGGCTGTTTGTCAGGGAATTCATATCTGAAACCGACACCGTCATCAAATGCGCGGAAGCGTACATTCATAAGTCTCCCGCTCTCTTTCTGGCGGAGCTCGACAAGAAGTTCGTTGTAATGGTTGCGTATCTGTGACTCCTCTCCCCACACAGGAGACCAGGTCTCATCGAAAGAAGACGGAGTGCAGCCTAAGACCTCGAAATCATCATGCATGGAGAAACCTGGACGTGAGTCACGCTTGGTGACATCAGTCGTTCCATACTCGAATTCCTCAGCTTTCACCGTTCCGCGCATGTCGAAACCAAGAAGAGAAGGAAGTACCACAGGAGTGGCCCCGTAGTCTACGCTGTACCTGAGTGTCCCCTGAGGACTGAGGGTCAGCGAAACGTTTATCTGGCCGTCAGGAGATGCCAGAACAGCGACATCATCGAATTTCTGAACTTCCCGTGTGCAGGCGCAGAGCATTGCGAGCGCTGCCACAAATAATGTCAGTCTTTTCATTTTCAATCAATTAAAAGTCCACTACCAAACTACCATGTGCTGGTACGACATAATTTGAAGGATCAACGGTCTGACCTGAGATGATATCGACACCCGTCTTCAGGTCTCCGGCTATCTCGGCGTAATCACTCCAAGGTATCTGCTTCGGTTCGGAAGAATTGTTCAAATATACGAAAACAGTATCATTTTCCGTATAACGGAAATATGCATAAGTGTTATCCCTTGTCAGGAAATGCATGAAACGTCCATTGATGACGGCATCGGAAGTCTTGCGCCATTGGAAAAGTCTGCTGGCATAATTGAAAACGTCCGCCCTGGTTCCGGCGGGCAGGTATGAGCCGTCGAAATCGATGTCACACTTATCGCGTCCTTCTGAAGTGAAGAGATCAAAGTGATCTCCTTCCCATCCCCCAGGAAAATCTACACGTAGCGCTCCGTCACGGTGCCATCCGCCCTGGCTGATGAACATCTGTTCGTCACCGGAGAATATCTGCGGATATCCACGCACAGTCCCGATGATTGTGAGAATCATCTTCTGACGCTGAGGGTCACGGCCTACAACATCACCGACGCGGTCTGTATCATGATTAGAACAGAAAACCATCATGTTCATAGGGTCTGCATAATACGCATCATTTGAAAGTGCATCATATACTTTCACGAGCCCCTCGTCCCAGTTGACATTTCCGCTGAACGGAACGCCTTGACAAAGAGCTCCGTGCAGAGGGAAATCCATGACACTCGGGAGTTTGGAGTCGAATCCATCCGCATTGACGGCTCCGCCCTGCCAGTATGCAAGCTGGGCGACATGTGAAGTATAGACCTCACCGACAATGTTGAATGAAGGATACTCTTCACGTATAGCATCGACCCACTTGGTCATAGGAATCTTGTCATTATACGGATAAGTGTCGACACGTATACCGTCTATGTCAGCCCACTCAATCCACCATATCGCTGCCTGTGTGAAATACTTGAGCAAGTACGGATTGCCCATGTTCATATCAGGCATAGATGTGTCGAACCAGCCGCCAACCATATTATGTTTGTCGAACTCGGAAGCATTCGGGTCATTCTGCATCGAGAATGCGCAGTTCGAGTGAGTGTATTCAGGCCACTGATGGATCCAGTCGTTGAACGGAAGGTCAGACATCCACCAGTGAGAGCTGCCGCAATGGTTGGACACAAAATCCATTATCATTTTGATGCCATGCTTATGGCCATCGGCGACGAGGCTCCTGTACTGGTCATTTGAACCGAAACGTGGGTCGATCCTGTAATAGTCTCCGCAGGCATAACCGTGATATGATGATTCCGGCTCTGCATCCAGCAGCACAGGAGTGTTCCAGATGGCAGTCACGCCCAGTTCCTCAAGATAGTCGAGATGCTGACGTATTCCCTGAAGGTCACCGCCGTGGCGTCCCGGAAGCTGGTTTCTGTCAGCCTTGTCGGTCGTGTCGTCAGTGTTGTCATTGTCCGGGTCGCCGTTGGCGAACCGGTCAGGCATGATAAGATAGATCAGATCGGCGGTACCGAAGCTTTCTCGTTTTGCAGAGCCTTCACGGCGTTGGGCTAACTCATAAGGTATTCTGATAGTGTCATCACCGTACTTCAAGATGAGATGGTGGATTCCTGGTTCCGCAGAAGCAGGAACATCCACGTCAATAAAAAGATAATCAGGGCTTTCTGCCTGATGGATGTCTGTCACCTTAACATCTTTCTCCTCGAATGATGCCTTATAGGCGCCTATGCCTTCAGCATGTACCATAATCTGTAGAGGTGCTTTCATCCCGACCCACCAGGAAAGCGGTTCAAGGTGTTCTATCCGACTCTCATCAGTACTTATCTCCCAGTTCCAAGGAGCCTCGAGTTGAACGCTCACTGTGACTTCGTCATCGCCGTTGAAACGCTTGAACTTAAGGATGTTGTTGTCAGTAGAAACCAGCTCGAAAGACCCCTGACCACCGGAATTGAGGGCCGGATGAAGATGCTTAAGGGTTGCGAGATATCTGTAGAAATCAGTGTAATGGTTATCAATGTTCTGAGGCATGGCGTCCTTCTCGAAGAACTCGAAACGGTGGTGCATGCCGATCTCCTGACCGGTATAGATGAGAGGCTGGGTATTCGGAAGTGTCCAGCAGAGCACTGTCATCGCCTTCCATGCATCACCCATACGTTCAAACTCTGTTCCTGACCACGAGTTCTCATCATGATTTGAAGTGAACGCGAGGCGGAAAGCATCTTCAGGATATGTAGACAGATCCTTTTCGATATATGCGGCAAGTTCCTTGATTCCGGCGTTTCCCTGAGCAATATCATTCAGCATATGATGTAGTTCCCATGAATAAGTGGCATCGAAACCGGACACTGTATGAAGTTCAGGCCTCTCCCCTTCACCGAGCCAGTAAAGGTCCCCGTACTCCTTGCGGAGCGGAGTGATCATAGACTCCCAGTACTCGACCGGCATCTCACCGGCGACGTCACATCGGAATCCGTCGACTCCCCTGTCCAGCCAGAAACGCAAACAGTCACGCATCTCATTCTTCATCTCTTCATTGGAAAGATCAAGAGGAGCAATATCCGTCCAGTCATGCTGGACGACAAAGTTCCCGTTCTCGTCATGGAGGAACCATTCAGGATGCTTCTCAGCCCATTCGGAGTCAGGAGAAGTATGATTGGCCACCCAGTCAAGGATAACCTTCAATCCCAAAGAGTGAGCCTCTACAAGAAAGGCGTCGAAATCCTCAAGGGTACCATATTCAGGATTGACTTCGCGGTAGTTCTTCGGAGCATAATAGGAACCGAGGGAGCCTTTTCTTTCCAGCACTCCGATCGGATGAACCGGCATCAGCCAGACTATGTCCACACCAAGGGCCTTGATTCTCGGAAGCTGCTCTGCTGCGGCGGAGAAAGTGCCTTCCGGGGTGAGTTGACGAACGTTCATCTCATAGACTACGGAATCATAAGTCCAGTCTGAATGGCTGACGTCCTGAGTCTTTTTTGAGCAGCATACCAGAAGGAGGGCTGCGGAAATGAGCAGAAGAATACGTTTCATTATATCAGTTTTTGAATGGGTTGAGTGCAGATGTAGGTTTTCCGTCGGCGAACGCACCGTAGTCATATCCGTTGCGCAAGCTCTCGCTTTCCGGTTCCCAGAGGAAGATACCCTTGAACCAGTCATAAGATGACGTTCCGTCAATGATGAACTGCAGTGCCGCTTCGGCCTTGTCCGGCTGTGACACAGGCATTCCGAACTCGACGAGCATTACAGGTTTGGCGTAGTTGGAATGTATCTGAACTATGTTTGATACGAACTGACGGCACTTCGTGGTCCAGTCAGGATATGACTTCGAAGCTTCATCCCAGTAAGAAGGATAGAGTGAGAGGCCTATCATATCGTACTTCGCCCCTCCTTTCCCGATCAGGTCCCAGAACCAGTTGTTCAAGGAGATATCCCAGCCGTTGTCGTTGTGAATGATGACGATGGAATCAGGGTAAATGCTCTTGACAGCGTCATATCCGGCATTGGAGAGGGTGCAGTAGTTGAATGGATTGTCATCCGTAAGCTTGCCTGTCGGCCAAAGCATCCCGGTACGGGTCTCGTTGCCCACCTGGACCCATTTAACATCAATATTATTCTCTTTCAAGCATCTGAGCACCTCTTTAGTATGACCTGACAATGCGGATGCCATCTGATTGAGGTCATAGTCCTTCCACGCTGCGGGGATGTTCTGTTTGCCGGGATCGGCCCACCAGTCGCTGTAGTGAAAATCTATCATGATGTTCATGCCGAGTGCCTGCGCTCTCTTTGCCTTTACGAGGACATCTTCCTTGTTGCACCATCCTTCGGTGGGGTTGACCCATACTCTGTAACGTACGGAGTTGAAGCCGATCTCCTTGAAGAGAGCAGTGCATTCCCTTTCCTCACCGGCCTCGTTGTAG
>R27__coassemble_1294_pt1 | contig 11873 bp, 12 predicted proteins | sample R27__metabat2_high_PE_015 | metagenome-assembled genome bin R27 | reverse complement strand
GGATATACAATAGGAGTGGCGTACATCCATAGCTGGACGATGAATCCGAAGAGGATGGTGAGGTCGCGGTATTTGGTGGTCAGAGAGCTGATGATTGTTCCGAACCCGAGTGCAAGCCCTGCCATCATGATTATCAGGACTGGGAAGAGCAGTGCGTACCAGTTGGGTGAAGCAGGGCATCCGCTGATGGCATATATGATGTAGACCACTACGAAGAGCCCGAACTGGATGCCGAAGCGGAGAAGGTTTGAAGTGACTGTGGCGAGGGGAGTGATGATTCTCGGAAAATAGACTTTTCCGAATATGCCGGCGTTAGCGACGAATGTGTTTGATGTGTTGTTCAAACAGTCTGCGAAGTACTGCCACATACATACACCACCGAGGTAGAACAGAGGCTGAGGTATGCCGTCAGTCGGGATACCAGCGATACCGCCGAATACGACCATATACATGAACACAGTCAGAATCGGCTGTATGATGAACCAAAGCGGCCCGAGTATGGTCTGCTTGTATTGGGTGATGATGTTCCTTTTTATGAACAGCGCCCACAGATCCCTGTATCTCCAAATCTCCTTGAAGTCCACGGAGAAAAGCTTCTCCCTCGGCTTAATTACAATGTCCCATTTCTCTTCTTCCATATAGTGATATTTTTTTATTTTCCTCCGAATAGAAGTATGTTTGTGAATCTGGATTTCTTTGTTAATACGGCCAATGCAAATGAAAAGCAGAACGCAAGTGCAAATGATAGAACATACCAAAGCAAGTCAGGTGATGCTGTGTGTCTGGTGATATGGAACAGCACTCTGGTGACAGTGTCCTGCCAGCAATAAATGGCCAAAGAACAGGTGCCTATGTATGCAAGCGGGCGTATGCTCTTTGTGGTTATATTCAAATCGTAAATGTATCTGATAAAGCATATCACTGCTGCACTTCCTATCAGACCGATGGCAAATCTATATAAATCTGTCAATATCTGCTTTATGTCTATCGCCCTGTTGAGAATGCAGGTCCCGGAAGTATATACGAAGTCATTTTCTGTGTAGAACAGGAACATTACTGCGAATATTACAAGTGACATAAGTCCACATAATGCAGGCTTGGCAAATATCGCTTTGTACCATTCTTTTCTGGCAGAATACATCCCGATGATGAAGTATGGAAACAGAAATGCAAGATAGCTCAGGTTATATTTGTTCGGAAGGAACATCATTCCTATTATGACAGGAATGTATATCCAGCTTACCGTCATTTTTTCTACCGCTACACAGATCAGTGAACTTGCCAGAACTACCCAGAGGAACCATAGGTTCTTTATGATGAGGTCGAATATTCCAGATGCAGTCAGTTCCACGCTTCCTTCTCCTGCTGAGGTAACAATAAGTTTGATGGCTGAGAATGAAATGATAGGTATCAGCAGTGCCCTGATTTTTTTGATGGTGATGTCTTTTGCACTGTATCTCTGCAGTGTCCCATTGAAAAAGAATCCGCTCACCAGCATGAACAGTGGCATATGGAAACTGTAGATCAACTGGAAAAACCTGTTGCTGAAATACCCTTCCTGCCATAGGAATTCCTGCCCGCTGCCGTACTGTATCGAATGCCCCAGCACGACCAGAATAATCGCAACTCCTTTCACACAGTCCCAGAATGAATCCCTGTTGTTGACTATCTTTTAGGCTCTATTAAATACAATTCCTTTGCAACTGACGGTTTCTTCATTTTTTTTATGGAAACCAAATGTTATGAATGGGAAAGAATCCTTGGTTTATTAATTAGGCAATAATGCAAGATGCTGAGTGTCAAAACACCGACTAAATATAGAAGTGAAAATAAATATCGATTCTGATGTGTTATATTTTGGTATATCACAAGTCTGATAATCGGGTGGACAACGAAAATGCTTGAAGATATAATGCCAATAAATTCTATGGATTTGAACTGCATAGTTTTGACTAATGAAATAATGAAAGCGATAGCCAGAATGTCCGTTAAAGGAGAAAAGGCCTTCGTAACCATACTGATACCTAATAATGTCAAAGATACTATGCTTAGAAGCGGTGCTGGTAACTTTTTCTTCCATTGCATGTCAAAGCAGGCAAAGGCTGCCCCTCCGAAAAACGAAGGAATCCATCCTAGAAAGTTGTGCCGTATGAAAAGTACTGTGTCAGTATTACACAAAAATAGCAGGAGATAATTCAATACGAGCCCAGAACATGCAATCCAAAGAAATGTCTTTCCTTGAGTTTTACGGAAAATCCAAAATAACAAGTAGAATTGCAAAATCAAGCCGAAGAACCAATATACTCCCGGTGTGATTGCATCCGGATCTATGAAGTTAATAATAAACAGTAGTTGCTCAACGATGGTCACCAGTGATCCAAAAGGGTTCGTACCACAAAGCAGGTAATTAATGCACCAGAAAATAAAGTACATTGGAATAAGAAGTTTCCAAAGCTTAAGGATGTGATGCTTGAAATAGGACATGAAATTGGGCGAGCAGTCACTATACTTCTTCACTAGACCATATCCGCTGAGAAAAATGAAGATTGATACCCCGATCCATCCGGCGAAAGAAATAATCCCAGGGATACTAGGATTCTCCAGTAGATGCTTTGAGCATTCTTCCGAAAAATAGAACTCATTTCCATCGTATGATGTAGTAAAGTGCAAATAATTGTGCAGGATGATCAACAGAATTGACCATCCTTTCATGTTAAGACACTCTTTCTTTGTTAGAATCATAAAAATTTAACGAATCGCTTCTTCCTCGCTGATCTCGGTGAAGCGGGGGAAGGTGCGGCCGTCGCGGGTGACGGACTCGAAGAACATGGCCTTGGGGCGGACCCAGGTCTGGCGCTCGCCGTAGAGGGCCTGGTAGATGACCATCTCCTGGCAGGTCTCGCTGTCGAGGGCGCAGCCGATCAGACGGTATTTCCCGCCTTTGAAATGCCTGTAGTATTTGTCTTCCGTTTCAGCCATTTGTCTGCTTTGCTTTTTGAAAATCTTTATGGAAATGATTACAGACTGTCTTTCTGCCCACTCTTGAAACAACGCAGTTCGCAGCGGTATTCTTTCATGAACCTGATCTTCGCTTTCTCCATAGTGTCGTCGGATCTGTTTGATGGAAACGACCTGCCCACTATTCTGGCTCGGATGTCCTTGTTTGACTGATGCTTGAAGATGGGTTTCTTGACGCTCTCTTCCAACTGCTTGATGGCGTGTTTCACGTCAGTCCCTTTCAATTCTACAAAACATTCCGCCCAAGAATCATTCTTCAGCCGGACAAGGACCAGCTTGTCGCATCGTTCTCCTTCAGTGATGATAACCCCGTCCACTTGGAAAGCAACTGATTCGTTGTTGCCCGGTGTTTCAAGAGAATACTTTTTTCCTTCTTCAGCAGTGGATATGGATTTCCTCGGACAAAGTGCCTGCTCAGGGGGATGACCTTGGGATATCAGTGCGGAATATGTGCTGTCGGCAGGCTTACTCATCACCATACAGAATCTTGTTCAAGGTGGCTATCTTGTCATCAACCCAGTCTGAAACGCCGTCGAGTTCATTGCCTACGAACATCGGGACTTCTCTGTCGAGTATATCTTCAAACATACCTTCAGCGTTGATGAAGTAGGCCGACGCCTTATGCAAAGGAAGGAGGTACTGAGGCTCTATGATGCCTTTAATTCTATCATCATCAGGTCGTTCTGCCAATGCTTCAGATATCCTTATCAGAACGTTCATCGTCGATACTATATAAGGGCTGTGGGTGGTGATGGCCATTAAGCTCTGCTCACTGCCTTTGCTTATGGAACGGTTCAATGCACTTATCAGACTGAGCATAAGCATTCTCTGTGACTCAGGATACAAGTTCTGCTCGGGCTCTTCAATGAACAGCTGCGAAGATTGATAATTCAATTTTCTTATGACTTTCTTCAATGTGATATCATCAAGTTCATTCTGGTTATTCAGCATATTGACATATTCCATGACGGACTTGGCCAAATCGTGTTTGCTGAAACTGGCCGTGCGGCCTACCAGATTAGTTACATAGTCGGCCATGATATCGACCGGCATGGCTGATTGTATTCCGCTTGAAGCATAATATGCCTGTGTGGGAGTTCCGTCCGGGCGGATGATGATATCATCTCCTGAAAGGGACATATATTTGAAGCCACCGGTGACGGAAAGAGGGAAAGGCTTTTCTTTAGAGTATTCAGACCTGGCTTCATCCCACTCATATATGAAGTTGAAGAGAGAATCCTGTTCGGATGATTTATATGCTTTGTCAATGTTCCTGATGGCTGAAACAAGGTTCCTTTCTGATGGTATGTAGCAAATCTTGGTGTTGTAGCTATGTTCCTTGAGAAGGTCTTTCTTGACAATCACTGCTTCGTTTCTGATACCTGAATATGATATGGAGATGCAGTCCCCATCATATCTTATTGAGGTATTGTCACAGAAATAGCTGTCGTCAAATCTATGGAACTGCTTCAGTATAGTGACGAACCTCTTATTATGAGTATACAGAAGCCAAGCGTCCATAGAATCTAACATAATGCGCTTCTCTACCCACCTGCAATAGCTGAGCACTTTCATGAAGGTACTCTTTCCTGAGCTCTGCCTTCCAATAATCAGAAGAAATGAGGTTATTTCCAGATTTCCAGTGTCTTTTATCGGACCGAAATTTCGTATTTGCAATGTCGCCATAGAATCAATTCTTTAGAAAATTACATAGCTTCGCCCTTGGACGGGTAGAAAACCGACGTCCGGACACAGATGAACAAAGATAATAAAAATAGACTTGAAAACCTAATTCCATGCCTATTATGTGCTGCTTATAAGAATGTAATTCTTATTTCGGCCAGTTGTAGTCGAAGCGGTCGATGTCCTCTTCGATGAGGGGGTTGCCGATCTGGACCTCGATGAAGGTGAGTTCGGTGATGGCCTTGATGGCGTGGAAATGCCCCATAGGGATGACGGCGGTGTCGCCGGCTGTTACTTTGCGCATCTCGCCGTCAAGTACGAAGAGACCTTCTCCTTCGACGAAGGTCCAGCTTTCCGTGCGGTGATGGTGTATCTGGTAGGAGATGCTCTTGCCCGGCTTGAGGGTGATGCTCTTTGTGAGGGCGTGGCTGCCGTCAGCGTAAGTCGAGTCATCGAGGACGCGGTACGAGCCCCAGCGTCTTTCCTCGTACATCGGCCGGCTGCCGAGGTCCTCTACGTGCTTCTTGATATTCTCGCTGTCTTTCTTCGAGCAGACGAGTATTCCGTCAGGGGAGGCTGCGACGACGAGGTCCTTGACTCCGTTGACAAAGACGGGGTACTGGAGTTCGTTGATGACGTGGGTGCCTTCGCAGTCGGGACCTAGGGTGGAGTTGCCTATGGCGTGACGGTGGCGTTCGTCGGTGAGGGCGTTCCATGTGCCGAGGTCCTTCCATTTGCCTGAGTATCTGACCACTGCGACTGATTCAGCTTTTTCGGCGATTTCGTAGTCGAAGCTGATTTTCGGGAATTCGCAGTAACGGGCGCGGGTGTCCTCGAAGCTGCCGGACCGGATGTATTTGCGTACGATGCCCATGATGTAGCCGAGCTTGAAGGCGAATACGCCTCCGTTCCAGAGGGCGCCTTCGTCTATGAGCTCCTGAGCTTTTTCAGCGTCTGGCTTTTCCGTGAACCTTCTGACTCTATGCGCGATGCCGTTGTCTGCCGGGCCGCTTGCCGGGACAATGTATCCGTATTTTTCGGAAGGGCAGGTGGGAGCGATGCCCATCAGGACAAGGTCTGCGGCGTCCGCTTCCACTGCTTCCACCATGCGGCCGATGGCCTGGAAATAGCCTGCTTCGGTGTATGGGTCGCAAGGCATGATCACGATGGTCTCGTCATCGGGGCATCCTTTCTTGAGGCTGAGGTAGGAGGCGGCGAGGGCTATGGCGGGGAAGGTGTCCCTGCGCTCAGGTTCGGTGACTATGGATACCTTGGAGCCGAGCTGGTTGGTGATGATGTCCTTCTGGGAGTCGTTGGTGGCTATGGTGATGTGCTCTGTGAGTCCGGCTTCATCTGCCTGGCGCACGACGCGCTGGACCATGGACTCCATGGTGCCGTCCTCCTTTTCGAGGAGAGGGAGGAACTGTTTGCTGCGGGCGTTGTTGCTGAGCGGCCAGAGGCGTTTGCCGGAGCCTCCGGAGAGGAGAACGAGTTGCATGACGGTTATAGCTTTTCTCTGAGCATAGTGCTTGAAATGCCTTCAGTGCGAGGGAGATACACGACTTCACAGTATGGTTTGAGGTAGTCGCACCTGCCGGTCCAGTCGGAGCCGAGGACGAAGACGTCCACTCCGTATTTGATGACGTCGTCGAGTTTCTGGCCGGCGTGGTCCTCGGTGATGATGAGGTCGGCGAAGCCTGTGGCCCTGACGGCGGCGATGCGCTCTTCAAGGCTGTCGTGGACGTTCAGCTTGCCTCTTTCAAGGTCCCATTTCGGGGTGGTGACGCCTACGATGAGGTAGTCTCCGAGGGCCTTGGCGCGACGAAGTATGTTGACGTGGCCTTCGTGCAGGAGGTCGAAGGTACCGTATGTGATGACTTTCTTCATTTTAGAATTTCTTTCCGAACACGATGGATCTGAATGTTCTCCAGAGTATCTTGATGTCAAACCACCATGATCTGTTCCTCAGGTAGTAGATGTCATAGTCGAGGCGCTTGACCATCTTCTCGATGGTGTCGGTGTATCCGTTGTAGAGGGTGGCGTATGATGTCACTCCCGGACGGATCTGGTAGAGGTAGTAGTAGCGCGGGTCGACTTCCATTATCTGGTCAATGTAGTATTTGCGCTCAGGGCGCGGGCCGATGAAGGCCATGTCACCGCAGAGGACGTTGTAGAGCTGCGGGAGCTCGTCTAGGTGATGCTCCCTGATGTACTTGCCCACCTTGGTGAGGCGCGGGTCGTTGTCTCCGGAGAAGAGAGCCGGGCCGAATGCTTCCGCGTCCGTGCGCATGGACCTGAACTTGTATATCTTGAACGGGCGTCCGAAGCGTCCGATGCGCTCCTGCTTGAAGATGGCCGGTCCTCCGTCCTCGCACTTGATGGCGATGTAAATGATCAGGAAGAGGGGGGAGAATACCACCAGGCAGCAAGCGGCGATGCACATGTCGAATAAGCGTTTGACGTTCCTTTCGAACGAGGACATGCCGTCGCAGATGTACTCCTGGGAGATGATGGCCTTTCTGGCGCCGGTGCTGGAGATGCTGGCGGTCTCTTCGTCGATGCCGATCTTAGGGACGTTGAAGAGGGTGATGCCGAGCTCCTGGCAGCAAGGGATGATGCCGTCCTTTTCGTTTTCGTAGTCTTCGTCGGTGGTGAAGATTATGCCTTCGATGCCGAGAAGCCCCTGGGTTCTGGCAAGGTCTTCGGCGTTCCGGACGCAGTATGCGCGCTTGTTCATGAGAACCTGGCCGTCACGGCCCTTGTCCGCAGTGATGAATCCGACGACGTTGTAGTGCGCCGATCTGTTGAGACGGGCGAGGACCGCGACTGATTTGTTGCTGGTGCCGTAGATGGCGACGTTGATGCAGGAGAGCTTCTCATCCACGTTTCCCGAGACTGTGTCGATGATCTTGAGAATGATGACTCTGGTGACGAGAAGCAGCGTGAGTGTGACGAGGAAGTCGAATATGAGGGTGAACAATTCTGTCTCGACGGACCCGGACTTGATGAGGCCTGTGGCAATGATGCCTCCCATGATGGCTTCACTGGTGAGCGCGGAGAACGCCAGACGCCCGACGGAGCGGAAGTTGGAGTATCTGATGACGATGCGGTAAGTGCTGTAGATGAGGAAGGACACGAGTGAGCAGGCAGCTTTGATGCCGGTCCATACGAAAATGTAGCGCTGGAAGCCGGAGAAAGGCTCCCTGATGAGTCGCAGAAGCATGAGCGCAACCATAGAGGATATGACGGATACTCCCATGTCCAGGGCGAGTATCATCCCGCTGCTTCCGATGTTAACTTTGATTCTCTGCTTGATTTTATCCCCCATTATTCAATAGCGATAACGTAACTTTTGGGTATTTCTACCCTTGCACATAGCAATGAACATACGCTGACTACAAGGTACAGTCCGTCAGGCAGCTCCACGATATTCCCTTCGACTCCGTTGAGAGCGCCTTTGATGACTCTTACGCGGCCGCCGGGTGTCAGTGGGATACGGCTCAAACATTCCGCTTCAGGCGAGAGGTCCATCACCCGCTTGAAGTCTTCCATCTGCTTGTCCGGGACAGTCAGAAGGGTGCGCGTGCAGTGGTCGATGATGTAGTGCGCGCTGATCTCTCCGGAGTTGACCAGTGACAATGCTTTCTGTTTGGTCGTATGAACAAAGAGCAATGTGTTGAAAGACTGGGGTATATAATTATCTACGCCCAGTTCTGCAAGGCGTATCCCAGTGGCTTTCCATTGCCCGTTCCTGATACTGGCGGCAAACCAGCATTCAGTGTGTCCATCGTTCAAAATATTACCCTAATAAATTTTATAGGATACAAATGTACTAATTTTATTTTGGATAAGTTATTATTTTACTTAATATTGTAGTCCTAAAACCATTTAGTAACCAATCTTTTTCAAAATTATGGCTTACAAGATTATCGACATTGAAGGCATCGGCCCTGTTTACGCCGAGAAACTTATCGCAGCAGGCATTGATACCGCTGCCAAACTTCTTGATAAATGCGCCGCTCCTGCAGGCCGCAAGGCTCTCGAAGAAGAGACCGGCATCAACGGAAAACTCATTCTCACATGGACTAATCACGCTGACCTTTTCAGAGTGAAGGGTATCGGCCCTCAGTTCGCTGAACTTCTCGAGGCGGCCGGCGTGGATACAGTGAAGGAGCTCGGACATCGCAAGGCTGAGAATCTTGCCGCCAAGATGCTTGAGGTCAACGAGGAGAAGCATCTCGTCCGCCGCGTTCCTGTGGTCATCGAGGTCCAGAGGATGATCGATCAGGCCAAGGAGCTCCCTGGTGTGATGAAATACTAATTGTGTTTCTTTTCCTTTACGATAAGATCGAGGATGACCATCACGAAGAATGCGCGGAAACGCTGCTTTCTGAAGATGGTCATCAGCGGTTTAATATTGTCGTCTGACGTGCTGAGCGCGCATGCGTAGTCGATGAGGGCGGCGTGGTAGAGCTTGCGCAGCAGAGCGCGGTCGTGGAAGCGCTTTCCGTAGTAGTACTCGCCGTAGAGTCTGGTGAATTCCCTGCATTGCTTTCTCGTGATGTGAAGCAGGTCGTCGAGGACTTTTTTGGGAGTCCATTCGCATAGCGTGATGAGGGAGCCGAAATCGAGCTCAGGATCACCGTATCCGAATTCTCCGAGATCTATCCAGTAGTATTTTCCTCCGGCGGTGATGACGTTGCCGGGGTGAATGTCGCCGTGCAAGCAGGTGGATGCCGGTTCCATTTCGTCGAGGCAGGCGTTGAGCTTCTTCTTGATGTCGTCCGGGAACTTGCCGCAGGAGTTGATCTGACGTCGGCAGATTTCGACATTGCTTTCGAAAATGGCTGTGTCACAAGGAGTTGAATGGAGCTTTCCGGCCATTTCCGCCAGTTTCGCCGCCATCTCTTCTATTCGTTCCGGCTCCTGTGAGACTATTCGCGTGAGCGAACGCTTGCCTGTGATCCTGCGTGAGATGAAGCCGTAGCGGTCGCCGGTGGTGACGAAGGCTATGGGTTCGGGGCAGGGGATGCCGGAGTTGAAGACGGATCTGCTTCGGGAGTATTCCTGCCATGCTTTTTCTTCGGGATATTCCTTGAAATTCAGTTTGAGGATGAGAGTCTCGTCAGCTTTGTTGAAGTAGCTGTCAGCGTATCCGCCGCGTCCGGTGGCGTACCACTGGTCCATGTCTATGATTTCTGCCTGCATATTGCAAAGGTAACAAACTGTTTTCAAAAAAGAATGTTATATTTGTGCTTATCGGTGACTGTTGGGAATCATTTCAAATTTTCATCATTCCTTAAGAGGAAATACAGGCCCGAGAGAAGTTAATTATTTCAAAACAGTTTCTATATGTCAGAAAAGATTTATCAACTGATGAATGACAAGCCGGCCGTTCGCTGGGCTGCGCTTATCCTTATCGCTCTCGCGATGTTTTTCGGATACATGTTCGTGGATGTGATGTCTCCGCTCCAGGCTTTGGTGGAGAAGCAGCGCGGGTGGACCCCGGGCATCTTCGGCACATACGCTTCGGCTGAGTACATTCTCAATGTTTGCGGTTTCCTCATCATCGCTGGCGTGATCCTCGACAAGATGGGTGTGCGCTTTACCGGTATCCTCTCGACTTCGATGATGTTCGGTGGCGCAGTCATCAAATATATCGGCGTGAGCGAATGGTTCCAGGGGACAGCGTTCTGCGACTGGCTCGGTACCTGGTGGGTCGCCATGCCGGGCAGCGCGAAGATGGCCGCTCTGGGCTTCATGATATTCGGATGCGGGTGCGAGATGGCAGGTACTACCGTTTCGAAGGCTATTGCCAAGTGGTTCAAGGGCAAGGAGATGGCTCTTGCCATGGGTATCGAGATGGCTATCGCCCGCGTGGGTGTGTTCGCCATTTTCTCCATCAGTCCATTGATTGCGAACAAGATGGGCACCATCGCCGCTCCTGTGGGATTCTGCACCGTCCTTCTTCTCATCGGTGTGATCAATTTCATCGTTTTCTCCGTGATGGACAAGAAGTTCGATGAGCAGCTCGCGGCGGCGGGCGAGGCTTCGGAGGAGGCTGCATCCGACGAGGAGTTCCACGTCAAGGACCTTGGCAAGATTTTCAGTTCGCTCAGTTTCTGGGTGGTCGCGCTCCTCTGCGTGCTTTACTATTCGGCCATTTTCCCGTTCCAGAGGTACGGTGCGAACATGCTGCAGTGCAACTTGAACGGTATCACTCCCGAGGCTGCGTCAAATATTTTCCGCTGGTTCCCTATCGGTGCCGCTGTGATCACTCCTTTCCTCGGCAATTATCTTGACCGCAAGGGCAAGGGCGCTACGATGCTCATCTACGGCGCTTTGCTTCTGATCGTCTGCCATCTGGTGTTCGCGTTCCTGCTTCCGGTCACTCACAGCAGCTTCATCGCATACGCTACCATCGTCATTCTCGGTGTCAGCTTCGCTCTGGTGCCTGCGGCTCTTTGGCCTTCAGTGCCGAAGATTATCGATGAGAAGATCCTCGGCAGTGCATACTGCCTTATCTTCTGGGTTCAGAATATCGGTCTCTGCTTCGTTCCAAAGCTTATCGGCAGTGTCCTCGAGTCTTCCAACAAGGCCAACGAGGCGGTGCTTGCTGCAAAGGCCGCCGGTGCGGAGTTCATCCCTTATAATTATACTGTTCCGCTGATTATTTTCGCGTGCTTCGGTGTGGCCGCTCTCTTGATCGCCCTGTATCTCAAGGTTCTCGACGGCAAACGCCATCTCGGACTTGAGGAGCCGAACATCAAGTAGGACTGGCCTTTTCATCCGTCCGTATATTTGAAGGCGACTGACAAGTGATTATCGGTCGCCTTCATTTTTATGGATGCGACTCCACGTCGAGGCTGCTCGCCTCCGGCCCTCATGGCTTTTCTGCGGAGAAACAGCCCGGAATCCGCTGTCTGGCTCTGACGTAAGCCGTTTTGCGGAGAAACAGCCCGGAATTCCGCTGTCTGGCTCTGACGTAAGCCATTCTGCGGAGAATCAAGCCAAAATTCCGCTGTCTGGCCCTGACGTAAGCCATTCTGCGGAGAATCAAGCCAAAATTCCGCAGATGCGGCGGCTGTCCACTCCGGGAACCGTGCCCCCCTCGGCATCGTAAGAGGGGGGACCATGAGCGAAGCGAATGGAGGGGTCGAGCGGCAGCGAGA
>R27__coassemble_1287_pt1 | contig 11902 bp, 5 predicted proteins | sample R27__metabat2_high_PE_015 | metagenome-assembled genome bin R27 | reverse complement strand
ACCGGAGTCAGGTGGAGACCTTCGTCGCCAACGGAGGTTTCAACAAACCGAAACAGCTCGACACATCATTCCTGAGGAAGGAACTTCCGGACTTTGACCTTAGCCGCATCAGATGGAATTCCACGGATGACAAAATCAACATCTACACGCAGGCCCAGGAGCAGGCGGACCACCTTGAAATGACACTTGATGGATTCAACCGTGACATATACGAATCCCAGTATTATCTTAGACGGGCTGACCTGGAATTCAACAGAAGATACGCCGGAGCTATTGCTTGCCTTATCCTTTTCTTCATAGGGGCTCCTCTCGGTGCATTTGTCAGGAAGGGAGGGCTCGGAATAGCGGCCATCACATCAGTCCTTTTCTTTGTCCTGTATTGGGTCATTGACACCATTTGCAGCAAACTGGCCAAGGATGGGGCGATAGACGCGTCTTCAGGTGCTTTCCTCTATGCGTACATATTCATTCCTATTGCCATTTTCCTTTTATGGAAAGCAGTAAGGGACAGTGCTTTCAGTACAGATCAGATAAAGACAGCGTGGAGAATTATCAAGAGAAAAATTATGAGTGTTTTCAAGAAGACAAGAATAGTGTATATGGGTACCCCGGAGTTTGCTGTTGCACCTCTGGAAGCCTTGATTGCCAAAGGCTATGAAATAGCCGGAGTAGTCACAGTGGCCGACAAGCCTTCCGGACGTGGCCTTAAGATGAATGAAAGCGCCGTCAAGAAGTATGCTGTGGAGCACGGCATTCCGGTCCTCCAGCCGGTCAAGCTCAAGGACCCGGAGTTTCTGGGTGCCCTCAAGGAATTGAAGGCGGATCTGTTCGTAGTCGTGGCGTTCCGCATGCTTCCTGAAGAAGTATGGTCAATGCCTAAACTCGGGACTTTCAATCTGCATGCAGCCCTGCTTCCTCAATACAGGGGTGCAGCTCCTATCAACTGGGCAGTGATCAACGGCGAGCAATTGACCGGAGTCACCACATTCATGATAGACAAGGAAATAGATACCGGAGGTATCATTCTTCGCGAAGATTGCCGTATCAAAGAAACCGACACAGCCGGTGATATCCACGACAAACTGATGTCGATGGGAGCGGATCTGGTCGTAGAAACGGTAGAAGGAATACTCCAAGGTAATACTGAAATCCGAGTGCAGAGATCCTTCATCCAAGGGGCCGAAGTGCTCAAGCCTGCTCCGAAGCTTACCAAGGAGCTTTGCCACATAGACTGGAACGACAGCACGAAGAACGTTTATAACCTTATCCGAGGTCTCAGTCCATATCCGACGGCATATACTGAGCTGATTCCAGAAGAAGGAGGATTGCCTGTACAGTTGAAGATATTCAATGCATCAAAGATGCAGCTTGACTCCCCTGCCGCACCGGGTACAGTTCTTTCAGACGGTAAGACATATCTGGCCATAGCCACTTCCGATGGAGCCATCAGCATCAATGACCTGCAACTTGCCGGCAAGAAGAGGATGGATGTCAAGGCGTTCCTTCTCGGCTTCCGCAACCCTTCATCCTACACCTGCACGCAAGGTACGTCAAAGGCAGTCATCGAAAGGACTCTCTCCAGATAAAACATCTACAGAACATGCGCACGGAATTCGACATCAGGTCAGAAAAGATCATGGCTCGCGAAGAAGGAAGAGAAGAAGAGCAGAACAGAATAGCCTCCGTATTGAAGTCAATGGTGATGTCCGTCGATGACATCACCAAGGCCACAGGGCTGAAAGCCGAAGCCATAGCAGCACTTTAAGCCGGATATACGCAGCTAGGAATTCAAAAAGGAGAGGTCGACTGAAAAGTCAACCTCTCCTTAAATATAATACGATTAACTCGGAGTCAATTAGCGGGATCCGCCTGCCCACCACACATTCTCTGAGAAGACGTATGAACCGTCACCATAGAGAGAGGCGATGTTAGGGTTGCTGACAACGTCATCATTGCCGTATGCGCATCTGAGAGGGAACTGGCCCTTGTTGATGAAGCCATAGACATCATTGCCTTCAGCCTTCAAACGACGGACGTCAGCATAAGTCTCGACACCTTCTCCATTCGCACCCCAAAGAGCGATATACTTCTGAAGCATGACCTCCTTCAAAGCATTCTCATTGTAAAGAGGCAGGACACTTTCGTTGAAATACTTATCTGCATCTGCATCTGTGAGAGCATCTGCTGATATGTCCTCAAGGCCACCATAGTTATTGATTGATGGAGAATTCAAAGCACCGGACACGTTAACCTCAAGATTTGCGAATGCAGCGGTAACTGCCGCCTTGAGAGTCTCGGAAGCATCCTTGTTCAGACGGGCCTCTGCCTCAGCCTTGAGGAAGAGAGCCTCATGGTAGCTCATGAAATGAACAGGGGCCACTTCACCGAAGAAGAATACATCATATGCATAAACGTACTGGCACTCCTCCGGTTCTCCTGTAGGGGCAAGGAGTTCCTTGACATCCGCTGAAGAATAGTGGTTCCAACCGCCGGCATCGAAATATACACGCTCTGCACGTGGATCCTTCCTGTCCATGAGCTTTGAATACATGCTTGTACAGGATGATATGCCGTCACGGCTCCACTCGAAATCAAACACCGGATTCTGGTTGTTTCCGTCATACTGCATTGAAGCCTGGTCTGAAGCTGAAGCGAATGACTTGCCAATGTAGTCGATGACCTTCTGGCAATCAGCATCCTTGTTGCTTGACTTGTTGAGAAGTCTCATGGTATAGCGAGCCTTGAGTCCATAAGCGAATTTGATCCACTTGGAAGCATCACCGCCATAGATGAAATCATATTTGCCGAGAGTGTTCGACGCTCCCTGAAGATTGGCAATAGCATCGTCAAGAAGAGAGAATACTGTGGTATAGATATCTTGTTGTTTGTCTGCTACAGGAGCAGGATAAGTGGCATAATCGCCTACCTGAGTAAAAGGTGTGTCACCGAATTCGTCAGTAGCAATGGCCGAATTGTAAGCGAGAAGAATCTGGGCTATACCGAGTGAAAGTCTGTCTCCCGGGTCGGAACCGTCATCCTGGCACTTTGCAATGGCAAGCTTTGCATTTCTGATATTCTCATATACAGAACCCCAGATGTTGTTGTAGGTTGAAGAAACTCGGCACTCTGCATGTCTGAGCTCTGCCTGATAAAGCTGGTTGTGTGTTCCTGCCCAGTACTCTACATAGGACCCGAAATAAGTATTGAAATCACCTCCTACTACATTCTGGGCTGTACGAAGCTCAATTTCAGGAATGATGAACTTGACGTTCACGTCAAGAGTATGACCGTTGTCTTTATTGATTTCATCCATCTTTTCCTCAGAGCAGGAAACGAAGGAGAAAGCCAAAAGGGATGCTGTCAGGCCGAGACCGATAAGTCTAAAAATATTTTTCATAATATTATCCCTCCTTAAAATCTAAATGTTAAACCACCGCCATAGCTTGATGAACCAGGGAGAGAGAATCTCTCGAATCCACCTGCCATGTTGTTGTTACCCTGAGAAGCCTCCGGATCGTATCCCTTGATGGCTGACCAAAGAAGAATGTTCCTGCCGAATACGTTAAGTGTCATTGAACCCCACTTGGCGTTGATGACAGGATAGCTGAGAGAAACCTCTCTGAGCTTAAGATAAGAAGCGTCATTTACGAAATACGCTGAAATGTCATTCATGGTAGAGAAGAAACTCTGTGCCTTTGAACCAGGGATGGCGATGTCGTTAGGTGTGCCGTCCTGCTTGACTGAAGGCTCGAAATCAAAGATGAATGACTCCTTCTCTCTGTACTCGAGAGAACGTTCAGAAGTTCCGTAGTAGTCGGTCATCGTATATGTACCGGCATACATTTCACCACCCTTCTTCCAGTCGAACACCATATTGAACTTGAGACCCTTCCAATCGAAGCCCGTGCTGAGGCCCATCACGAAATCAGGAGATACGGTACCGATGACAGCAAGCTCTCCCGGAGCAGGGAAACCGTTTTCGTCAACGACGACCACACCGTCTTCGTTACGCATATAATCGTAACCATAGATTACAGGATACTTGTCACCGATTCCGGCACGTACCTGAGGCTCAACGAATCCTCCGAGCATGATGTTCTCAACGCCTTCTGCAAGCTCATCGACATAGTTGTCGATCTTTGTGAAGTTGACATCGATGTTCCAAGAGAAATCTCTGGTCTGAACAGGGATGAAACCAACTGTAAGTTCGTGAGCGTTGGTATGCACTCTACCGGCATTGGTAACCTTCTGAGCATAACCTGTAGAAGATGCCATAGGAACGGCGAAAATCTGATCCTTCACATTCTGGCGTGAGAATGTGTAGTTGATGGTGATTCTTCCGTCGAAGAAACCGAGGTCGGCTCCAACTTCGTATGACTTGGTGTTCTGTGGCCTGAGCTCAGGGTCATAGATGGTTGATGAAGGAGTATAAGCAACGACACCGTTTGTAGGATACATAGCCGGCGTGCCTGATGAGAAACCGCCGCCGAAGCCAGGGGTTGTGTAATATGACTGGAGATAATGTCCTGCCTGACCTACTTCAGCGTAAGAAGCGCGGATCTTTCCATAAGAAAGGACATCGTTCTTGAGAGCGTCAAGCTCAGTGAAGATGAAACCTGCGGAAACTGAAGGATAAACGAATGAACGGTTACCGTTAGGCATTGAAGAAACATAGTCCTCTCTGATGCTGGCATTGAGGAAGAGCATGCTCTTATAGTCCAAAGAAGCCTGTGCGAATGTTCCGAAAGTAAGACCCTTGCTGAAACGTTCTCCAGCTGAGTAAGAAGAAACATTGTTCAAGCTGTTCCATCCGGAGAAGTTGAAAACGTTGCCATAGCCGTAGAGATATTTCTCTCTGTCGAATACGATTTCATTACCGGCGAGAAGGTTGAAGTTCCAGTTGTCATTGATTCTCCATACATAATTTGCAGTAAGGAGTGAATTGACAGTGGTCTCTGTCATGTTCTGCTCTGTGATTTCTCCGGTTGCTCCCTTATGGCCATATCCGAAGATATCCTGATAAGAGGTCGTGTATGCATCTCCACCAAGCTGATACTTGACGTCGAGAGTATGAACGGCTGAGGTGCCGAAGTCAGTCTTGAAGTCAATGTATGCATTGCCGAAGAAACGCTGTGACCTTTCTGTGAAGGTATTGTTCTCCACTGCCCAGTAAGGGTTGTCAAATGTAAGGGAACGGAAATGAACCTGTGAATATGGGTCACCTGCTGCATGGCAAGGGATTCCAGCAAGGTCGTAGCTGGCAGGAGCGCCATATACTGTAGCGGTCACACCGTCATTACCGCCGGACTGCTTGGTAAGCACTGACTGGATGAAATTTCCGCTGAAGCCGGCAGTGAAGTGTTTGCCCAATTTAGCGTCTGCTGCGAAACGAGCATTGTAACGCTCAAGACCGGTTCCGAGGACAATACCCTTGGAGTCTGTATTGCCAAGAGAGACAATGAAACTTCCGGTGCCGGAATTCTGGGCGACGCTGATGTTGTTGCTGAAAGTGTGGCCCGTCTTGAAGAATTCGCCTACGTTGTCATAAGCCTGAGGCACAGCCCATGGATCGAGACCGGCCTGAGCCCTCTGAGGTACATAATACATACCTGTATGCATTCCATTGGCGGTATATGCATTCTCAACGTTTCCACCGTATGTAGGGTCGTTCGGGAGTTCAGAGATCTTAGGACCCCAAGCCATTGATGAATTGTAAGAATACTTGCCGTTTGAACCCTGGGCATACACCATCTGATTCTTAGGAAGAGTGGAAGCCCTGTCGAAAGAATAGTTTGAAGTGAAGGTCACGGTAGTCTTTCCTGCCTGAGCTGCGCTTCCCTTCTTGGTGGTGATGATGATCACACCGTTTGTAGCGCGCATACCGTAAAGAGCTGAAGCTGCCTGTCCCTTGAGGACGTTGATGCTTTCGATATCGTTAGGGTCAATATCAAGAGAGCGGCCGGCAAAGTCAGAACCGGTCACAGAGTTACCTGTATCAAGGTCAGGAGTTGAAGCGATAGGCATACCGTCGACAACATAAAGAGGAGTGTTGTCGCCATCAAGCGAACGTGAACCGCGGATGGTGATCTTTGCAGAAGCACCAGGCATACCTGATGATGAAGCGATTTCCACACCGGAAAGCTTTCCCTGAAGCGCACTGCTGAGGCTGGCACTTGCCGCCTGAGTGAGGGACTCGCTCTTGACATCCTGAACGGCATATCCGAGAGCTTTCTTTTCGCGTGAAATACCCATGGCGGTGACGACAACTTCATCGAGAGCGAGGGCGTCATCCTCCATTGTAACATTGATCCTGGACTGGTCACCCACTGCGATGCGCTGGGTCTTCATTCCGAAGAATGAGAACACGAGAGCGTCACTGCTCTTCGCGCTGAGCGAATAATTTCCGTCAAGATCGGTAATGGCACCTGTGAGTGTGCCGTCAACAAGCACTGACACGCCAGGAAGCGGTGCTCCTGAAGCATCCTTGACTGTACCTGCCACTTGCTTGTTCTGAGCTGAAACCGCGACTGTGAAGAACAGCATTGCGGCCAGAGTCATTGCAATCTTTTTTAACATAGCAAGACGTGATTAATTAAACATAAAATAACGATATTTATACACTACTCGTTTCAAAATGCATTGAGATACAAAGCTAATAACAATTTTCAATTAACGCAACTACATGAGGCAATGCCCTTTAAGACGACTGAAACGATTTACCTGTCATTTTACATTATAAATCATAACTAAAAACAATTGTGCCGCTTTCATTTTATTGAGAAACGGCACAGAAAAATATAAAACTATAATCGCAAAAAGCTAAAGATTTCCTTGTTTCAGCGCCTCGACATACTTGTCAATCCTTCGAAGCTCGTTAGGAATCCGGATATTCTGAGGACATTTGCTGACGCACTGGCTGCAATTGATGCAGTGATCCGCCTGGCGCACAGTCTCGATGGCCTTGTCATAAGAGGTCAGATACGCCTTCTTCAGTTTCTTGAAATCCTTCTGCTCGGAGCTCTGAGCTATCATGCCGCTGTTGACACTATTGTTGTAATGAATGAAAATAGATGGAATGTCAATACCGTAAGGGCAAGGCATGCAATACTTGCAGTCAGTACAATCCACAATAGGGTAACTCTTGATAAGGCCTGCCACTTCATCAAGGAAAGCGAATTCTTCATCCGTGAGAGGCTTGAAATGCTCGAAAGTCTTGACGTTGTCCACCAGATGCTCCATATAAGTCATGCCGCTCAAAGTGGTCAGGACCTGAGGCTTGGAACCGCAGAACCTGAAAGCCCATGAAGCGACGGATTTGGAAGGTTCACGTTCCTTGAGCTGTTCGGCAATAGCCACAGGGACGTTGCTCAGACGTCCTCCGAGCAAAGGTTCCATAATCACTACCGGTATATTCCTCTTCGCCAGTTCCTCATACAGATGGTCGGCGCCTCCCGTTGACCAGTCGACGTAATTCATCTGTATCTGAACGAAATCCCAATGATACAGGTCATGGCGCTCCATCATTTCATCCATCCCCTTGGCGGAACCGTGGAATGAGAATCCGAGATTGCGGATACGGCCGGCAGCGCGTTCCTTAAGAAGGAAATCAATGAGATGGTTGTCCTCAAAACGCTGCTTGAAGGCGGCACCGCCCCCTACGCTGTGACAGAGATAATAATCAATATAGTCAGTACGAAGATTCTCCATGGACGCCTTGTACATAAGGACACTGTTGTCATACTCAAAGTTTGAGAAATTGGACATCTTCGTCGCAATGTAATAGCTGTTGCGGGGGTGGCGTGACAAAGCGATTCCGGCAGCGGCCTCCGACTGCCCCTGAAGGTATACAGGTGACGTGTCGAAATAGTTCACGCCATGTTCAAGAGCGTAATCGACGAGTTCGTTAACGTTTTCCTGATCGATGATCTCCTTGCCGTCCGGTCCAGGAACCATCTTCCATCTCATGCATCCGTAGCCAAGGATTGAAACCTTGTCACCTGTGTTCGGATTTGTGCGCAACGGCATTTCCGCCGGCCCGAGGTCCTCCTGCAAAGCGGCCTTGTCCGATCCGGACTTGCACGCCGCTGCTCCCGCTGCAAGAGCGCCGGCTCCCGCAGCCTTAATGAAATCTCTTCTTGATATGTTTTTCATGGCTATTCTACTATATGTGACACAAGACCCTCGACATGAATGGCACTTAGCGGCCGTGAAGGGCAAAGGTATTCGCACTGTCCGCAGCCGATGCAGCGGTCCTCGATAATGGTAGGTATTCTCAAAGAGAGAGGGTCGTCAGGATCCTTGCGGACCATGGAGATGGCACCGGAAGGGCAATGAGCCGAGCAGTTGCCGCAGCTGACGCCGTCGACGTTGACAACACAAAGGTCATAATCCACAATGGCGTGACCGATATGGACAACGGTTTTCTCCTCCGGAGTCAGCGGGAGGATGGCACCCGCCGGGCAAACCTGTGAGCAGATGGTACATTCCGGACGGCAGAAGCCTTTGTCAAAGTCCATCTTAGGCTGCATCAAATGTCCGAGATCCGTGCTTGGATGAAGGACCTTGTTAGGACAGTTCGCGACGCAGAGCTGGCAAGCAGTACACTTGTCATAGAAGTGTTTTTCACCTTTGGCTCCCGGAGGAGTGATACGCTGTGAGCGCTTCGGGGCCTTTTTAGCGATAACGTTGGCAAGGCCTCCGTCAAGTTTGGCTTCCTGAGCATCAACTACGGCGGCAGTCCCGGCCATAAGCGCCCCTATCATGAAAGCTCGCTTGCCCTCATCCACCGGATGGGCATCTCCTGTCCGTTTTTCTTCACAGGCCGGCTGCTCGCTTCCTTCAGCTCCCGCTTCGCAGGCAGCCTCTTCGCTTTGCTCAAGCGTCTGTGCCGGACCGTGGCAGAATACGAAGCCATAGCGGACAGCTCCCTCCTTGCAATGACCGATACAGTCGAAACAGTCCACGCAGCGCGAGCAGTCCACCTTATGAATGCTGCCGTCAATGCATGAAGCCTTGCAGTTCTTGTAGCATTTCCCGCACTTGACGCACTTGTTTCCGTCAATCCTGATGCGGAAAAGGGAAAAACGTGAGAACAGGCTGAGCACAGTACCGACAGGGCAGATGGAGTTGCACCACGCGCGGCCGTCCGTCCATGCAAGATACACCACTGCAACCAGGGTGACGAAAGCCACCACAGGCACAGCCCAGCCGCTTGGATTCACTATGCTCTGAACCATACGGCCATAGGCGCTGTACGGCGCTATGAGAGCCACTATCACTTGAAGCCCGAGGACCAGACAGATGATGAATACGGCCAGAATGCTGAATCTCAGCACTTTGTTTTCCTTCTTATAAGCAAAGGACTTGGAAAGGTTCACCTTCATGGCCGGAACAGGCTTGCCTGCTGCCTTGGCCTTTGCAGCACGTCCGGCAAAGCATTTTTTCTGCATCTTGCCGGCCTGACGGCGAATCCATATGACGATGTCCTGGAATACACCCAGCGGGCAGATGAATGAACAATAGATTCTGCCGAACACAAAGGTCAGCAGGACAATGGCGGCAACGACAGCCACGTTGAGAGCCAGACACGCCGGAAGGAACTGAAGTTCAGCCATCCAGCCCCACCACTGCTGGCCGATTCCTACCAGCAGAAGGGTGATGCCCACAAAGAAGATTGCGGCCAGCGCAATTCTGATTTTACGTAACATAGTATTAATAATAGGTATTATTTCATTGGTTGAACGATCCCGAGCTGCTCAAGAAGAGCCCCCGTCTGAGGGTCGTGGCCACGGAAACGGCGGTAAAGTTCCGACTCATCCTCAGAGCTGCCCTTTGAAAGCACGTTTTCTCTGAACGAATGTGATACTTCCGTATTGAAGATTCCCTTTTCGGCAAACAGTGAGAAAGCATCGGCGGCAAGCACCTCGGCCCATTTGTATGAATAGTATCCTGCGCTGTAGCCTCCTGTGAAAATATGTCCGAACGTTGTGGATGAGCACGTACCTTCCGGACTTGCTATCACAAGGAAAGGCTTCAGGGCCTGCTTCTCGAACTCTACCGTCCCGGCCTGCGGCAGTTCAGTGAGGGTATGCCATGCCATATCGATGGTACCGTACTGCAACTGGCGCACCTGGGCATAGGCAGCAAGATAGTTTTTAGAAGCTATTATCCTGTCTATCAGTTCATCCGGTATTTCCTCCCCTGTCTGATAGTGTTTCGCGAACGGCTTGAGATAATCACGCTCGAACGCCCAGTTCTCCATAATCTGGCTTGGAAGTTCCACAAAATCGTGGTTCACGCTTGTTCCTGTCATCGAGCCGTAGCGTCCCTCCGCCAGAATGCCGTGAAGGGAGTGCCCGAACTCGTGCAGGAAAGTGGTAAGCTCATCATGGGTGAGAAGTGAAGGATTGTCTCCTGCAGGCTTCGAGAAATTAGTCACAATGCTGACCAGCGGACGTCTCTCCACGCCGTCCTTGATGCTCTGACCGCGGAATTCGGTCATCCATGCACCGCTCCTCTTTGACGGACGCGGGAAGAAATCCGCATAGAAGAGTGCGAGATGGCGGCCGTCCGCATCCCTGACATCAAAGACCTTCACATCCTTGTGATATCCCGGAATGTCAGTTCTTTCCTCAAACTGAATTCCATAAAGCCGGGTAGCCAGGCCCAGTACGGCGTCTATGCAGTTTTCAAGCTGGAAATAAGGTTTGAGCTGCTCGTCACTGAGAGAGTATTCGGCATCCTTGTATCTTTCTGACCAATAGCTGAAATCCCACGGTTGCAGTTCGCTGTCGCTGAAGCCGTTGGCGGCTGCATAATTGAACACGGTCTCCACATCCTTCCTTGCGGCAGGCATGGAAGGTTCCATAAGCTCGCCCATAAACGTGCGGACGCCTTCCACAGACCCGGCCATGCGGTCTTCGAGAGTATAATCGGCCCATGTGCTGTATCCGAGAAGATTGGCTATCCTGATACGGTGGTCCGCTATTCTGCGGCAGATTTCAGTATTGTCAAACTCACCGCCTGCCGCCTTGGTGTTGTAAGCCGTCCAAAGTTTCTCCCTGAGGTCACGGCGCGCACTGTACTTCATGAACGGACTGTAACTCGGAGCGGTGAGGTCGAAGACCCAGCCCTCAACGCCTTTGGCCTTCGCCGCTTCGGCTCCGATTTCCTTGACGAAGTCAGGCAAGCCTTCGAGATCGGCCTCGTCCGTGAGATTGAGCGTGAAGGCATTGGTGGCGGCAAGGGAATTCTTGCCAAACTGAAGCTGCGCGAGGGAAAGTTCCTCGTTGTACTTGCTATACAGTTCCTTGTCAGCGGCTGAAAGGTTTGCTCCCCTGCGGACAAATCCTTTGTATGTCTTGTCCAGAAGGCGCATCTGCTCGGTGTCGAGGCCAAGGGCATCCCTTTGGTCCCAAACGGTCCTGACACGGTCGAACAGCTTGTCATTCAGCGAAATGTACATGGACATCCCCGTCATCATAGGGGAGATTTTCTCCGCTATTTCCTGCATTTCGTCATTCGTGTCCGCTTCCATCAGGTTGTAGAAAATGCTGCTGACACGGTCGAGGGTCTCTCCCGAGAACTCCAGCGCCTCGATAGTGTTCGCAAACGTGGGGGCTTCCGTGTTGCCCACTATGGCATCAATCTCAGCCTTGGCCTCGGCTATCCCCCGCTCGAATGCAGGGATATAATGTTCGTTCTTGATTCTGTCAAACTGCGGAGCGCCGTACGGGAGTCCCGACTCCGTCAAAAGAGGATTTTCTTCCATTGTGCAAGAAATTGAAAGTGCCAGGGCAAGGCCCGCAGCGATAGTCTTGAAACTCATAAACATCCAATGCGTTGAAACATTCTGCAAGATACTAAAGAATGCAATAATAGACAACTTTTTATTGTTACAAAC
>R27__coassemble_1284_pt1 | contig 11909 bp, 7 predicted proteins | sample R27__metabat2_high_PE_015 | metagenome-assembled genome bin R27 | reverse complement strand
GAGATGTCCCTTTCGCCTTTGTGAACGCCGAAGGATTCGCAGGGTTGGAGCCGGAACTGCTGAACGGCTTTGCCCGGTACTTGGGGAGGAAGCCTGTATATCATGAGTATGAGTTCGCTTCTTTGACAGCCGGGCTCAAGACCGGTCGCGTGGACCTCATTTGCGCTTTGATTTCCAATACTCCGGAACGCGCAAAGACTATTCTTTTCTCTGACAGCTACTTCCGGTCCGCAAATGTATGTCTGGTTCCTCAAAAGGCAGAGGTGGCAGAACGGAGTTTCTTCACTAAGATAAAGAATGCTTTCTATAACAATTTGATTCTCGAGAACCGTTACAAAATCATCTTCGAAGGTCTTTGGACCACTCTCATAATCTCCTTCTTCTCCATCCTGTTCGGTACGCTTTTAGGCGCTCTGATGGCGTGGAGGGCATATTCGAAACGGAAGGAGCTGTGGCACGGAATCCTGAAGGCCTATGGTGCCATCATGCATGGTGTCCCTCTTCTGGTGCTTCTGATGATGATGTTCTATGTAGTGTTCGCTTCGTCCCGCCTTTCCGCCGTCGGGATAGCTGTCATTACTTTCGCCATTTATTTCGGTTATGCTACTTGCGAGATATTCATTTCAAGCATTGACAGTGTCGGAAAAGGACAGAATGAGGCGGCCCGTTCCCTTGGGTTCACCAAGTTCGGAGCCTTCAGATATGTCGTTTTTCCACAGGCTGTCAAACGGATCATTCCTTTTTATGAGGGAGAAGCCGTCACTCTCATCAAGGAGACGTCACTTGTCGGTTTCATCGCTGTAGTGGACCTTACCAAAGCGACAGACATCATCCAGAGCCGAACATTCGACGCTTTCTTCCCGCTCATCATCGCGGCGGTCATCTATTTCGTGATAGCATGGCTGCTTTCTCTCGGTCTTAAATGTCTAACCGCCAAAAAACATGCAGTGAAATGATATCGGTAAAGAACCTTTCCAAAACATTTGCCAATCCGGGCTATGACAAGCCTCTGACCGTATTTTCCGACATCAGCTGCGAGATAAACAAGGGTGACGTCATTTCTGTTATCGGTCCTTCCGGCACCGGAAAGAGCACATTCCTCCGCTGTCTGATGGATCTCGAACATCCGACTTCCGGAGAGGTGTGGCTTGATGGAGTGAATATTTATGACAAGAGTACGGACATCAACAAGGTCCGCGAGAAGATGGGAATGGTGTTCCAGGGCTTCAACCTTTTCGGCCATCTCACCGTTCTGGAAAATATCACTCTCGCACCCATCAAGATTCAGCACAAGGACCCGAAGGCCGCGGAAGAAGAGGCGCTTCAGCTTCTCAGGACTGTCGGTCTGGCTGAGAAGGCTAATGCCTATCCTCATGAATTGTCCGGAGGACAACAGCAGCGTGCTGCAATAGCCCGCTGTCTGGCAATGAATCCGGAAGTCATCCTTTTTGATGAGCCTACTTCCGCTCTCGACCCGACGATGGTCAGCGAAGTGCTTTCCGTAATGAAGGAACTTGCCCGTCAGGGCATGACGATGGTCATCGTAACCCATGAGATGAAGTTTGCCCGTGATGTCTGCACGAGAGTCTTCTTCCTGGCGGACGGAGGCTTGTACGAAGAAGGCACACCGGATGAAATTTTCGATCATCCGAAGAGACCTCTCACCAGGATATTCATAAACAATATCAGAAGCGTCAGCTTCGATGTGTTCTCGCACGACTATGACCTTTACGAACTCAATGGAAAGATCGAGTGGTTCTGCACAAAATATAGCCTTGGCAAGAAATACATCACCCTTGAACTCATGTTCGAGGAAATGCTTGCTCATATCCTTCCGTTCACTGGTCCTATCCATATCACTGCGGACTATTCTGAAAAGACCGGTCAGGTGGGAATCACATTTGTCCAGGAGAACTGCTCTGCTGAAATCATGGACAATCCTGAAGTGGATGAGCTGTCCAAGATGCTCATCGAGGGATTCTGCTCCGGGATAGAAGAATCTCAGGAGGATACGTCAAGAAAGATTAGACTCATCATAAAATAGTATATCCATCATGAAAAACCACTTATTCTCAATTGCCGCCTGTGCGCTCATGATTCTGCAAGCCTGCGGAGGTGCTCCGGAAGAGACCGCCACAGAAACAAGAGTTCTTGAAGAAGGAGGAACCGGTCCCTACAAGGCTGTGATGGTGACAGAGCCGAGTCTCGAGGCCCACACGATTTTCCGTCCCGCAGACCTTACCCCGTTCGGGAAGAAAAATCCTCTTCCTGTGCTTGTATGGGGCAACGGTGCTTGCACCAACTCCCCTTGGGAGCACGTGAACTTCCTGAACGAGATAGCCTCACACGGCTTCATGGTCGTCGCTACCGGATACATGCCGGCGGAGGACGGAGGACGTTATTTCGGCCCTATGTCCACATCTGCACAACAGATTGAGAGCATCGACTGGGCCATCGCCAGGAACGAAGACAAGGAAAGCCCTTACTATCACAAGCTTGACGTCAACGCCATCGCAGCTGCAGGAATGTCATGCGGCGGCCTTCAGACCCTCGAGAATTCTGCAGACCCGCGCATCAAGACCATAATGATCTGCAATAGCGGCTCTTTTATCGACCAGAGCACGGCAGTGCCGGGAATGCCTCAGCCCTCAAAGGAGAAACTGCAGGAGATAAAGGTCCCGATCATGTACCTTCTCGGCGGAGAGACTGATATTGCTTACATCAATGGCATGGATGACTTCAGCCGCATCAATCAGGTTCCTGCCTTTGCCGCCAATTATCCTGTCGGTCATGGAGGAACTTACGCCCAGCCGCATGGAGGAGAGTTCTCCGTGGTCGCTCTCGCGTGGCTCAAGTGGCAGCTTAAAGCAGATGCGGAAGCAGCAAAGATGTTCCAGGGTGAGCCTTGCGGTGTTGCACAGCGTGAAGGCTGGTCCGCAGAAAAGAAGAATATTGACTAAATTAGTGCTTTATGAACAGGTCTATGAGTCCTTTTTTCCGTTCCTTAATCATTTCAATTGCAGCCATATTTGCCTCAGGCATTGTCATGGAGGCTCAGACTCCCGAGCAGGAAGCCAGAAAGAAAGAACAGGAGTTTTATGATTCCATCACGTCGATGGTTGACAAGCTTACCGATCAGCTGGATCTTAACGATGCTCAGATTTTTTATGCGGATTCCATTCTGTCACACGATTACAAGGCCATGCAGGATGAATTGCAGGAGCTTTCCAACAAGAAGGTCTCCAATACCAGCATTTATTACAATGTCCAGGATAAGTGGCAGGATCAGATATATTACGCTTTCCAGAAGATATTGGATGAAGATCAGTGGGCCAAATATTTAAAAAACGGAGCGGAACGTGCAAAGAAGAGTAGGGACAAGAGGAGGGAAAAATCAAATAAATAAGTTATTTTTGCAGTTCTAAAAACTGAAACGCAGATATGAAAGAGAAGATTGAGCAGATCATTGCGGAACTTGCAGAACTTAAATGCAAGACTCTGAAAGACGTAGAGGAAGCCAGGGTGCGTTTCCTTGGCAAGAAAGGTGAAGTCACGGCTCTTTTCGAGGAGTTCCGTACCATGGACAAGGAATTCAAGAAAGAGTTCGGACGTGCTTTGAACGAGCTCAAACAAGCCGCCCAAACCAAGATTGAAGAACTGAAGGATTCCATCGGCCCGGAGTCTTCTTCGGATACTCCCAAGATGGACTTGTCAATGCCGGGGGATCCGTTCGAACTCGGTTCCAGACACCCTGTTTCAATTGTCCGTCAGGAGATAGTCGATATTTTCCGCAAGTTCGGTTATGATGTGGCTGAGGGTCCGGAAATCGAAGATGACTATCACGTTTTCGAGGCTTTGAACTTCCCTCTGAACCATCCTGCCCGCGACATGCAGGACACATTCTTCGTTTCCGCAGGCCATCCGAATCCTCTTCTTCTCCGTACCCACACTTCTTCTGTGCAGGTACGTGCAATGGAGTCCATGAAACTTCCTATCCGCGTCATCTGCCCGGGACGAGTGTTCAGGAATGAAGCTATCAGTGCCCGCGCGCACTGTATCTTCCACCAGGTGGAGGGTCTGTATATCGATGAGGATGTCACGTTTGCGGACCTTAAGCAGGCCATCCTCCTTTTCGCCCGTGAGATGTTCGGACCGGAGACCGAAATCCGTATGCGTCCTTCATACTTCCCGTTCACAGAGCCGTCAGCGGAGGTTGACGTCAGCTGCAACATCTGCCACGGCAAGGGCTGCAATATCTGCAAAGGTACCGGTTGGCTTGAGATTCTCGGCTGCGGCATGGTGGACCCTAATGTCCTGGAGGCCAGCGGCATAGACTCGAAGAAGTATTCCGGTTTCGCATTCGGAATGGGTCTTGAGCGTATCGCTATGCTCAAATGGCGTGTCAATGACCTCCGCCACTACTTCGAGAACGACATGCGTTTCCTCAAGGAGTTCAACACCAGCATTGAAGTCTAGCACATACACTAGTCACTTGCGTAAAGAAATATTCGGCTATCCCTCCGTCAGAGGGGTAGCCGAAGTTTTTAATATTGTCTGTCCTCCAAGCAGGAACGACAAATAACTGTCTTCGCTTAGAAGATGAAGCCTAAATTGAATGAGATAGCATTGCCTTCAACCTGAACGTCCTTGGACTTGCAGAGGTTGAAGAAACTGCCCTGATATCCGACTCCAATGCATAATTTCTTCATTATCTTGATGAACAGTGCGTCATCGCTTCCGAAATCAAATCTCTTCATTCCATATTCTCCATCGAATGGATCATTCGTGACGGAGTCAGAAAGCACAGTCTTTCCGTCAGCTGCATATCCGGCATAAAGACCGAGGACGCCTACAATCGCAAAATTGTCGGTGATGTCAAGACAATATGTGCCTCTGAATGGGAGTTGTATGTTGGAAATAGTCATTGTAGCCTTATTGTCGCTGTTCTCAATTTTATACTGTGTGAATGCAAGGCCGGCTTCCAAACCGCAGTCACCAAAATCAATGAAATTGTAATATACTGCAGCCTTTGGAGCGAGTTGGGAGTCCATTGACTGATTGTTAAATTTGTAAGTACCTAAATTGGCGCCTGCTTCAATTCTGATTTGAGCATTAGCGCTCAGAGCCGCGATTGCGAGAATTGCAATTGAAATGATGATTTTTCTCATTTTTGATTATTTTAGAACGTAGCTTGTATCGGAATTACAGTGTCACGGTTTCGCCTGCCTTGGTATCGAAGTTTCTGACCTCGTCACCGACCTTCACGGTCAAAGGACCGCCGACCTGCGACTTGATAGAAGCCTTCACCAACTTGCCGTCAGCCCACTCCATATCCACAATGAAGCCTCCGCGGGCACGGAAACCTCTCACACTGCCCTGAGGCCAAGCATCAGGAAGAGCAGGAAGAAGTTCCACGATGCCGTTCTGGCTCTGAAGCAACATCTCAGCGATACCGGCGGTAGCACCGAAGTTACCGTCGATCTGATAAGGCGGATGAGCATCGAAAAGATTAGGATAGGTTCTGCCCATCTTTGGACGCTGGCCACCGGCCATTCTTGGGCGGCCGAAGCCGACGGTAGGATCGATGAGTGTGAACATGTTGCTCAAAATCTTGAAAGCATGGTTGCCGTCCTTCATACGTGCCCAGAAATTGGTCTTCCATCCGAGACTCCAGCCGGTAGCCTCATCTCCGCGCTGGTTGAGAGTGACTCTTGCCGCATCGAAAAGCTCCGGAGTCTCAGGAGAAATCTGGTTTGAAGGATAAAGACCATACAGATGAGAAATATGCCTGTGCTGGTCCACCGGATCATCCATATCCTCGATCCACTCCTGAAGCTGGCCGTACTGGCCCACCATCATAGGGGCGATCTTTGAGATGGCGTCAGCATAAACTTTCTGCTGCTCCTCGTCCACACCGAGGATCTCAGCCGACATCATAGCCTGAGAAAGAATATCGTGAGCAATCTGGTTGTCCATGGTACAGCCTGCGGTCAGAGGGTTTGCCTTGCCTACACCGCCGTGCTCAGGGCTGACAGAAGGAACAGTTACAAGATAGCCGTTGTTCGGATCCACCTGCATATAGTCAAGATAGAAGTCCGCAGCACCCTTGATGACAGGATACCACTCGGCGAGGAACTCCTTGTCCATGGTGAACTGGTAGTGCTCCCAGAGGTGGGTGGCGAGCCATGCGCCACCGTTAGGATACATTCCCCAGTCGGAAGCATCGACAGGGCCGGCGATTCTCCAGATGTCGGTGTTGTGGTGAGCCACCCAGCCACCGCATCCGTACATTTCCTTCGCGGTGATAGCTCCTGTTTCGCTGAGATCCTTGATCATTGAGAACAATGGTTCGGCTGCCTCGCTGAGTCCGCAGACCTCTGCCGGCCAGTAATTCATTTCAGCGTTGATGTTGATGGTGTACTTGCTGTCCCAAGGGGCCATGAAATCCTGGTTCCAGACGCCCTGGAGATTGGCTGCCTGCCCACCCGGCTGCGAGCTGCTGATAAGCAGGTAACGGCCATAGTTGAACATAAGGGCAACCATTCCCATATCATCGCTGCCGGAGAACTGGTCGAGACGGGTATTTGTCGGAAGGGATGCGTTGGCGCCGGCAGGGAGCTCAAGAGCCACTCTGCCATATTGTTCCGCATAGGCCTCCTTGCTGCGTTTGAGAAGCTGCTTGTAAGACATCCTTTCTGCTGCTGCAAGTCTTTCTGCATTCTTGGCAGAAGCGTTTCCGCTTACGTCATTGTAATTCACGAAATTGGTGGCTGCGGAAATGAGGAGCATGGTCTCAGTGGCGTCTTTGACGTTCACTTTGTCTCCGGCAGCCTCGACGGAGCCGTTGGAAACTACTCTGATGACTATTTCTGCTGCAAGCCTGGCATCGATGCCTTCCTGTGAATCACCCTGAACGGTAGCGATGAGATCATTGCCATCGGCCTTGACTTCAAAAGGAAGCTGTTTGCCGGAATATGAGAGGCTGAAAGAAGTCTTCTCGCTTTCGGTCAAACGTACAACGACAATCTTGTCAGGGATGGAAGCGAAAGCGGTACGGAGATACTGTACACCATTTGAAGTGAAGCTGGTTGTGTTGACAGCATCGGTGAGATCAAGCTGGCGATGGTAGTTCTCTGCTTCTCCAATACCCTCGAAATCGATGTAAAGGCTTCCGGCGTTGAGGAATCTCATTCCGTGAGGACCGACTACGAAATCCTGATCTATGATTTTCTTGGCTTCCGCCTCTTTTCCGTCAAAAATCAGTTGGCGCACTTCATCCAGACGGGCGAGTGAGCGCGGGCTGTTGTTGTTGTGAGGACCGCCGCTCCAGAATGTCTCTTCATTGAGCTGGATTTCTTCTTTTGCTGTACCTCCGAAGATCATTGCTCCAAGGTTGGAGTTTCCTATGGGCAGGGCTTCCAGCCATACGGTGGCAGGTGCATCATACCAAAGCACTTCATTGACTCCCGCTTCGCTTCCGCTGCTGCAGGAAATGGTGCAAGCGCAAAGGGCGGCGCCGAGCAAAATGCTTATTTTTCTCATAATTGAACAGTTATCTGTTTCCCATTATAATCAACCTCTTTCTTGACTCCGTCCACAGTGACGATACGGAACTTGCGTGCCTGAATCATTCCATTGAACGAGCCTTCGCGTGCTCCTATGGTAAGCTTGCGGCCCTTCAGGTCAAAGCGGATGGTGGTGTACTCGCCTTTCTCATAGTTGTAGTTGTCACCCTCATCCTCATAAAGTGTGAAGCTGCCGTCCGCACCAGGATATACACGCACTTCAATGTCGTCCCAAGGCTTCTCGGCGACATACTGAACATCAGGACCGATAGGGATGATGCTTCCAGCCTTTGCGAATACAGGAACTTTGTCAAGAGCTGCATCCACGGTGACAGTCTGACCGCCCTTGTAGAGCTTGCCGGTCCACCAGTCGTACCACTTGGCACCAGCAGGGAGATATACGGAAGTCTCAGCCGGTTTTGTCCAGTCGTATGTGCCTTCGTCCCAACGTTTTTCCTCTGAAGTGAAGATAGCGTGGTCCACAGGGGCTACAAGCAATGAGCGTCCGAACATGAACTCGTTGCCCATTTCCCAGACATTCTTGTCAGCCTTGAAATCCATGAACAGCGCGCGCATGAAGCTGTCATCGTTGGAACTCACCTGCCATGCTGTGCTATAGATATACGGCATAAGTTCGTATCTCATGCGGATGGTCTTTTCGATGGCGTCGTATACAGGCTCGCCTTTCTTACCGAACTCCCAGATTTCGCGGCGGGAAGTCTCGCCATGGCTGCGCATCATAGGGTTGAAGAGACCGAACTGCAGCCAACGTACGTAAAGCTCCTTGAACAGAGGGTTGGTCTGGCAAGTCTGAGGCACTCCGCGCTTGTTGTATGCTCCAGGGAAGAATCCACCGATGTCGGAATTGACCTGAGGGTCAGCGGTAAGGGTGTGGTTGAGGCAGAGAGGAATCTGGTGGCGGAAGTCGTTCCATGAAGAATTGACGTCTCCGGACCAGGTGTTGGCACCTGTGCGCTGCTGACCTGCAAAATATGAACGGGTGAGAATGAACACTCTCTTGTCTGATGTCTCGGCTCTCTGATGGTCATAGACACCTTCCACGCACATCAAAGGATAAATATTGCGTACCTGACGCAGTGATCCCATTGCTGTAGGCTGGTCGAAGTCACCTTTCCTGTAAGTATGGTCAGGGTCTGTGGAGTCCATCCACCATGCATCTATGCCAAGGTCGTAGAGGCGTTTGAGGTTCTCCCAGTAGATATCACGTGCTTCTGCGCTGTATGCATCGTAGCAGACTACACCGGAGAGATAGTCCCTGCGAGGAGGCCAGTATTCTGCAAGACCGCTGGTCGGCCATGTCTCGAAATCGAGCAGGAGGCCTTTTTCCTTGAGCTGACGGTAAGGTTTGGTCTGAGGGCCGAATGACTGCCAGATGGAAATGGACATATGAGCACCGAGGTCATGTGTCTCCTGAACCATGGCCTTTGCGTCAGGGAAGTCTGCGTTGAGGAACTCCATTGCGTTCCAGAGGTAGTTGTTGCCCCAATACTGCCAGTCCTGGATGATACCGTCGAGCGGAACATTGTGGTCACGATAGCCGTGTACGACATCGAGAAGCTCCTTCTGGCTCTTGTAGCGCTCGCGGCTCTGATGGAAGCCGTATGTCCACATAGGGAGCATCGGGGCATGGCCTGTAAGCTCGCGCATTCCTGCGATCACCCCATCAGCGTCACCACCATAGATGAAATAGTAATCCACTTCTTCTCCCACTTGTGATGAAAGGCTGAGGGTTGTGCCGTCATCGGCAATGTTCGTAGGTGAGTAGTTGTCCCAGAAAATGCCATAGCCCTTGATGGACTGGAAGAAATTTGCGAAGTCTTCCGTGTTGTTCTGGACCATTTCGCGGTTCAAGCCGCGTTGCGAAAGCCTTCCGTGCTGAAGCATGCCGAGGCCGTAGATAGGTTCGTTGGCATCAAGTTTCCAAGCTTGTGAGACTTTGTAGAGGCCTTTATCCGGGCCGTCGGTGATAGCCTCGACTGAGCATGCACCTTCAGTGAGGAGCAGTTTTCCCTTGGCATCCTTGAATGTCACTTTGCCGTCAGTTCCGACGCTGACTTTGACTGCCGGTTTGGCCACAGAGGCCTGAGGTGTCATAGTCACGCAGACGCTTGGTGTAGTGCGGAACTCTCCTGCGGATTTTTCAATGCGTACTATTTCAGGACTGAAATAAGTAACTTTGACTTCCTGCGCCTTCAATGAAATGAAGAGCAGAGCTGTTAGTGAAACGAGGAATACTTTTTTCATAATTATTTTTTTATAAATACAGGTATATTTTCCATTGTGACTTCATAATCGAGATATTGGCCTCCCTCGAAGTGCTTTCCGGTCTGGAAGTCATCCCAGCCTCCCGCGTTCTTAGGGAGATATACTTTCCAAGTGCTCACGCCCGCCTCAAGAACAGGGCAGACGAGGTATTTCGGCCCGAACATGTACTCGCTTTCCTGAGCAAGGGCTTCAGGATCGTCCGCGAAGTCGAATACGAGCGGCCTCATGATAGTGTAGCCTTCTTTTGATACCTTCTTTGAGCACTCTATCACATAAGACTGGAGTGATTTGCGCAGCTCGATGGCCTTGACGAAGAGCCTCTGTGTATCTTCGCTGTATCTCCAAGGCTCCGTACGGCTCATATATCCGTGAACGCGCATGAACGGCAGGAAGCATCCCACCTGAATCCAGCGTATCATTCTTTCCTGATACTCCTCGTTGGTGTACTGGTCGTTAGGACGGAAAAATCCGCCTGCATCGAATGTCCACCATGGGAGGCCGGATGCCATCTGTCCGAGACCGCCTGCAATCTGACGCTTCAAGGTGTTGAAGTCATTGCCCACGTCACCTGACCATGTCACGACACCGTAACGCTGGATGCCTGAGAATGCGGAACGGGTGAGAATGGACGGCTCTTCATCAGGGTTCAATGACTTGATGCCGGCATACATGGTGCTGTTGACCTTGAGAGGGTAAACGTTGCGGTAGAACTCTCCAGGGAGGCCGTCAGGACCGATCTTGCGGCCTGCGAGGTCATCGTTCTCAGGTTCTGTGGCGTCGAACCACCAGGAGTCAATGCCGAAGCGTCCGAGGCTGTCCACGAAGTTCCGGCAGTAGAAATCAGCAGCTGCTGGATTGAAGAAGTCAACCCAGTCGGTGCCGTCGATGTAGTAGCCGTTCTCCTTGAGAGCTTTGCCGACCTCGGAGTCCTGAGCCACTTTCGACCAGACGGAGAGCATGAGATGCACGTTATCCTTGTGCAGTTCGTCGGTGAGTGCTTTCGGATCCGGGTAGTGGTCCTCGTCGAAGCGGAGGGCGTTCCATCCGTACTTGCCCCACCACTGCCAGTCCTGGACGATAACGTCAAGAGGAATGTTCCGGTTCTTGAACTCGGCGGCGTTCTCGAGGATTTCGTCCGACGAGCTGTAACGCTCGCGGCAATGGATGTATCCGAACATCCATTCCGGCATTTCAGGCACTTCTCCTGTAAGCTGGCGATAAGCTGCAATGCATTCGTCAGCACTGCCGGCGAACACTGTATAGTCAAGCTTTGTCGCAACAGGCGAATGGAAAGTGGTGCTGTTCTTGACCTTGTCCCAATACACCTTCGGTTTGTCACCACGCACTCCCCGGGCTTCCAGTTTATGCTCACCGGCTGAAAGCTCGATAATGGTGGAAGTGGTAGGAGGGAGCCAAGTGTTGGTGATGTCTATAACCACTTCACCGTCAATGGCGAGGTACTGCTTGCGTGACATTGCCTGCCCGTTGTCGAGAAGGATGGCGTAACGTCCGCTTTCAGGGATGTTGAGAGTCTCTTCGAAATTGGAGTTGAAGCGCATTTCACGGCGGTTGCCGAGCGTGCCGGTGGCATTCACGATATGGCCCTCGGATGCCACTTCAGCAGGCTTGAGCTCTATGCAGTTTCCTGCAGGGTTGAAGTCGGTGAGACCGTAGTTGTTCCAAAGGACAGCGTATCCCTTGCTTGATAGTATCATAGGGATTGCAATCTGAGTATTGACCTGAGTCAGGCGTCGTGTGAGGCCCTTGATGTTCAAGTATCCGTCCTGGAACTGGCCTGTTCCGTATATGAATTCGTCTTCAGGGGATTCGAAAGTCTCTGTGACATCGTAGCAAGGCACTCCTTGGACCTGTGACTCTGCGATGTAGCGGGATGATTCCTTGAGAACCACATTACCGCTGGCGTCGAAGAATGTCAAGATATTGTCGGACTTGCTGTAGTTGACTCTGATGCCCTTCAGGGAGATGATTACAGCGTCATCGTTCTCTTCAATTTCAAACTTCGGTGCTTTGACTTTTGTGGTGTAAACGAGTTCCTCA
>R27__coassemble_1260_pt1 | contig 12171 bp, 8 predicted proteins | sample R27__metabat2_high_PE_015 | metagenome-assembled genome bin R27 | reverse complement strand
ATCCAGGACGTCCCTCACGGGAAAGTCGCATATCGTCTTTATCATTCAAAGGGACTTGGTTTCGAGCGTCCCGTATGCATCTACACCCCTGCCGGATACGACCCTGCCGGATCAGAGAAGCTTCCTGTCCTCTACCTTATCCACGGCATGACCGACACGTACGAGACTTGGTTCAAGGTAGGAAGGATGAACAACATAATGGACAACCTCATCGACAAGGGCCTCGCCGAGAGAATGATAGTTGTCATGCCATACGCAAATCCGGCTCCCGAGCAGGCAAAGCGCGGTATTAAGTCCGGAATGAACGTCATCGGTACAGACACGTTCGTAAATGAAATGATGGGCGAGATCATTCCTTTCATCGAGACGAACTACAATGTACTCACCGACCCTGCAAGCCGCGCTATCGCAGGATTCTCTCTTGGCGGACGCCAGACCATGGCCTGCGGCCTTGCTCATCCGGACATATTCAACTGGGTATGCGCTTTCGCACCGGCCATCTTCGGCGAAGAATACAAGACCAATTTCAAAAACGGGACATACGCTTCCATGGATGAAGTGAAGAAAAACCTCAGGCTCTTCTTCCTCGGAACCGGACGCGACGATTTCCTCATCGATGCTTCACGCGGCCTCCATTCATACCTCCAGGAGCAGGGAATGCCTCACACGTTCTACAATCCCGCCGGAGGGCACACTTGGATGAACTGCCGCGACTACCTTGAGCTCGTAGCCAAACTCATCTTCAAGCCGGAAGCCAAGTCTCCCGTCACGAACATCAACGCAAACGGATACCCAAAGCTCAATCCTGACAATTCAGTGGCTTTCAAGTTCAGAGGTCCTGCTGACGCCAAGCCTCAGATAGATATCTGCGGAAAGAGGTACGGCATGCTCCGGGATCCGGAAGGATTCTGGTGCACGGAAACAGACCCTCTCGTTCCGGGATATCACTACTATACCATCGTGGTGAACGGCATAGCCTCCGCCGACCCTGCCAGCCAGTCGTTCTACGGCACCAGCAAGATGTGCAGCGCCATCGAGATTCCAGAAGACGGATGCGAGCTTTTCGAGACTCAGGACGTCCCTCACGGACAGGTGCGGGAGCTCAGATACTTCTCGAACTACACCAAGAGCTGGAGGCCTATACTCGTCTATACCCCGGCAAGTTACGAAAAGGGCAAGAAGAAATATCCTGTAGTGTACATTCACCATGGAGGAGGTGAGGACTACCGCGGATGGATGGAGCAGGGACGCACTCCTAATATAATGGACAACCTCATCGCACAGGGCAAGGCAAGTGAAATGATAGTGGTCAGCGTGGATTCAAACGTTCCGGCAAAAGCCACCTCGGCACCGCGCACAGGAGGTTACAGCTGGGAGAGCATGCAAGGTTATAGAGAAGAACTCATAGACAATATCATTCCGTTCATAGAGAAGACCTTCCGCGTAAAGAGCGACAGGCACTCGCGTGCGATGTGCGGTCTCTCCATGGGAGGCGGACAGTCATTCTACATCGGACTCCACTCGCCTGAGGTATTCGCCAACGTTGCGACATTCTCGGCCGGCATCTTCGGAGGCATCTCCGGTTCAAGCAATTTCGATTTGGAAAATGAGGCTCCGGGAATGCTCAGCAACACATCCGCGTTCAACGCCAACCTCGACAATTTCTTCATCAGTTGCGGCGAGCAGGACCCACGCATCAACTACACCAAGGCTGCTACCGACAAGATGAAGGAATCCGGAGTAAAGGTGAAGTTCAATTCGTACCCCGGTGACCATGAATGGCAGGTTTGGCGCAAATCCTTTGCGGAATTCGCGCAGATGCTTTTCAAATAGAAAATTGATTTAAACCAGATCTATTCCGGCCCGGAGACATGCATCCTGCATTTCTTCGGGCCAAATGCTTGACTGTATCTCACCTATATGAGCCTTGCGGAGAAGGTACATGCAAAGGCGTGACTGGCCGATACCGCCACCGATGCACGCAGGCAGTTCTCCGGAAAGAAGGCGCTTATGGAAAAACAGGTCCTTCTTCCACTCCTGACCGCGGATAGTCAGCTGGCGTTCAAGGGACTCCGGGCTTACGCGTATGCCCATGCTGGAAACCTCGAAAGCCATGTTCAGGACATTGTTCCAAAGGAGGATATCTCCATTGAGACCATTGTACCCGTCGGAATTCGGAGTGCTCCAGTCATCATAGTCGGCAGCACGGCTGTCGTGGGCCTCGCCATTGGATAGTTCCCCGCCGATGCCTATGATGAATACCGCACCGTATCGTTTTGTTATGGCATTCTCCCTCTCCTTCGGAGTAAGGTCCGGATACATTCGGAGGAGTTCCTCGGAATGAATGAAGAAAATATCTTCCGGGAGTTCAGGCTTGATTTGAGGAAATTCGACGTACAGCTTGTTCTCAGTGACTTTTATAGCCTCGTATATACGCCTCACCATTTTCTTGAGAAACTCAAGGTTCCTGTCGCTGTCATTGATTACGCGCTCCCAGTCCCACTGGTCAACGTAGATTGAATGAATATTGTCCAGGTCTTCGTCAGGACGGAGGGCGTTCATATCCGTATATATGCCACGCCCGGGGGTAATATTGAGTTCAGCAAGCTTGAGCCTCTTCCATTTGGCCAGTGAGTGTACGATTTCCGCCTGTCTCTCCCCCATTCCCTTCACGGGGAAACGTACGGGACGCTCAACTCCGCTCAAATCGTCGTTGATACCGGTGCCGGTGAGAACCATCATGGGGGCAGTAACTCTAAGCAGAGCCAACTGCGCGGACAGATTGTCCTGAAACATGTTCTTGACTGCTTTGATGGCCTTTTCCGTATTCTCCACGGAGCCAAGCAGATTCCTATAACCTTCTGGGATAAAAAGCTGCATACTTCTCTAATTGACTAACCAAAGACAAAAATAGCAAAAAAAGGTTATCTTTGTATCAATGATAGGATTATTTGACTCCGGTTCCGGCGGTTTGTCCGTATATAAGGAAGTTCGCAAACTGCTTCCCAAGGAGGATTATGCCTATTACTCTGACAATGCACACTGCCCTTATGGAGAAAAGAGCCGCGATTATATCATTGACAGAGCCCGTTTAATCAGCGGATTTCTGATAGATGAAGGCTGCGACATAATTGTTGTGGCATGCAACACGGCCACTGCCGCGGCCATCAGTACACTGCGTTCGGAGTACAGCATCCCTTTCATCGGCATGGAGCCTGCTGTCAAACCGGCGTCTTTCCTGACAAGGAGCGGAATAGTGGGAGTCCTCGCCACCACCGGCACCATCAGTTCTACCAAGTATCTGGATACAAGGGATTTATACACTGACAAAGTAACGTTCATCGACCAAGTGGGACAAGGATTCGTCGAACTTGTCGAAAAAGGCGAACTTGACGGTAAGGAAGCGGAAAAGACGGTCAGGGCAAGCGTTGAGCCTCTTGTTGAAGCAGGGGCCGACGTCATAGTATTGGGCTGCACACATTACCCGTTCCTCCGTCCCGTCATCCAGCGTGTGGCAGGGCCGGACATCACAATCATTGACCCCGCTCCAGCAGTCGCCAGACATCTTGCGGCAGTAATGGAGGAGCGCAACCTAATCAAAAACAAGGACCGCTCCGAGAACGGCTCCCTGCGCCTTTTCTCGAGCGGACCTTCTGATTCGATGGAACGGCTGTTGCCGCTTCTCTGAAGTTTCTAATTGTAGTAGTAATTATACTGTCTGGCCATGTTGCCGTACATCTGTCCGAGGACCTCGAGGGCAGGAACTCCGTCTACGAGAACCAGACGATATACTGTGTCATCGACCTTGTAGTACTCGACTCCGTTGAGTACGATGGTATCGTAGTCATCAGGGAGTTCGTTCACGAGAGCACCTGCCGGAGGTACGATGACCTCGTAGCGGTTCTTCCCGTTCACGACGTAGAATACGCCGTCCTGATAGAAGTACTCCGTGTCAAGATTCGCGTAGCTCTGGACAAGTCCGAGGGCATGTGCAATTTCGTAAGCTGAGGCCGCGCGTCCGGAGTTCAATGCGAGAGATGCATTCTGAGATGCGATCCTTGCATTGTTCTGGGCGATGACCCTGTTCTGCTCAGCGATGGTGCGGTAGTTGTCATCAATGACATCGAACGTGCGATATACATTGTGATAGTATGCGAAACGTACTGAAGCGAAGGTCAGGTCACGGAGAGCGATGTCGATGGCCACTCCGAAAGGAGGACGGCAGACAACGTAGATGGTTCCGTATCTTCTGTAGTAGATATTATCATAGTAATAATAGTCTATTCCCCAGTGGGTGATCCTTCTGTATCTTGGAGGCAGGGTCTGTACCCTGTATCCGAAGAAATGAGGTGCAGGTGCAAAGAATGAACCGGGCTTGTCATAGGTCATGAAGTCGCGCTCACGAGGAGGGATGCGGTTCAGGTTCCTGTTACCGTCCATTCTCATACTGCCATTACGGGCTCCTGAGTAATTCAGCTGAGGCTGATTCTCTCTTGCCGCCTTGTTGGCTGAGCCTGCCGTTGCAGAAGCCTGTGCGCTTCTTTCTGCGTCAACTCTTGCCGGAGCGGAAGTGAGGCCCTTGCTGGAGGTCGCGTTAGAACGCATCACGCGGGCTGGGGTCACATTCTGTGTGCCTGGAGCCTCTGTATCGGTCTGTCTGGCCGGTGTCACTGTCCTTGAAGGAGCAGTGGCGGTGCTTCTGGATGGAGTGGCAGCGGTGCTGCGGGAAGTGCTTGTGGTGGCAGTGCTTCCGGAAGCGGTATTTCTGGCAGAAGTGCCGGTAGTGCTTCTGCTTGTGGATGAGCTGCCGGAACCTGTATTCACCTGCCTTTTGGCTGTGCTGCCGCTTGAAGCGGAAGTGCTTCTGCTTGTGGATCCCGTGCTTCTTGAAGCGGAAGCGCTTGAAGATGCGCTGCGGGATGTCTGAGCGGAAGTGCTGCGGGATGTCTGAGCGGAAGTGCTGCGTGAAGTCTGCGCGGCGGTGCTTCTGGAAGCATTGTTTCCTGTGGAAGCGTTTCTTGCAGGAGCAGCGGTAGTCGCGGCGGATTTATTGTCTGAAGAGCTCGTTGTTCTGCTTGTGCTGGTAGTGGTACTACGTCTGGCCTGAGCAAAAAGCTCTGACGGTGCAGCGGCGAGGGAGAAAGCCAGGACGCTGACTAAGGCGATTCTGTAAATGTTTCTCATAACTCTTGAATTTTAAGGTTAGTATAAATAATACTTTTCTGAAAGTGACTTGAAGTTTTCAGCATCCTTGAACCAATATGGACGGATGTCAGAGACCTTGAAGCTGCTTTCAAAAGCCTTCCTTACATAATCCGTACCACAAACTCTGTCGAAAGACGAATTCTTGTCCAATGCAAAAGGATTGTGCTCCGGATACAGTTCGTGCAGGGCCTGCATAACCCAGAACTGGGTCAGTGTCAGATCAGCCTTGGAATAATCCGTGAAATAGTACTGAACTCCGTGGAGGAGTTTGCCAGAGTCGGCTCCAGAGGTCGGTTTGTAGTGTATGGTACGGAAATTCACACCGGGAATGGAATAGCTTTCCAGACGCGATTTCAGTTTGTCGGCATCTATCCATTCGGCCGCGAAAGTCTCGAACGGCAGGGTGTAGCCTACGCCGATATTGACATATCCGAGTTCACCGGTGATACCGGCACAGGGATAATCAACCGCACTTTGAGGATAAGGAATATTCGGGGACGGAAGGACCCAAGGCAAGCCTGTATCAAGGAAGGTCATGGACCGTTCCCAGCCCTGCATGGGAACCACCGTAAGTCTGCATTTCAGCGGAGCCTTGTCACCTTTCTCACCGCAGTTGAGACCTTCTTCATTGATGAGGCGCGCCAGTTCGCCCACAGTCAGGCCATAAACGTATGGGATTTTGAACTCACTGATGAACGAATGGTAGCCGGTTTCGACTACACAGCCCTCCACCTTCTCGCCGCCTAAAGGATTCGGGCGGTCAAGGACAATGACTTCTATCCCTTGCTCAGCGCAGGAGCGCATCAGAAGACCCAATGAACTGATGAAGGTGTATGAGCGTGTACCTACATCCTGAATGTCATAGACCACGGCATCCAGCCCTTTGAGCATGTCAGCCGTAGGAGTGCGCGTGGAGCCATAGAGTGAGTGGACAGGCAGGCCGGTAGTTTCGTCTTTTGAACCGCTTACCTTGCCGCCGGCATATACGTCACCGCGTACTCCGTGTTCAGGCGCGAAAAGCGCGACAAGAGTCACGTCCGGGGCATTGAAAAGGATGTCAATGGTAGACCTTAGCCGGCTGTCAACGCCACTGGGGTTGGTCAGGAGACCGACAGTCTTGCCTCTCAGGACATCGAATCCTCTCTGGCGGAGAACCTCGATGCCAGTATGGACGGGCTCTTGTACAGTCCGGACTGCGCCTTCAGGTCCGGTCTGCTTTCCAGAGGTCTGTGCGGAAACGCATCCGCAAGTGCACAGCGACAGTGCCGCGATGATGAAAATGTTATTGATCAGTCTTTTCATATCGCGAATATACAAAAAAAAAGCCGCAGGCAGATGCCCGCGGCCTGTTTTGATTAGTAATCGAATATTAGTATCCAAGTTCTCTGATAGGCTGACCCATCTCAGAAGCCTCAACGTCATTGGCGTCGAGCTTGAATATCATGAAATTGTCATTCTCCTTTGTGCATGGAGTCCACTCGCCGCCATCTGCGCCGTTAGGATCGCTGTACTTTGCGAAGTTTGTCCAAGCGGTGAGCATCTTCTCGGAAAGGTCCCAGTCGCCCTGTGTCCAAGGTCTCCAGCAGTGCTCGAGAGACTTGAATACGAACCAAAGGTCTGAAGAGTGGAAAGCGCCCTTAAGCCTTGCGGTAACCTCAGGATGTGAACCGTCATCAGGAAGAGGACGGGCGAACTCGTATGCATAAACCTTGCTTCCGTTCTTGCTCATTTCCTCACGGTTGGCGCCGAAAGCCTTGAGACCTGCGGCCATGTCACCCATATCGTTGAGGGTGTATCCGATCATATAAGGAACGTCAGCGAGTGTGCCGTCAAGTGCTGCAGCGTCGAAGCTTTCCATTGACACATATCCGTCAACGATAGGCATCCCGGTGACACTTCCGCGATTGCCGGTGGCGTTGCTGTAAATAGTTGCGACGGTATGCATGGTCTCAGTGTCAGCTGCGCGCATCTTTGCGAGAGTGTTGTAACCGGCCCAGTCCATGATGACCTTAGTATTGAATTCTGCTGTCTGGAGAGCGTTGAGTCCTTCAGGCACCTTAGGAGCATCGTAAGCAGCAAGTTTCTTCTCAGGAGCTGCGCCCATTCCAGGGAATCCCGGGAAACCACCGCGCATGCCGCCCATACCCATGCCCAAACCACCTGCCTGAGGAACGGTAAGGCCGCCGGCAGACATGATGACTGCCTTGTGGAAAAGACCGCGCGCAAGAGGAGACTCGCAGATGGTGCGAACGCTGCCGCCACCTGCACTCTGTCCGAAGATCATGACATTGTCAGGGTCACCGCCGAACTGTTCGATGTTCTTCTGGATCCACTTGAGGGACTCGATCTGGTCGAGGATGCCGTAGTTTCCTGATACACCGTTAGGGCTTTCAGCTGAAAGCTCAGGATGTGTGAGGAATCCGAATACTCCAAGACGGTAGTTGATGGAAACGAGGACTACGTCCTTTTCAGCCCATGCCTTGGCATCAAACTCAGGCTCGGTACCGAAACCTTCGCGGTATCCGCCGCCATGGATCCAGAGAGCGACAGGGAGCTTGGCATTAACGTCACCAGGTTTTTTTGTCCAGACGTTGAGGTAGAGGCAGTCTTCGCTGAAAGGAGCTTCGTCACCATAACCCCACTCTGTGTAATATCCACCTTTGTACTGGATGTGCTGGTAGCTTGGATTGCCGAATCTGTCAGCAAGGTAGACACCCTGCCAAGGCTCTACCGGCTGAGGAGCTTTCCAACGGTTTTCTTTGATAGGAGCAGCTGCATAAGGAATGCCACGGAACACGAAAACATCCTTTATTCCAGCGTTAACACCCTGAACCTGGCCGCCCTCGATAGTGAGAACCGGACTAAGTTCAGCCTTCTTGGTCTGGCAGCCTGCCAAAAGAGCGAGCAGACCAGCGAAAATCAGCAATTTTTTCATAATGACAACTTATTTAAAATTAATGGGAATATCTGCTGATGTGTGTTCTTCGTTATTTTGCAATTATACGAAAGAAATATGATAAAAATGTCATTTTTTGCCATAATTGGAATCAACTTTTGCAAACAGGGTCACGACTACCGTGGCAAGGCAGCAGAACATGACCATAATGAAGAAGCCCGGGTATCCCAATGACTCCTGAAGATGCCCCGCCACCAGTCCGGGAAGCATCATGCTCAACGCCATGAATGCTGTACATAAGGCATAATGTGAAGTTTTATACTCCCCTTCCGAGAAATACATCATATACAGCATATATGCAGTGAAACCGAAGCCATATCCGAACTGGTCGAATGCGACACACAACGATATTGTCCACAAGTCCGCCGGCTGGGCAAGGGCCATATACAGATATACGGAGCACGGGAGCGCAAGGCTCAAGGCCATGGGCCATAAAGACTTCTTCAAGCCCCACTTGGCTGCTGCCAGGCCGCCCAGGATGCCTCCCAGTGTGAGGGCGATAACGCCGATAGTACCGTAAACGAGGCCGACTGTTTCTGTGCTAAGGCCAAGTCCTCCCACGGATATGTCATCCAAGAGGAACGGATTGAGCATTTTTACGGCAAAAGCTTCCGGCAACCTGTAAAGCAGCATGAAGACCAATGCGAACCAAACTTGTTTTTTCTTGAAGAAAGTCACGAAAGTTCTCCCGAGTTCCGCCCATATTTCCTTACCGGTACGTCCGTTTACGCCATCTTTTACTGCACTCTCAGGGTGTGGCAGTGCAAAGGTGTGCCACAGGGCTATGGCTCCGAACAGCACAGCGCTGAAAACAAGCGTTACTGTCCATGCCAGGGGTACATTCCGGGTGTTGGTCTCAAGTACACCTGCTATCACGACAAGAACTCCTTGGCCGAAAACGGAGGCGATACGGTAGAATGTGCTTCTTATTCCGACAAAGACAGACTGGACATGGGAGTCCAAAGCAATCATATAGAAGCCGTCGGCGGCGATATCATGGGTCGCAGAAGCCAATGCCGTGATATAAAAAATCACGAGAGTGGCCGCAAATGCGGACACAGGGACTTCATTTCCTGCAATTGCGGATGCTTCGGGGTGAGGGATGGTGAATGCCAATGCAGCGAATGCCACCGCACAAATGACCTGCATGGACAGTATCCACCATCTTTTGGTCCTGATGACGTCAACGAACGGACTCCACAGGGGTTTTATGACCCAAGGGAGGTATAGAAGTGACGTGTACATGGCCAGATCTCCGTTCGACATGCCCAGGTTCTTGAACATGATCACAGAGATGTTGTTGACTATGAAATAAGGTATTCCTTCGGCGAAATACAACGTAGGAACCCAATACCATGCATTGTTTCGTGTTCTCATCATTCCAATACAGTTCCAGGATAATAATGTGAAAGAATCTGCTTGTAACCATACCCCCGGTGGGCCATGACGGCGGCGCCGATCTGGCAAAGACCTACGCCATGCCCCCATCCCCGGCCTCGAAGGATCAGTTTGTCACCTTGCCATTCCATATCAAACGCAGAGCTCTTGAGATGGCTCTCCGAAAGTACTTTTCTTATCATAAGTTCCTTCCCTATGACTGCAGAGCCGCGGGTCCCGGTAATTTTCAATAAGGAGATGCGCCCGGACCCTCCTCTTGACACAGGGTCCATTCCGGTAATCGTTCCGAAATCCATCCCTGAACGACGGTTTACCAACTCCGAAAGTTCAGCTCGCGAATAAACTGTTTCCCAACGGAAGAAGTCCTTGGTCTCAAGGTCATAATCATTCAGAATCTGTGAAAGGATTCCTTCGTCTTCCGTATCACAGAAGCATTTGCCTCCTCCTTCCGGCTCATCTTTCAAAGATTTGAGATATGGGAAGTCACGGTCTTCCCAACATGTGCTGAAACGTTCGGTCACACCTCCGCAGCACTTTGAAAAACGGGCGTCACACAGTTCACCGTTGAATTTCAACACCTGACCCCATGTTTCAAGAACGGCTTTCCTGACTTTCTCGCCAAGAGCATCGGTAAGTCCCTGGTATCGTTGACAATGATCATCCGCGCACACATCATAGGAGTTATGGTCGTCATGGTCCCACCATTTGACCAGTGATCCGTCTTCTCTGCATGCGGGGGCTTGTCCGGGGTTTGCTTCACCTTTCTGACGGCGCTCTATCTGGGACACGACCCAGGACCTTGATATCACGGAATGCGCCTTGAGCAGTTCCATGGAAGCCGAAGCTTTCATTTCGGAAGATATTACGCTCACGAGGTAGTCTTCGATGCCTATTACATTCACGGCAGTTACAGCATCACCGTCGACGATGAATTTCAACGTTCCTGCAAAAACCTGATCCTGTTTCCTTTCCCAGTGAAAGCCGATTCCTATTGTCACGCCAAAAAGTTTGAAAGCAGGTGGAGCAAAAGACGAGTCTGAGTCAGGAGCATTGAAAACAAGTTCTGAATACTGTTCTCCTTTATACACGATCCTATGGTCACGATACTCCACTTTGCAAGGACCCATGTCTGAGACGAGAATCTGAAAACAAATCTCTTTTGCAGACACTATGCCCACTTCAATTGTTCTTTGATACGCCATGGCTCATCTACAGCAAGGCTTCCAACTGTTTTCTTACCATCTTGAACTCGCTCTCGAAATTCGGTGTGAAAACAGATCCGGAAAGATTGGTTTCTATTTCATCCATTGGCCAGAACCTCCCGGTTTCCACCTCGAAGATATCCGGGTGCAAAGTAAAGTTCCCGACCGCCGCGAAAACATTTATAAGTTCTTTCTCTGTTTCTGACTCGAACGGGTATGAGAAAAGATAAATCGGATTGAACTCAAAGAATCCAAGTTCTTCATCCGCTTCGCGGAAAAGAGCTTCGGTGATGCTTTCGCCATAACTGATGTGGCCTCCGACGGCAGTGTCCCACCTTCCGGGGTACAATTCCTTGCCCGCGGCGCGCTTTTGGACATACAGCTGTCCCATACGGTTGATTATGTGCAGATGCACAACGGGATGGAGAAGTTTGGAGCCGGAATGGCACCATGCTCTGGAGGCCTGGCCGATAACAGTACCGTTGGGTTCTACCACAGGAAGCATTTCCGATGCCTTGGTGTCATGCAAAGTGGAAATGTGCTGCATGACAGGTGCCGTCATCCCTGCAGGGTACACAAGTTCCATCATAATTTGAGACTTCTGATAAGTTCGAGATCCTCGGATGAGTAAAGAAGGGTATCCGTAAAATCCGGTGCGGTATGCGCCAGCAGTATGAATACACCGAAAAGAACGGCGGCTGCAGCCACGACGCCTATGACAATCTTCAAATACTCAGGCACGACCCTTTTTCCGCCTTCCGGCAAGACTGCATCCTTCTCTGGCTGTACTCCAGCAACAGTTTCATCGGGGACATCATTATCCGGTTCCTCGACACCCGCTTCAACCGTCTCAGGAACAGATTCTCCGGCATTCTCTGCAATTGTCCCTGATTCAGTATCCTCAACCGTCTCGTCTACCGGTTCCGGAGCAGGTTCGTCAACCGGCTCTTCTATCGGTTCATCTACCGGTTCCGGGACAAGTTCGTCAACAGGCTCTACAACCGAATCATCAACCGGCTCTATTGATTCAACGGCATCACTTATCTCAACTGTTAAAGGATATTCTGATTCTGAAATGCTCAACAGGACTTCTTCGGCTGCATCTTGTTCTTCCTCCGTTTCAAAGTGCGTTTTCAAGGATACGGATTCCAATCCGAATCCATCAGGATACACGTCGAGGCTTTCATCGGGTATGAAAAAGAAATTGTTCTCCTTCGTCGCTCTGAGACGCCCGAGACCGGGAAAGACCACTGTCTTCTTGGACAGAAGGAACACTTTCATCTCCGAAAGGAAGGTGGACAGAATAGATGATGCAAACTCTGGGTCCAAACGGTTTGATGATGAATAGAAATCAACCAGCCTCGTATCGGAGGACTCACGTTGCCTGAAAGAGAGCTTCCGGTATGGAGG
>R27__coassemble_1242_pt1 | contig 12299 bp, 8 predicted proteins | sample R27__metabat2_high_PE_015 | metagenome-assembled genome bin R27 | reverse complement strand
ACTCTGACCGGTCAGGAACTGAAGGTTGAGCGCGGCGGAGCCGCTTCTTTCTCCAATGACGGAAAGTGGGCGGTATTCAATATCAAGGCTCCTTATGCCGCTACAAGACAGGCAAGAATTGACAAGAAGAAAGGCGATGACATGCCTAAGGACAGTCTCGGCATCGTAAGCCTCGAAAATATGAGTCTGCAGAAAATCGCCAATGTCACTGCCCACAAAGCCAGCCTCGAAAAGCGGAACGTGATAGCATACGAGACAGATTGGACAAAGCCTGTCCCTGACAGCGTCAAAACGAAACCGAAGGCAGAAAAGCTCACCGTTGTCTTCAACCCTGTGACCGGACGGTCAGATACTCTGAAGAACGTTGACAAATACGGCTTCGACAAGGACGGAGACCGTCTCACGGTCGTTTTCAAGAAAGACAAGAAAGATTCGCTCTCCAAGGACGAACTCGTGCTTTTCAGCCTGCCTGAAATGGCACGTACAAGCATTGATGAAGGCAAGAGATTCTACTCTCTGCCGGCATTCAATGATGGAGGTGACAAATTCGTATTCCTGGCCTCGACAGACACCAACGCCACCGGCGACAAGCACTGCTCTTTGAGCATATATGAAGAACTGACTGTCGGAAAGGGGAAAAAGGCCAGGACGGTCATAGCGACTGAGGAACTTCTGCCCCAGGATTATACTCTCGCGAACGGGCTTCGCATCAACCAGAACAGCGCTCCTTTCTTTTCAAAGAACTCAAGCCGCATCCTTCTCGGAGTCGCGGAATGCCTCCCGCCTCACGACACGACACTCGTGGACTTTGAGACTGCACAACTTGACATTTGGTCATACGACATATATATGACTCCTCCTATGCAGAAGGCGCGAGCATCACAGCTCAAGACAGCGACATATCCTTCTGTGATTAATCTGTCTTCCAACCGCCACGGCATCATCCAGCTCAGCGATGAGATTACTGCGAGCGTAAGATACATAGACGGAGCGGAAAACCCGGCCTGTCTGCTTCTCGATGACAAGCCTTACCAGATCAGTTCCACTTGGGACAGCAACAATTTCTGCGACGTCTGTCTGGTGAACATGGAAACAGGAGCAAAGACAGAGCTTTTCAAGAAACTCAACGGTTCACCAAGCGTCTCACCTGCTGGAAAATACCTTTATTGGTACAGCTACGATGACCTCGGCTGGCATACTTACAGACTTGCAGACGGCCAGTCCATCAACGTCACCGCCGCTGCCGGAGTCGCATTCCACGATGAAGAGGACGATCATCCAGACGTTCCCCCAACTGTTGACAGGCCCCATTGGATTGAAGGTGACGAGGCATTCATCATCTCCGACAAGTTCGACATCTGGAAGTTCCAGCCAGACGGAAAATCCTTCATCAACCTGACCGAAGGCAAGGGACGCGAGAACAACTGGCAGCTCTCATACAGCAGCATCGAGAAAAGCAAAGTATCCTCCGCACTCTCCAAGGCAGGTGTCAGCCAGCCTATAGGCAAGAAAGAAACAGTGTATCTTACAGTGTTCGACCGCTCCACCAAGGAGAACGGCATTGCCACGATCGGGGTGGACAAGCCGGGACTGAAGAGCTGCTTCACTGACAAATACAGTTTCACGACCATCACAAAGGCTCGCAATGCTGATGTCATAGCATTCAGGAAAGGCAATTTCAACCTTTCTCCTGACCAGCACACCACCACCGATTGCTTTGCGACAGCCAAGAAATGGTCTTCCATCAACCCTCAGCAGGCGGATTACAACTGGTCAAACAACCGTCTCGTGCATTGGACCGCATACGACGGAACGCCACTCGACGGAATGCTTATCACTCCGGAAGATCTCGACCCGAACAAGAAATATCCGATGATGATCTACTTCTATGAGAAGTATTCGGAGAACCTGTATTCATATTTCTCACCTGCCCCGAGTGCATCAACTGTCAACCTTCCGTTCTACGCAAGCCGCGGATATGTAGTGTTCGTTCCTGATATTGTGTACAAGGACGGCCACCCGGGCGAAAGCGCCTACAATTGCATCTGCTCAGGAGCTGAGGCGATGTGCAAGCAGTTCAGTTTCATCGACAAGGAAAGAATGGCCATACAGGGACAGAGTTGGGGAGGATACCAGACTGCCTATCTAGTGACGCGTACGGACATGTTCGCCGCAGCCGGAGCAGGAGCCCCGGTCGGCAATATGACCAGCGCCTACGGAGGCATCCGCTGGGAATCCGGCATGGTGCGTGCCATGCAGTACGAGCACGGGCAGAGCCGCATCGGCAAGTCCCTCTGGGATGAAGGAGGCCTTGACCTGTACATCGAGAACTCCCCTGTATTCCACACCCGGAACGTCACCACCCCTGTGCTCATCATGCACAATGACAATGACGGAGCAGTGCCATGGTATCAGGGAATCGAATTCTTCATGTCGCTCAGACGCTTCGGCCATCCGGCCTGGCTGCTTGAGTACAACAACGAAGCCCACAACCTCGCCGAAAGGCGCAATAGAAAGGACCTGTCCATCCGCCTCCAGCAGTTCTTCGACCACTATCTCAAGGGAGAACCAATGCCGGCATGGATGAAAAACGGAGTGCCAAACACCCGCAAGGGTGAGTATTTCGGATTTGAGCTCACTGAAAATTAGAACATTATGAAAGCATACATCGAGCAGAACAAGGAACGCTTCTTCGATGAGCTGTTCTCATTGTTAAGGATTCCTTCCATCAGTGCGAAGGCAGAACACAAGCCTGACATGAAACGCTGTGCCGAAAAGGTTGCCGTACTCCTCATGGAGGCAGGAGCCGACTATGCTGAGGTTTCTCCAAGTAACGGAAACCCGGTCGTTTACGGAGAAAAAATTGTCGATCCGTCATGGAAGACCGTCCTCATTTATGGCCATTATGATGTCCAACCGCCTGAGCCTCTCGAAAAGTGGAACTCCGCCCCTTTCGAACCGGTCATCCACGACGATGCCATCTGGTGCCGTGGTGCCAACGATGACAAGGGCCAGCTGTTCATGCACATAAAGGCGTTTGAATTTCTGGTAAAGACCGGAAAGCTCAAGCACAACGTCAAGTTCATGTTCGAAGGTGAAGAGGAAGTAGGAAGTCCGAATCTGCCACAGTGGATCAAAGAGAACAAGAAACGCCTCAATGCTGATGTCTGCCTCGTTTCCGACACCACCATGATCTCAGAGAAGGTACCGTCAATCAACTGCGGAATGCGGGGCCTTGCTTACCTTCAGGTTGATGTGACCGGTCCCAACAAGGATCTTCACTCCGGACATTACGGCGGTGCCGTCGCGAACCCGATTCAAGTGCTTTGCGAGATGATTGCAAGCTTGATCGATGAAGACGGAAGAGTCACCGTGCCGGGATTCTACGACGATGTGGTGGAGCTTTCCCGCAAGGAACGTGCTATGCTCGCGAGAGCTCCGTTCGATTTGAAGGAATACAAGGAATTCCTTGACATCAAGGCCGTACGCGGCGAAAAAGGATACACTACTATGGAGCGCACCGGCATACGCCCTTGCCTCGACTGCTGCGGCATCTGGGGAGGGTATACCGGAGAAGGAGCCAAGACCGTGCTGCCATCAGAGGCTCACGCGAAAATTTCAATGAGACTCGTTCCGAATCAGGACAGCGCGACCATCACAAAGCTCTTCAAGAAGCATTTCGAGAAGATTGCACCTAAGTGCGTAAAGGTCAAGGTGACGCCTTGCGAAGGCGGAGACGGCTTCCTTATTCCGATAAGTTCCGATGCATACAAGGCCGCCTCCAAAGCCATGGCGGAGGTTTACGGAACTGAGCCGGTTCCGTCACGCGGAGGCGGCTCAATCGCCGTGCTTGCTGAAGTTCAGAAAATCCTTGGCATCGATCCGCTTCTTATGGGCTTCGGCCTTGAACGCGACACCATCCACTCCCCTAACGAGAGTTATCTGCTCAAGCAGTTCTTCGCCGGTATGGAGTCCATCGCTCTTTTCTATCAATATTACTAACAGACACCACTATTAGCACCATGAACAAATCCATCACACTTATCGCTGGAGCGCTTGCTGTTGCAGCCTGCACGTCAGGAGAGCCAAAAGAGCTCGTTCTCTATTATTCACAGACCGGAACCACCAAGGCGGTAGCCGAGGAGATTGCCTCACAGACTGGTGCCGATATCGTTGCATTTGACGTAACAGAGCCTTATACAGGCACTTTCGACGAGACCATAGCACGATGCACGAAGGAACGCGGGGCTGGATATGTACCTGTACTCGCGGCTTTGAACATCGACATTGAAGATTATGACATCATATATCTGGGATATCCTATCTGGTTCGGCACTTATGCTCCACCGGTAGAAGCGTTGCTGAATGCAGTCGATCTCAGCGGTAAGACCATAGTTCCTTTCTGCTCATTCGGAAGCGGAGGCCTTCAGGCCAGCATTGCAGACCTCAAGAAAGCATTGCCTTCATCTGACATTCGCGAAGGCTACGGAGTCAGGACAGCACGCGTACGGAATGCAGCTGCTGAAGTCAAGAGATTCCTTGCCGCAGGAGCTTATGTAGAAGGTGAGGTAGAAGCTCTGCCTGATTACTCAGAGCAGAAGACTGTCACAGAAGAGGAAGCTGCCATCTTCGATGCTGCATGCTCAAGCTACCAGTACCCTCTCGGCACTCCAGTGACTTGCGGAAGCAGAACGGTCGCTGAAGGCACTGAGTATCTTTTCATGGCGGAAAGCGCAGCCGCTGACGGAAGCGCCACTACTGCAAAAATATACGTAATAGCCAACAAGACAGACGGAGGGCAGCCTGAATTCACTATGGTGGACAGATAAGACTATTGTACCATATTTCCTTGGTTCTCAAGCCTGGACTTGGCGTAATCGAGAGTAAGGTGGAACGTTTTCTTCTTGGAAGACGGTGCTTCGTACATGGCATCGTTCATTATCTGCTCGCATATGCTGCGCAACCCACGCGCGCCGAGTTTGTTTGAAATGGATGTATCAACAATCAAATCAAGCACTTCCGGATCAACGGCAAGCTTCATATCATCCATCTCGAAGATTTTCTCATACTGTTTCATCACCGCATTTTTCGGCTCTGTAAGAATGCGCTTCAAAGCATCTTTGTCAAGTGGGTCAAGATAAGTTATGACCGGAAGCCTTCCGATGATCTCAGGAATAAGACCGTAGCCGCGAAGATCCTGGGCGGATACATACTGAAGAAGATTGTCCTTGTCTATCCTCTGTTTGTCCTGCGCTCCGAAACCAATCACCTGAGTATTGAGTCTCTGGGCTATCCTGCGTTCAATTCCTTCGAACGCTCCACCGCAGATAAACAGAATATTCTGCGTGTTGACGTGCACGAAATCCTGTTCAGGGTGCTTGCGCCCACCTTTCGGAGGAACGTTCACCACATTGCCCTCAAGGAGTTTCAGCATGGCCTGCTGGACTCCCTCACCGGATACGTCGCGCGTTATGGAAGGGTTATCGCTCTTGCGGGCGATCTTGTCTATTTCATCGATGAAGACAATTCCTCTCTCCGCTTTCCTGACATCGTAGTCGGCCTCCTGCAGCAATCTTGTAAGTATGCTTTCGACATCCTCTCCTACATAGCCGGCTTCGGTGAGTACAGTGGCGTCAACTATTGTGAACGGTACGTCCAACATCTTGGCTATCGTCTTGGCCATCAATGTTTTACCCGTACCAGTAGGACCGACCATCAGGATATTCGATTTCTCCAGTTCCACTCCGTCATCAGGTTTTTCCACTAGATTGTGGTTGATGCGCTTGTAGTGATTATAAACAGCCACGGCGAGAAGCTTCTTCGCTCTGTCCTGACCGATCACATACTGATCAAGGAATTCCTTGATTGCTTTAGGTTTCTGAAGTTCCCCTATCTGAATGGCGCCCTTTTCATCCTCTTCCGCCTCCTTGGAAAGCTCTGAAAGATAGTCCGACGCGATCTTGACGCAGTCACTGCAAATGAATCCGTCCAATCCGCTGAGAAGTAGAGTTACCTCATCTTCGGAACGGCCGCAAAACATACAATGGCGCTGTCCTTTCCTGTTTCCTGCCATAGCCATTATTTCTTTTTCGTCAGGATTTCATCGACCATTCCATAATCCTTGGCCTCTTGTGCTGTCATCCAGAAATCGCGGTCAGCATCTGCGAATACCTTGTCGAAAGGTTGTCCTGTATGCTCGGAAATGATTCCGATGAGCTCCGCACGGCATTTTTCAATCTCTTTGGCGGCAATCAGTATGTCGCTCGCCTGTCCTTTCGCACCTCCGAGAGGCTGATGGACAAGGACCTTGGAATGAGGAAGGGCGGAACGCTTTCCCTTAGCACCCGCGCAAAGAAGGACAGAACCCATTGAAGCCGCCATGCCTGTACAAATGGTCGCCACGTCCGGCTCGATAAGCTGCATGGTATCATATATGCCCAATCCGCTGCTCACCTGACCTCCGGGTGTGTTCAAATAAAGAGAAATGTCGGCTGTCGGGTCAGTGGATGCGAGAAAAAGAAGCTGCGCCTGAATGATGTTTGCCACGTCATCATCGATAGGAACGCCCAGGAAGATGATACGGTCCATCATAAGACGGCTGAACACGTCCATCGAAGCCACATTCAGCTTGCGTTCCTCAATAATGGTGGGATTGATATATGAGTCATAAGCAGACTCGAAACGATGAAGCGTCATAGAGCTGATCCCATGCTCAAGACCCGCATATTTATTAAATTCTTTCATACTTTTCAAAGATAAGCTTTTTCACGCACAAATAAAAAAACATTGAGGAAAGCCAAACTCTCCCCAATGTTTCAGAATATCGTTGGACCAATTATTTCAATTCACGGAATTTCTCAACGGAGATAGCCTTCTTGTCGAAAGAAATGATATCCTTGACAGCGGCTATGACCTTCTGCTCAGCCACCTGCTCGGAGAGTCTCTGAACCTGCTGCCCGTCTGCAAGCATCTTCTGCGCAGACTCATCTATGAAATTCTGAGGAACATTTGACATACCGTACATTGCATACTGATATGCAACATAGCCGCGAGCCGCATCCTCGATATCCTTCTTCTCAATTTTAAGGTCGAACTTGCTCATAAGGAAATCGCAGACCAGCTGCCATTTGTAGTCGGCGAGGAAGGCATCGAATTCCTTCTCAATATCCTCCATCGTGAACTTCTCCTTGTTGATGGTATAAAGCCATCTCTTGAGGAAAGGCTCAGGAAGTTTGACGTCTGCTTTTTCAACGAGATAATCCTTGATATCCTTGCCAAGACGATAGTCAGTCTCCTGCTTGTAATTCTAAGCGAGACGCTCGGCGATCGCCTTTTCAAATTCTTCTGAACTCTTGATTTTGCCTTCGCCGAAAATTTTGTCGAAGGTTTCCTGAGTTTCCTCAGCAGCCTCAAAGTTCTTGATATTCACTATTGTAGCATTGAAAACAGGATTCACTGACGCTAAATCCTCTTTCTTGATTTTCAGGAGAGTCGCACGGTCGCCTTCACGATCAAGGAGTTCGTTGACGTTGATCTCGAGTTTGTCACCTGCCTTGACACCCATAAGGGCCGGTTTCATGGCCTCGGTGACATCTCTCATGGAGATGTAGCCGTTCTCAACCGTTTTGTCCCCGTTTTCGAGGTCGACATAAATATACGACTCGGAAGTAGGAGTATCAACCTCCTGAAGCTCACCATACTGCATAAGCATGTTCTTCTTCATTTCGTCCTTCGCCTGAGCAGTTGACCTGATGGTATAGTTGACAACCTTGTCGCTGTCAGAAAGTTCGAAATTGACAGTAGGAGCGACGCCAAGGTCAAACTTGAAAGTGAAATCATTGCCATCCTTCCACTCGATTTCCGGCTGGTCCTCACTTGTGACAGGCTCTCCTATGAAATTAAGTCCACTTTCTTCAACATATTTGCCGAGCTGTTCTGAAATGATGTCGTTGACAGCATCTCCGAGGCACTGCTCGCCATATACTCTCTCTACGAGAGAGGCCGGCACCATACCCTTTCTGAATCCTTTGAATTCAGCGGTCCTGCGGCGCTCATTCAGCTTTTTCTTCTTGATGGGAGAGTAATCTTCCGGTGTGATGTTGAGTGTGACCTGAATATTGAGGTCATCAATCTGATTCTTGTCGATATTCATTTTATACTGGTTTTATTATTTTTTCATGCAAAAGGGCTGCAAAGATAGTCATTAAATCTCAAATAATCAATTTGCTGACACAGCTTTCCGTTTTGGGTATTCCACTCTTTCGTGGTACAATTGAGCCAGATATGCCTTGAGAGTCTCTTTTACGATTGTGATCCTGCGAAGTGAGATATCCGCTTCGTCAAACTGTCCTTCTTTCATTTTTGTATCAACGATACTCTCGACGAGATCGGAATAAGCCTCCGGAGATGAGTTCTTCAACGTTCTGGAAGCAGCTTCAACCGAATCGCAAAGCATGAGAAGTATCTGTTCAGTGGATGCCGGTTTCCGGCCGTTGTAATAGAAACCATCAACATCGGAAGGGTCACCGCCATCATTCAGATACTTATTGTAAAAATATGATACACAACCGGTGCCATGGTGGGTCAGGATGAAATCCTTGATAATGTCCGGAAGATTGAACTTGTCAGCCATTTCAAGCCCGTCATGGACATGGGCTATGATGTCCCTCGCACTTTGTTTCGGTTCAAGGGAGGCATGGTATCCATGAAGTCCGTCATTGTGGAGAAGCGATTCATTTTCGATGAAACACTGAGGATTGTTCATCTTGCCAATGTCATGATACAAGGCTCCGGCACGGATGAGGAGAGCGTTCGCTCCGATTGAACGGGCGACCTTGTCAGCCATGGTCATAACTTGCAGAGAGTGTTGGAAAGTACCCGGGGCCTTTGACTCAAGTTCACGGAGAAGCGGATTGCTGGTGTCGCCGAGTTCAGCAAGACGTGAGCTGGACACCAGATTGAAAAGCTTTTCGAACAGATAAACCATCTGATAACCAAGGACAGCCAGAATGGAACCGATAAAAAGATAAGCCACGGACACGCCCAATCTTCCGCCAACCATATCCAATGATCTGAAACCGAAATAGACAAGCAGCATGGCCAGAAACATGAATAATGAAGTTATGAACTGCTGCCAGCCACGCACGAAAAACTTGAACATGTAGATCGCAACAAATCCACCGGTCAGAAAAATAACGAAAAGTACAGTACCGGAATGAGTGAAAATGAGAAGCGGCAGCAGAGTCAGCACATAAATGGTAATGACGGTCTTGTTTCTGAAAAAGGCTTGCAGCCACAATGCTGGCAGGGTGAACGGCATCCAGAACAGGAAAGATGGATTCACTTTTTCCACCGCCAGCGCACAGACAGTGGATATCAGGAAATCCAAAAGAACAAACAGAAGCTTGTTCATCTGCATCAAGGAGGACTTATATGTAAAATATAGCGCCAGATACAGCAGAAGAACCATAGAAAACGCAAGCAGGGCGTTCCCCACCCAGAACAGCGCCTTCGGACCGGAATACCCGAGATTGGCTTCATACTCAACCTTATAGGAATCCAGCATCTGAGCAATCTCCGCAGTCACTATCTCCTCACTTGAGACAATAAGCTGTCCATTGGTCACGAAACCCATTGTAGGAGAAACAACAGACCCTGATTCAGCGTGGACGAGTTCGGTCGTCTGCTTGTCGTAGATCAGATTAGGAACAATCAGGTCATAAACGGAATTGGATCTGAAAATGGAGTCAAGATTATAGCTTTTGTACCGTTTACCCATCTCCGCCAGAAGTTTCGCCTTGGCATCAGTCTGCTTATAGACTTCGGTGACGGGATACTTCATCGCTCTTTTCTCCTTCTGAATATACATAACCTCATCCGAAAAGTCAGTGGCGTTTCTATCCGTCCTTACGCCCTCGTCAGGCACCACACCCTGCTCGTATATGTCTCTGATGAGGGAAATGGTCGTGGCTTTCAATGCAGAATGCGCACCGAAGGACAACGCTTCCGCAGCCTTGAGATTCTTGTTGACCACTTCCTCGGAATACTTGTAATATGGGATGACCTTTGATGCTGAATTCGACTCCTCCTCCTTGATCTGTTCCTCCGTTTTCAGGATAGGAAAGTCAAACTGGGCATATAAAGTCTCATATTTCCATGGAGATCCTTTCTTGTATTCATAGCCGAACTTTGGAGTTCTCGGAAAAATGAACAAAAGAATCAGGAAAAGGACGATGAAAGGAAGGAAGTCTCTGAGTGATTTTGGTATTCCGGAAAATTTCATATCATTTGAAAGGGCTGTCTTTCTCTCTGGCTATATACTTGTAAGTGATTCTATCGTCAATACTGGGAATCAGCGTGCGACCGGCAGCTGTAATCCTGCCTAACAGAGTCAGTGTAACGACACTCCTGCGGTGGCTGATGGCCTTGGCAAGATGCCTTGCACACTCCTCGGCACTCATCAGCTTGCCCTCCTCCAGGGGTGTGTTCCCCTGAACTGAACCATCTGAAAGAAGAGCGGCGTTCCTGACATTGGAAGTTACGTAATTGGGAGCGAACGTCAGGACATTCAGTCCATCCTTCAGATGCTCTATACGCAATGTATCCAGAAATCCGCGAACTGCGTACTTCGAGGAAGAATAGCCTGTCCTTGCCGGCAAAGCAGAATAACCGGCAATGGAAATCACGCCGACGACAGTACCTTTCGTGTCCAGCAAGTATGGCAACGCATACTTTGTGCAATACACCGTACCCCAGAAATTAACATCCATAAGTCTTCTTATGACATCAAGGTCCAGGTCCTTGAACATTGCTCTCATGGACAGTCCGGCATTGTTCACCAGAATGTCTATGCGGCCGAAACGGGCGGCTGTCTTCTCAATAAGTTCCTTGCAGTCAGACTCAATAGAGACATCTGTTCTGACACAAAGGACATGCTCGGAATCTCCGACAGTAAGGCTCAATTCTTCGAGTTTGTCAATGGAGCGCGCCGCCATAACGACCTTCGCGCCAAGTGACCCGAATAATCTGGCAGAAGCCAACCCTATCCCAGAGCTGGCTCCTGTCACAATGATCACCTTGTCCTTGAAGAACTTCGTATTCATTTGAATTCTAATCAATTGTCATTGCAGCAACGTCTTCACCGTCATATTCGCCCGCATCAAGTTTAGCCTTGATTTCCTTGAAAGCATTGAGCGTGTACTCAACATCCTCCATTGTATGAGCTGCGGTGGACACGATTCTGAAGATGACCATTCCCTTAGGAATGACAGGATATATGACCATGGAGCAGAAAACCCTGTAGTTCTCGCGAAGGTCCTTGGCCATCTTGGTAGCCTGGGCGACACCACCCTTGATGTGTACAGGGGTGACGCAAGCCTGCGCCTCACCGATATCGAATCCTGCCTCTTTGAAACCGTTCTGGATGGCATGGGTGACAGCCCAGCATTTCTTTCTGAGTTCGTCTCCCTCAGGGCTGTCGATGATTTCCATACGCTTGATGTTTCCTATGACAAGAGGCATTGGGAGCGACTTGGCGTACATCTGTGAGCGCATGTTGGCACGGAGATAGTTGATGATCTTGTGAGGACCGGCTACGAAACCGCCGATTGAGGCCATTGATTTTGCGAACGCTCCGATATAAAGGTCTATGCCGTCCATAACGCCGAAATGCTCGGAAGTTCCTCGTCCGTGTTCTCCGAGAAGGCCGAATCCATGGGCGTCATCGATCATGATGCGGAAGTTGTATTTCTGCTTGAGAGCGACAATCTCATCGAGTTTGCCGAGCGCTCCGGTCATTCCGTAGACGCCTTCGGTGATAAGAAGCACGCCGCCACCGTTCTCATCCGCCTCCTTGCAAGCGCGGGAGAGGACTTTTTCGCAGTCTGCGATATTGTTGTGACGGTATTTGTATTTGCTGCCGATATGAAGGCGGATTCCGTCAAGAAGGCAGGCATGGCACTCAGCGTCGTAAACGATCACGTCATGGCGGGCGGTGAGAGCGTCGATGGTGGAAACGATGCCTTGATAACCGAAGTTGAAGAGGAATGCATCCTCTTTTTTCTCGAATTCTGCGAACTTGCGTTCAAGCGCTTCATGGTATCTGGTGTGCCCGGACATCATTCTGGCTCCCATAGGATATGCGAGACCCCACTGCGCGGCTGCCTCAGCATCGGCTTTCCTGACTTCCGGATGATTGGCGAGTCCAAGGTAATTGTTAAGACTCCAGTTCAGGACCGGCATGCCGTTGAAAATCATATGAGGGCCAAGTTCGCCTTCTAGGCGTGGGTACATATAATATC
>R27__coassemble_1230_pt1 | contig 12386 bp, 10 predicted proteins | sample R27__metabat2_high_PE_015 | metagenome-assembled genome bin R27 | reverse complement strand
AATATAACCAAAAATGCCTTATTCTACGAGGATTATTCTTACATTTGCTCCAATAAGCATAATAAGTATGAAAGATTTTGTAAAAATGATTCTTGCCGTCGTATGCGGTTTGATTGTGTTCGGAATAGTTGCCTTCATCCTTAGCATTGGCGTCATGTCTTCAATAGCAGCCGCCGGCAGCAGCGCTCCTGCTCTTCCAAAGTCAGGAGTAATGGTGATCGATATGTCCGAGACGTCCATAGCTGAACAGTCAAGTCCCGAAATCGACATAATGGCTATGGTCCAGGGGGACAATATGAATCAGGTAGGTTTGTGGAAAGCCGTCCAGGCTATCAATATCGCTGCGGCGGATCCTGCCGTCAAGTATATTTACTTGAAAGCGGACGGCGCTTCCGGCGGTATTGCGCAGCTTCAGGAGTTCCGTAAGGCGCTTGCCAATTTCCGCTTGAGCGGAAAGCCTGTCGTTTCCTACATCGAGTCTCCTTCAACAGCCGGCTATTATCTTGCGTCAGTGGCGGACAAAGTATACATGACATCCTGTGACGGTGCCACCTCAATGATGGTCGGAGTCGGCTCCCGGATGATTTTCTTGAAGGATATCCTTGACCTTCTTGGAGTCAATGTCCAGCTTATCAGACATGGAAAATACAAGTCAGCCGGTGAAATGTATATCAAGAATGCTCCGAGCCCTGAAAACTTGGAGCAGAATCAAGTCATGATTGATGCCATCTGGAACAGTTACGCTTCTGAAATTGCGGCCAGCCGTGACATTACCGTGGAGGCTTTGAACAACGCTGTTGACAGTTTGAAACTTGATACTCCTGATTCATTCATTGCCGCCGGTTTGGTTGATGAGACTTTGTCACGTGAGGAACTCCATTCAAAACTTGCTGACCTCGCAGTCGTAGAGTCCTTCAAGAAGCTCAAGACTTTCACGCTTTCTGATTATATTTCGGCCAAGGTCCTTCCAAACGTCAAGGCAAAGTCCGGAATCGCCATCATATATGCTGACGGTGAAATCGTTGACGGCAATGACAAACAGCAGGTTGCGGGTGACCGTTTCGCAAAAGTCATATCAAAGGTCAGAGCAGATTCCACCGTGAAGGCGGTTGTTTTCAGAGTGAATTCCCCCGGGGGAAGCGTTCTCGCTTCTGCTAAGATCAAGGATGAGATTGAACTTCTCAAGGCAGAAAAGCCGGTGGTCGCATCGTATGGCAATTATGCTGCATCAGGAGGATACTGGATTTCAAACAGTTGTGACAAGATTTTCTCTGACGCCACGACTCTGACTGGTTCTATCGGAGTATTCAGCATGATACCTGATCTAAGCAAGGTGGCCAGGGAACTCGCCCATGTCAACGTTGTGACGGTAGGTTCCAACAAGCATTCCGATATGTATTCATTGATGCGCCCTCTTGATCAGGATGAACTTGATTATATGCAGGCTTCCGTGGAGAATATTTATGACCAATTCGTTACCATCGTTTCGGAAGGGAGGGGACTTGAGCCTGAGTTCGTGGATTCTATCGCTCAAGGACGTGTCTGGGCCGGCTCAGATGCTCTTTCCATCGGCCTTGTCGATGAAATCGGTACTCTTGAAGATGCCGTCAAATGGGCGGCGGTAGCGGCAGGGGAGCCGGATCTTACAGCATGGAACGTGGCTGAATATCCGAAACCTCTGACTACTATGGAACAATTCATGGAGAGTTTCGGCAGGTCAATGCCGGGTGACAATGTTTTGTCCGGAACTCCTTTTGAAAGCGTAGCGGAGTGCATCCTCGATTGGAATGAGAAGATCAAGAAAGATCCGTCTGATGTTATGTTCGCGCGTATCCCTTATCTGATGGAGATTAAATGATCAGATGATTGAAATCCTTATGATTTTTCTGGAGCCTTCCGTTATTCGGAGGGCTTCATCCATTCTCAGGCAAGCTATTGAGGCAATATGAGAACCGTCACCTCCGCTGACAGCAGGGGAGAAGATGATGGCAGTCTTTTCTTTCTCTGAGAGAGAATACTTAAGGTCCGTGAATATGTCGCTGGCCTTCTTTGCTTTGCCTCCCATCCCGAATGGACGCATCCAATCGCCTGAGCGCCAATGCCTGACACTGAACGGATACCCGAGAGCTTCTGCATCGCAAAGCAACGTGTTTTTTGCCGGCTTCAGTGACATTCCTTCTGCATAGGCTATCTCCTCGACTGTTATCCTGCTTCCGTTGAAGCTGTATGTGCCGGCTGAACAAATCTCTATTTCAAATCCTTCGCTCGCGTCCTTGTAATTATTTGGCATCAAAGTGATAGTATCTGTGGAGGTCTCAAGCATATAAGCGTTTGCATGGAAGCGTTTTCCGCTTATTGTCGGTTCTTTGCCTTCTGCAATTCTTTCAAGGAAGCCATACAGGCTGTCAAGTGTCTGGGAATTGAATCCATACGGCTCCAGAATCCTGAACAGCATGTATTTCCAATGTTTGAGACCCAGCAGGGCGTTTATGCTGATTATGGAGCCGTTGAAGACTGCCCCGCAGTTATCATGAAACCACTCTTCTGCGATGTCGTTCACTTCCTTGAAGCGGGAGATGTCTTCGTTGAGGGTGCGGATGTATGAAGGATTGATTTTTCCGAATTCAGGGAAGACGATATTGCGTATGCGGTTGCGTTTGTAAGCAGGATCTGAATTGGTTCTGTCCTCGCGATACCGGACACCATGTTCACGGGCGTATTCTTCAATATCTGCCCTGCTCATACCTAAAAGCGGTCTGATCAGCAGAACATCACAGCCTTCCGGACACTTACCAGCCGGAAGGCTGGTCAATGCGCTCATGCCGCGAAGACCGCGGGAACCGGTGCCGCGGAGAAGGTTGAGCATGAGTGTCTCCGCGTTGTCGTTGGCGTTATGAGCCACTGCCACAGCATCAAAGCCCTCATCTGCTGCCACTTGACCGAACCAAGCGTAGCGTAGCTCGCGCGCGGCCATCTCGATGCTGATGCCGTGCTCCGAAGCGTAGGCTTCTGTGTCGAAATCCGCGTGATAATATCTTGCTCCGTGCGCTTCGGCCCATCCCCGGACAAACTTCGCATCGGTGTCACTGTCTTTTCCTCTGAGATGAAAGTTGCAGTGGGCAATGGCTAAATCCTTTTCAGTACGGCTGAACATGTCTGCCATACACATGGAGTCGATGCCTCCGCTGACTGCAAGAAGGATTCTCATTTTCCTATCTCAACCTTCTTGGCTTGAGAGTGTAAGTGAAGTTGAATGCAACGAATTCCTTGAACTGGACTCTCTGTGTCCCTTCTGGATAGGAAGCGATGTCCTTGTCGTTCTTGATCATGACATTAGGATCGTATATGAGCCATGTGTTGAAGTCTACCTTAAGATATTTAGCGATGTTCCAGGTAATTTTGTTGTCCCAGTTCACTCTATATTCCTTGAACGGGTTGTCAAGGTAGTCGGTGAACAGGACGAACTGGGTCTGGTAATTCAGCACTTCATTGATGACGAATTTCATGTCCGTCTTGATCTGTGCACCGAACTGGAATTTAGCGCTATGGTAGCTGCTTCCCAAATCAGCCGGCAAGTTTTCATCTATGAGCAACATTCCATAAGACTTCCTAAGCTCTTCAGCGCGGACAATGGTGAAACCTCCTGTAACAGGTGATATTTCCATCGTCAGCCACTTGTTCGGATTCCAGCCGATACCCAGAGCGATATTGGTATAAGCAGGGGAGTTGAATCCGGATTTAAGTGTTCCTTGCCATTTGTCGTCCACCAGCTTGTAGTTGCTGTATGTGTCGCTGAACTGAGAGCGGAAATCGTACGATGCGCTGTAGCTCCATTTTGATTTGGCTCCTGTCCTGTATGCCCACTTGCTTTCCAAGTAGATCCGGTCATTGCTTTTCTGAAGCAGGCCTTCCTTGTCTGCGGACCAGAGGAAACCGTATTGCAGCTGGAGACGGTTGTTCCAGCTCATAAGGTCCTTGGTGTATTTAGCATTTGCGTCCAGACCTGTATTGAGAGTGAAAGTGTTGTACCCACCTGCCGCCCAATTGTTCAGACCTGTCTGATTGAAACCCAGATCAAACTGAGCTGAACTTACCCATGGGTTCGGCTTTGTCTCGTTTTTTTCAACTTCTGGAGCCTTGGACAAAGCGGCGGCTGCGGCAGCGGCGGCACCCTGGACGTCCTGGGCAAATGAATGGGCGCCTGAAAGGACTGCCGCGGCGATACAAATAGTGCGCAGTGTTTTCATAGTGCAGATCATCAATAGGAAATGGCGAATACAACTCTTCTGTGCGATGGAGCGCCGGAGTAAATGCACTTGCCCTCTTCTTCGCATACGCAGCTGTCGACAGGGATGCAGCGGATGGTCGCCTTTGTCTCGTCCTTGATCTTCTGCTCGGTCTCGGCAGTCCCGTCCCAATGGCAGAGAAGGAAGCCTCCCTTCTGGATTTCTGTCTTGAATTCCTCCCAATCGTCGCATTTGCGGATGTTGGCGGTGCGGAATGCGAGGGCTTTGTCGTAAATGGTCTTCTGGATATCGACGAGAAGTTCGTCAATGTATTTCTCAAGCCCTTCGACAGATACTGTGTTCTTCTCGAGTGTGTCGCGTCTGTGGACTTCCACTGTGCCGTTCTGGAGGTCGCGCGGACCCATGGCAAGTCTGACAGGCACTCCCTTGAGCTCCCACTCCGCAAATTTGAAGCCGGGGCGCAGAGTGTCGCGGTCGTCCACCTTGACGCTGTGGCCCATCGCCTCAAGCTTCTTTTTGATTTCGTACATCTTGTCAAGGATGGCGTTGTGCTCTTCGTCTGTCTTGAAGATAGGGACCATCACAATCTGGATAGGAGCGAGTGCCGGTGGCAGCACAAGTCCGTTGTCGTCTCCGTGCGCCATGATGAGAGCGCCCATCAGACGTGTTGAAACTCCCCATGAAGTGGCCCAGACATACTCCTGCTTGCCTTCCTTGTTTGTGTACTGGACGTCAAATGACTTGGCGAAGTTCTGTCCGAGGAAGTGCGATGTGCCTGCCTGGAGAGCCTTCCCGTCCTGCATCATGGCCTCGATGGTGAGTGTGTCAAGAGCTCCCGCGAACCTCTCGTTAGGGCTCTTGTGTCCGATAATCACAGGAAGAGCGAGGCAGTTGCGCGCGAAGTCGGCATATACATTGACCATACGCTGTGATTCTTCCTGAGCCTCTTCCGCTGTAGCGTGGGCGGTATGCCCTTCCTGCCAGAGGAATTCAGCCGTGCGCAGGAACAAACGTGTGCGCATCTCCCAGCGCACGACGTTGCACCACTGGTTGCATAGAATAGGAAGGTCACGCCATGATGTAATCCAATTCTTGTATGTGCTCCATATGATGGTTTCGGAGGTAGGGCGGACTATGAGCTCTTCTTCAAGCTTGGCTTCAGGGTCGACGACGACTCCTTTGCCATCAGGGTCGTTCATGAGCCTGTGGTGGGTGACTACCGCGCACTCTTTTGCGAAACCTGCTACGTGCTCGGCCTCCCTGGAGAAAAATGATTTAGGTATGAAAAGCGGGAAATATGCGTTCTGGTGTCCGGTCGCTTTGAACATGCCGTCAAGGATGCTTTGCATTTTCTCCCAAATGGCGTATCCGTAAGGTTTGATGACCATGCAGCCTCTGACAGCGGACTGTTCTGCCAGATCCGCCTTAACTATCAAGTCGTTATACCACTGTGAATAATTGTCCGATCTTTTTGTTACTTCCTTCGCCATATCATCAATATTTGTTAAATATCAAATTTGTTGTTAACATTGTATAACTTTATCCGTCTATGGGACGGAATAGGGTACGGAAATTGCTGTACCTTCTGCAAAGATACAAATTTTATTAATATAGGAGATTCTTATTATGAAATCACACATCATTCTTATCGCTTCGGTTCTCCTGGCGCTCACTTCATGTGGCACCACAGCCTCATTTTCAGAGGCCGCCGGTCAGCAGAAGTACCAGGACGGAATCTACTATAGACCTCAAACCTTGTCTCTTGAGTCCCAGGCCGCCAGGCTGTCTGAGACCGATGACCTTATTGCCCGGACAAAGACATCCCCCATTTTTGTGAAAACGGTCGGAAAAGTTGACACCCTCCTTGTGCCGGAGAATATGTCTGCATCTTTCAAATTCAATCATAAGGATAGCACCACCACGGTGTCTCTTTATGACAATAACGCCCTGATCAACGATTTCGCATTGAATTTCTCTCCATGGTACAGATTCGATCCATTCTGGGGACCGTCATGGTATCGCAGTTCATTGTATTGGGGATTTTACGATCCGTTCTGGTATGACCCGTTCTGGGCCAGAACCGTTTTTTATGATCCGTTCTGGTATGACCCGTTCTGGCATCCATGGTTCGATCCGTTCTGGGGACCTTACTATAGTTGGGGATATGGACCATATTGGGGCAGCCCATGGTACGGACCGTATTTCGGAGTCTCTCTTTACGGTTATTACGGCTATTCCAACCGATATTCACACGGATACTATTCTGACTTCAACCACCATCGCGGGTACTATGCCACCCGTTCCGGTGAGGGAGGTGCCGCCAGAGGCGGTTCACGTGCCGGCGTAGGCCGCGTGGTGCGTACGTCAGGAAGCGCATCAAGAGCTGGAGACAATACCATAGCCAGGACCGCAGCCGCTTCACGTGTCAGCACCGCTTCCCGTTCTGCCAGTTCCGCAACGCGTACCGCCGGTTCTGCCGCTAACGTCCAGCGTCAGGCAGGTTCTTCCAGAACAATTTCATCCGGACCGTCAACTGCAACTGTCAGGCAGTCTTCTTCCGGAATCAGCCGCTCCGGCTCTTCATCCACATACCGCAGGTCGTCAACAGGATCTTCCGGAGGTGCATCACGAGCTTCTTCAAGCTCATATTCAAGAGGAGGGGCTTCAAGCAGCTATTCACGCTCTTCGTCCAGCAGTGTGTCTACGGGAAGCTATTCCTCTCCTTCCAGAAGTACTTATTCCGGCGGCAGCTCATATTCCGGCGGCTCATCAGGAGTCAGTCATTCTTCCAGCGGCTCAGGCGGCGGTGTGTCCAGAGGTGCCGGCGGTGGCAGAAGATAATCCCATCCGCATATTTTCCGGTTTATTGTTGATTGTTGAACTTGATTCAGAAAAACATGAAGAAAATAGCATTGGCTGCATTGCTCTCTCTCCCGGCGATCGCAGCTGGAGCCCAGACCTTTTCTGACGCTCTCCTTTTCAGCGAGAACAATTATTATGGAACAGCCCGTACTATTGCCATAGGCAATGCCGTTACCGCTCTGGGCGGTGATTTGGGCACCGTCGGCATAAACCCGGCCGGTTCTGCCGTGGCGTCATATTCCCAGTTTACGATCAGTCCCGGCCTGGCCATTCTTGGGAACAATGCCGGCTATTCCACTTCCAGCCAATATGATTATTCCGGTTGGAACCGTGCCGACAGAACGAAATTCACCGTGCCGAACTTTGCTTCGTCCATGGTCTTTGATACATATCAGCCCAATGGATTGAAGAGTTTCACCGTTGCATTCGCTGCAAATTCCACCAATCAGTTCCTCAATGATTTCACAGGATACGGGATGAATGACGACACGTCTCTGCTCGGCTCGTTCGCCGCTGGCGCATCTCCTTATTCTCCGGCGGATTTGCTCAAGCGGGAGAACTATCTTAACAGTACCATCCCGTGGAATTATTTGCTGGCGTATCGTTCCGGAATGATTTCGGAAGCAATCGGCGAGGATGGCAAGCCTGTCGTGGATCCTGACGGTTTCTACACTTATCTCGGCACTACAGAAAAAATGTACGATGAAGACGGCAAATCAGTCATCAGGACCATGGGGCAGCTTGACCAGCTTGCACGCGTCGAGTCATACGGCAGCAAGACGGATTTTGTGATGAACATGGGTTTCAATATTTCTGACAGACTGTTCCTCGGCTTCAATCTCGGCTTGCCTTTCGCCTCTTACAATTATAGCGAAGTTTTCAGGGAGACTGCTGTCGATCCGGGCCAGTTCGAGGTTGAATACGGCGACGGAGTCACGACTTACTTCAGCCATGCTACGTATCAGTATACTCAAAGCAGTGAGTATGCGGGAATATATGGAAAAATCGGTGCCATCTGGCTTCCTGCAAAGGGATTGCGACTGGGAGCCGCAGTCCAGACCCCTACTCTGTACACTGTTGATGAGACATGGGCGGTGGATGGCTCCACTTCATTCTTGGATGCCGTGTATTTCACGTCTGATTCATCCCCTCTGAATGATTACACATACAATCTCACCACACCTTGGAGATTCAATGCAGGCGTCGCTTATACTTTCAATGGCAGGGGTCTGATCAGTGCCGATCTTGATATGACGGATTACAAGTCGATGAAGTTCTCCACCGTGGACGGCTTCGGAGCAAATACATTCTATTTGGAAAATGATGTCAACCGTAATTTCGCGGGCATGCAGTATTACGGCCGCTTCGGTGTGGAATACAAGATTATACCTGAAATAGCTCTGAGAGCCGGATATACTTTCAAAACATCCCCTGAGTATTATCGCTTCGACAAGTACGGAGACAGATTCTCCGCATCGGACTACATGTACTGGTATGATGAATTCGGAAGTGGAAGGGACTGGCTGGAAGGGCGTGAAGCATTGCCGGAAACCGTTCATTCTTATTCATTGGGATTCGGGTTCTCTTCCGAGGGTTCTTTCTTCGCTGACGTGGCATTCCGCCTCACTTCATATCCGACCGCTTATTATAATCCATATTCTGAATACGTGGAAGGATACCTTCCGGAAGTGGCGTTCACCCGGAATCTTACTGACATGGTCTTGACTTTGGGTTGGAGATTCTAGATTTTTTTCAGATACAGAATGGAATCAGGGCCTTCGTTGAAAAGAAGGTCCATTATGGACAGATTCGGAATGAAGCCGTGCTTCCGGGAGAATACCTGAAAGTACGGCTTGTTCAATTCAAGCCTTTCGAGAATATCGTTCTCCCTTTTCGGATGTATGACTTCCCGGAGATCCTCCCCGTAGAGATCGGAGCTGCATCTTGAATACGATTCTGTCAGCCTGATTTCAGCCTTGATGCCTGTCTTTTCAAGGAAAAAGGACAGAATCTTTGTGTTGTATGCAAATAATGTATCCTGACGCGTTTCAAGAACGTTGAAAAGTTCGTCTTTGTAATAGTCGAAATATGCTGAAGACTCGTACGCCGAGGCAATGGCTCTTTCTGTCTGTATGAGCCATGGAGTCGACCAGTCAATCCTTATCTCGGTGATTGGGACCGAGTATGTTCCATACTCATGGGAAACAGGAAAAGAAAGAGTCTGGACTCCATTTTCAGCGTAGAACTTGCATCTGTTCCTGTATGACTGCTTCTGGTAGTGCTCGCAGGCTTCGAGATAGATGACAGAGGGCTTCACATGGTCCGGAGACAACGTAAAGCCTTCTGCTATTTTCGCGAAGTATTCGACAGGGGGGAAATATGCTGTGGAAAACAGCATTGTCTATTCGATACCTCCTTTCTCGTTGGTGTCATTGCCCCTGACAATGCCTCTCTTGGAATTCCTGATGAAATTGAGAATCTGATCCTTTTCATCTGAAGCAGGGAAACCCTGTTCAACTCTCGCACATCCGTCTGAGATGTTGTATCCCTGGAAATAGATGGTGTCGTAGATGTCACGTATATTTCTGATAACGTCAGAATCAAAACCGCGGCGGCGCAGACCGACGATATTGACACCGGCATAACAGATAGGGTCCCGGCCGCAAAGAGAATACGGAGGAATGTCCTTGTTCACTTTGCAGGCTCCTCCGACCATTGCATGAGTGCCGATGTGGCTGAACTGGTGCACTTTCGTTCCTCCGCCGATGATGGCCCAATCATCAACGTCTGTCTCTCCTGCGAGCCCCACGTAGCTTGTGAGGATGCAGTTCTTGCCGATATGGCAGTCGTGGGCCACGTGAACGTATGACATTATGAGTGTGTTGTCCTCAATCTTGGTGACTCCCTTCTTGCTGGCTTTTGTCCCTCTGTTGATGGTGGCGCATTCTCTGATCGTAACGTTGTTCCCTATCTCCACGTACGATATCTCTCCGTCGTATTTGAGGTCTTGAGGGATGGCTCCCACGACAGCTCCAGGAAAAACCTGACAGTTGTCTCCGATTTTGACATATGAATAAATGACGGCGTGAGGGTGGATCGTACAATGATCACCGATACTGACGTTCTTGTCAATGTAGGCAAAAGGTCCGATGGTGACGTCATCGCCTATTATGGCATCAGGGCTAACAATTGCGGAAGGATGAATTCTATTCATGATATACTACTTGTTTGCAAATTGACAGATAATCTCTCTTACTGCTTTCGCAGCATTTGTATTGAGCGTATGCCCCGGCTTGAAGGCTGTGACTTTCGCATTCAGCCAACCTCCGCATAGCCTCAGGTCCCCGATGATGTCAAGAAGTTTGTGCCTTCCACATTCATCAGGAAAATGGAGGGTGAGATTGTTCAGGTATCCGTTTTCCGTTATGGCAAGTTTCTCGAATCCGAGAGTGTTGCAGATGGCGTCAATCTGCTCATCGGAAACGGGATGCTCGACAATGACGATAGCATTGTCCATGTCTCCTCCTTTTACAAGTCCGTTCCTGGCCAGGAACTCAATTTCATGGAAGAAAACGAAAGTGCGGCAAGGACCGATTTCACGGGCGAAATCGGTACCGATGTCCCAATGGGCGTTCTGGATTCCAAGAACCTTTGAGCCGAAATCCACCGTTATGTCGATTGTCGGGGTGTCGGACGGAACAATCCTGATCCATGCTCCGCTTTTGTCATCCCTGACTTCGATTTCCTGATCGATGTTGATTGTTTTCCTTGGCTTGTCCTGAACTTCAATGCCGCTTTTCAATATGGCTTCCACATAGGGTCTGGCGCTTCCGTCAAGTATCGGCACTTCGACATTGTCTATCTTTATGGTGGCATTGTCGATTCCTATGCCGGACAACGCCGACATCAGATGCTCGATTGTGGAAACAGATGCGTTGCCGCATGAAATGGTTGTGCTTCTGGATGTATTGCTGACGTTTTCAGCCAATGCATTGACGATCGCGTCATTCCCAAGGTCGGTCCTGACAAAACGGATGCCTGTATCAACTGGGGCAGGTTCAACGGACATGTGTGAGTAGATACCCGTGTGAAGTCCCTTCCCCTCGAATGCAATGCTTTCTTTTAGAGTATGTTGGAGAGCTATATTATCTAACATCTTGTAAGTTTGTCGCCAAAACTGGCCAATCAACCTACAAAGATAGTCAAAAAAAGATATAAGTCAATCTTTTCCGTTCCGCTTGAAGACGGCATAGCTGCGCATATAATTGTTCTTGTCTATTGCAGGTGTGCCGAGAAGAATCTCACCGCTCTTCCTGACGTTTCCGAAGACACCCGCCTGTGCGGCGATTGTGGTATTGTCCGCAATGGTGATGTGTCCGACGATTCCGACCTGACCGGCGAGAATGCAGTTCCTGCCAAGCTTGGCCGAGCCTGCGATACCGCACTGGGCGGCCATGACGGTGTTGTCTCCAATTTGAACATTGTGGGCAATCTGGCACAGGTTGTCTATCTTGACTCCGTTTCCGATGACGGTTGATTCCATCTCAGCCTTGTCCACCGTGCTGTTGGCGCCGATTTCGACATTGTCTCCGATGATGACGTTGCCGAGGTGCTCGATTTTCTTCCATGTTCCGTCAGGCTGGGGGGCGTTGCCGAAACCGTCGGAACCGATGACGCAGTTCGCGTGCAGGATCACGTTGTTTCCTATGACCATGCCGGGATAGATGCGCACGCCGGGGTAGATGATGCAGTGATGCCCTATGACAGTGCCTTCGCCTATGTAAACGTTTTCGTAGATTTTGGTGCAGTCTCCAATCCTGCACTTTTTCCCGATATGCGTGAAATCCCCGACATAGACTTTCCTGCCGATTTTAGCGGAACAGGCTATGCTGGAACAGAGTCCTCTGTGCCATCTGTATTTCTTTTTCCGGTCGGCGGCATACTTGAGCAGTTCGGCAACCGCAGTGTAAGCGTTCTCCACTCTGACGAGCGTGGGAGCAACTTCCCTCTTTGCGACGAAATCGTTGTTTACCAGCAGGACAGAGGCTTTGCTGGAATAGACATACTGTTCATATTTAGGATTTGCGTAGAAGCAGAGCTGCCCGGGCTTTCCGTTCTCGATCTTTGCGAATGACGTCACTTTTTCTTCCGGGTTTCCTTCCACTGTCCCTTTCAGTATTTCTGCCAGTTCTTTTGCTCTTAGTTCCATTTGAATTGCGTTTGTTTTGCAAATGTAATAATTTATCTTGAAACACCATAAATCTGAAAAACAGCACA
>R27__coassemble_1205_pt1 | contig 12531 bp, 8 predicted proteins | sample R27__metabat2_high_PE_015 | metagenome-assembled genome bin R27 | reverse complement strand
AAACAGAGATAGACAAACGCGCGCAAATGAAATATGCCCTCAAGGAGGCTACAAGAATAGGTCTTGAAAAAGGCATAGCAAAAGGTCTCGCTGAGGGCAGGGCTGAAGGCAGGGCTGAAGGAATAACGGAAGTAGCGGGAAGGATGAAGGCTTTGGGAATACCAGACACCACTATATGTGACGCGACTGGTCTGTCCATGGACATCATCCTATCATTACAGGCCCATAACGTCACTGAGTTTTGACAGACATTCCTGACTCACATATGAAAGAACCGCGCATCCGGATTGGTTGGTGCGCGGTTCTTTCATTGTAGACTATAGAAAACAGTTTACTGTCACAACTGAACAACAGACCACGCAAGTCACTCGGCTATCTGACTCCTATTGAATATTGGAGGTAAATATTTAACTTTGACTTCGGAGTGCGTTGCACTATTCAAAGTAGAATTCACGAGGATGAAAATAGATAGAAATGAAAACAAACTGGATGATATTAACCTTGATGTCAGCGGTGATGCTGACATCCTTCGGGTTGGACGGAAAAGCACAACCGAGAGTGTTCCGCAATGTAGAATTCGCCGCTGCACCCACGGTTGACGGGGTCAAGACCCTGAAAATGAACATTTGGAAAGGGGTTGGAGACGATTCTCAACCAGTAGTGCTCTTTGTGCACGGTGGTGCTTGGCAGTCAGGTGACAACAATCTTGAAACTGCCGGTTCCGAACAGATACGTGCTCTCATGGCACTGCGTGACTATGGTGTGACTGTCGCCGCGGCAACTTACCGGTTCTCCAGCGAGGCTGTATTCCCCGCACAGATACATGACGTGAAAGCGGCAATAAGATTTCTTAAGACAAATGCAGGAACCTACGGAATCGACCCCGCCCGCATAATGACCATGGGAGAATCCGCCGGAGCACAGATGGCGCTTTTAGCCGCCGTTTCGAATGGAGAAGCGGCTATGGAAGGCGATGTGGGCGGCAATCTTGAAACTGACAGCAATGTAGTGGGATGCGTGGACTGCTACGGAATGACAGATTTCCTGACCCTTGCCTCTGATCTCTACGCAAGGCCTGACCTTGGTCGCACAGATGCACAAGTGTATGAATTGGTTGAGGCTCCGAACTCAAGCCGGTCCCAGCTGTTCGGCCTCACCACAGATGAATGCAATCTCGGTACAGTCACTGCCGACCCTGACAGATTCCCGGAAAAATATGCCCTGGTGAAGAGCGGAAGCCCCATCTATCATATCACACCTGATGACCCTCCAATCCTGATTATCAACGGACAGCGGGACATAAGGGTTCCCTCAAGCCAAGCGATCAAAATGTATCAGGCTTTGTATGACGCTGGCGTAGAAGCGGAGCTGCTTCTCAACGACAGGGCTCCCCACGGTGATCTTGGACCAGAATCGGCATCTGCCATAAAGTCATTCATCCTCCGCATTCTTTTCCCGGAGGATTGATGACCTGTTCTGAATCATACTATCCCGTTGAACAATGTTCCTCTCTGGCAAGTGACATTGCCCAATGCGGTAATGTCTCCCCTCACGGCAATCACATCAACTGCACACTCTTCTTCGATCCTGCATTTCAGGCGCTCGTCCTCAACATAAGGGCCGGCTAAAAACAACGTCCGGATACGTGACGGTGTCATACCCTGGAACTTTCTGAAAACGTCTCCGCACTTTTCAGCCAGCGATTCATTGTCCGTATCGGGGAAAGCAGAACGGACAAGCCATCTCCCCGGACCGAGAAAAATGTTGGAAACGCTGTACTCGAACGCCCTGTCATCCAATACGGGAGTATCTGCCATGATACCAAGAAAAGCGTTAGCACCCAAATACAAGCACGCGTTTTCCTTGTTCAGCGGCAGCGCTGACACCACTGCTGACGCTGTGTATCCGACAGAAACCACATTTACCCGGCCCAGTCCCGTAACAGCGGCTGACTCCTCGGAAAGGCGTGACAGTTTCGTGCCCGATACTGTCAATGAAGGGAAGCGCTTCGCCTTGATGCTGGAAGGTTTCAGCACGCTCCGGCAGGTTTTTCCCTTCCTGACGTTAAGCAACCCTGCTGATGACAATTGGGAACGGTCTGTCGCCTTCTTGCCCGTCAGCATATATACAATGGCATCTGAAATGAAAAGGATGCTTCTGACATCGTCCAGAATCGGATTCCGGGCTTTTCTTTGAGCATAAAGCTGCAGCGCTGCCGATGATCCCACGGGCTGCGCTCCTGTCATAGAAAAGAAATCGCGTCCCCCGACTTTCTTCAAGTATTTATCCATCGACTGCGAAGTATACCTTTCTCGTGCATAAGCCCGCGGAAGGCCAAGGAAAGTCCCGTCCTTAGCTACACAGACAAAATCGGAACTCCATGAATTGATCCCTATTGACTCAATTTTCAACCCTCTCGCTCCGGCTTTGGCCAGTCCCTTTGTGACCTCATCATATATTGAATATATATTCCAAAAATATTTACCGGCCAAGCACACGAAAGGAGTGGAGAAACTGTAAAGAGTTTCGGACTCGGGAACACCGTCAGCGACACTTACAAGTGTTACCTTACAATTGCCCGTGTCCAAATCTACAGCAAGAAAATGTCTCTGAGCAGCAGTGTCCATATTCTATCCGATTTGAGCGCCGTTCTTCAATGCTTCCTGCGGGGTGATGAAACGCATTTTCCCGTCTCCCTGGCGGGCCATGAGGATCATTCCCTTGGACTCGATGCCGCGAATCCTGCGTGGAGCGAGATTGGCTAATATGCATATCTGCTGTCCCACCATCTGCTCGGGAGTGTAGTATTCTGCAATGCCGGACACGATGGTTCGTGTATCGATACCGGTATCGATGGTGAGTTTCAGAAGCTTGTCTGTCTTTGGAACACGTTCAGCCTCAAGGACTGTGGCAGTGCGAATGTCCATCTTGTCGAATTCATCGAAAGTACATTCCGCTTTCTGAGGCTCGATCTTACTTGCAGCCTCCGCGGCGGCCGCGGAAGCTTCCGCGGCTTCTCTTTCAGCCTTTATGGACGCGAGTCTGTCAAGTTGTATCCGGATAGCCTCATCCTCGATCTTCGCGAACAGCAGTTCGGCGGCTTTGAGCTGATGGCCTTCAGGCAGAATGCTTTCATTGCCAAGGACATCCCAACTCAGACAAATGCATTTCCCCTTTCCCGGGCACTCACCTGAGACGTCACAAGCATGAATGGTATGAATGGCGGCGCCTTCGCCCTCAGTGAAGGTATTGGCGGTCACCTGCTCACCCTTGCGATGGTCGGTACCTGCGCAGAGGCATACACCAAGCATCTTGCGGAGACGCTCGGCAGCAAACGGGGTGAAAGGCTCGAACGCGATGGCAAGGTCAGCGCAGATCTGGAGAGAAACATTGAGAATGGTGGCGCAACGTGCCATATCTGTCTTTGCAACCTTCCAAGGCTCGGTATCTGAAATGTATTTGTTGCCCACACGGGCTATGGACATGGCATCCTTGAGGGCCTCACGGAAATGATATCCGTCAAGGTTCTTCTCCAACGAGGTCTTGAGCGCAGGAATTTCGGCGAGAGCCTCCCTGTCAACGTCCTGAAGCTCCCCGCAAGCAGGGACCTTGCCTTCGAAGTATTTATGTGTCAATACTACGGCACGGTTCACGAAATTTCCGAAAATAGCGACAAGTTCGCTGTTGTTGCGTGTCTGGAAGTCCTTCCAACTGAAGTCGTTATCCTTTGTTTCAGGTGCGTTGGCCGTAAGCACGTATCTGAGCACATCCTCCTTGCCGGGGAACTGCTCGAGATATTCGTGAGCCCAGACAGCCCAGTTGCGTGAAGTGGATATCTTGTCGCCTTCAAGATTGAGGAACTCGTTCGCAGGCACGTTCTCGGGGATGATGTAGTCTCCGTAAGCCTTCAGCATTGAAGGGAACACGATGCAGTGGAAGACGATATTGTCCTTGCCGATGAAATGCACGAGCTTGGTATCCTCTGACTTCCACCATTTTGTCCATGTCTGAGGGAGAAGCTCCTGAGTGTTGGACACATAGCCGATAGGAGCGTCAAACCACACGTAAAGGACTTTGCCTTCTGCCCCTTCAACCGGTACAGGCACGCCCCAGTCAAGGTCACGGGTGACGGCACGCGGCTGAAGTCCTCCGTCAAGCCAGCTCTTGACCTGTCCGTAAACGTTAGGGCGCCACTCCTTGTGGCCATCAAGTATCCATTCATGAAGCCAGTGCTCATAGTCCTGAAGAGGTAGATACCAGTGTGTGGTTTTCTTCTTTATCGGCTCCGCACCGCTGAGCTTTGACTTTGGGTTTATGAGCTCTTCCGGGCTGAGAGTGCTTCCGCACTTCTCGCATTGGTCTCCATAAGCCCCCTCGGCACCGCACTTCGGGCAGGTGCCTACGATGTAACGGTCTGCGAGAAAGGTTTTTGCCTCCGGATCATAGTACTGCTCGGACTCCTTGGTAACGAACTGTCCGGCATCATACATTTTCTTGAAGAAATCAGAGGCATTTGCGGCATGGACGTCGGAAGAAGTGCGTCCGTAGATATCGAAATTGATTCCGAGACCGGCGAAGGAATCCTTGATGATCCTATGATACTTATCCACTATGTCCTGAGGGGTGCATCCCTGTTGGCGGGCCTTGATAGTGATCGGCACTCCGTGCTCATCTGATCCGCATACATAGAGCACATCCTCCCCGCGCATCCTGAGATATCTCACATAGATATCAGCCGGTACGTAAACGCCGGCAAGGTGACCGATATGTACTGGTCCATTTGCATAAGGCAATGCACAGGTGACCAAAGTTCTTTTGTAATTCTTTTCCATTGTATGATTATTCTGTTATTATCTTTCTCTACCTAATTTGATTCTGACTTTCAATTGGGTTGATTTGAGTTTCTGAATGGTCAGCATTTTGTCCATCTGCTCCTCTTCAGAAGCCGTTTCAAGCGATTTCATAAGTTTGTCAATTTCATTCTCAAGCCTCCTTTCCGCATAGACAAGCAAAGCTTTAGGCACATAGTTCACCAACCAGGACGACGTGGTCGTCAAGGCGTTTTCGAAGTTTTTGACAGTAAGAAGATGCTTCTCCATCGAAAGGTCGGCGGTTACAGCTGCCACCGTTCTGTCTGATGAGTTCAGCATGCCGCGGATAATGTCCTCCTGAGCATATCCATTGTCGTACTCTTTCATGTACGCTTCATACGCGGCACGCAGAGAAGAGTTCAGAAAACCGGTTCCGTCTTCTTCCAAAGAACAGCGGATAAAGTCAGCGACAAGCGGCTTTTCATCCTCATCTCCGGAATAGTATTCAGAGTCACTTTCAAAGTCCAGTTCGTCCGTACCATAACAAAGAAGGAATCTTAGCAAATCCTTTTCTGCTTGAAGGACAATTTTGTTCTCCGCAGCAGCATCTATACCAAGAAGAGATGGAGCGGATGCTTGATTGCCATCATGCTCTGAATCCATAACCGGGTCAAGCCCGGCCTGCTCTCTCCTTCTGGACCTCTCCGCCTCTTTCCTTTCATCTTCCGCCATCTGTCTCCTGTCTCCTCTGATCCGGTTGAAGACAATACTCCTGTCAATGCCGAGAGTATCTGAAAGGCTGTCGATGAAAACCGACCGTTTGACAGGGTCGGGAATGAGGGCAATGGTATCGGAAATCATATTGACAAGTTCCGCACGCTTCAGCGGATCATTGGCCGGAAGAGGGTTCACGCGAACCATGTAGGAGACAAAATCCGTTTCATTTCCTGCAATGAATGCCTGAACGTCTTCAAGAGTATGCCTGCGGCAGAAAGAATCCGGGTCGTCCCCTTCCGGGAACAATACAAGACGGACGTTCATGTCCTCCTTGAGAATCATTCCTATCGCCCTTTGGGCGGCATGAATACCGGCAGCATCCCCATCATACATCACAGTGACGTTGTTCGTGAATTTCTTGATCATACGGACTTGTTCTACCGTAAGAGAAGTTCCGCAGGACGCCACTGTGTTGGTTATTCCTGTCTGGTGCATAGACACGACATCCACGTTTCCTTCAGCCAGATAGCATTTGTCCCGTCTGGAGATTTCTCCTTTCGCAAGATATATGCCGTAGAGAGCCCTGCTTTTTACATACAGGGGGGTCTCCGGGGAATTCACGTACTTAGGGATTCCGTCACTCTTAAGAGTTCTGCCGCTATATGCAATCACTCTGCCGCTCAATGAGTGAATCGGAAACATAGCGCGTTCGAAGAATCTGTCCACTACGTTTCCGTCTTCGTGGCGGACCACCAATCCAGCTTCTTCAAGATATTCGGGCTTGAATCCTTCGGCTGATGCTGCTTCCACGAGCGCCTTACGTCCGGATGGCGCCCATCCCAAGCCGAAACGTTCGATAATCTCATCATCAAGTCCGCGGGAATGAAGATAGCTCAACCCCAATGAGCGCCCTTCTTGCTCATGAAGGCTTCTCACGAAGAATTTCTGCGCGAAATCTGAAACGAGCATCAGACTTTCGTTCTTCTGTCTGGCAGCTATGTCCTCCGCCGTCTCTTCCTTCTCCTTTACCTCGATATGGTACTTATGGGCGAGATATTTCAAGGCTTCGGCATAAGAGAGATGTTCGTGTTCCATTACAAAACCTACGGCCGAACCTGCCTTTCCGCATCCGAAGCATTTGAAAATGCCTTTGGAAGGAGTGACATAGAATGAAGGGGTTTTCTCGTTATGGAACGGACAACATGCCACCAAACTGGCTCCGCGTCGCTTGAGCGTCACGAAGTCACTCACCACTTCATCGATTCTGGTTGTGTCCAGAATCAGGTTGACCGTCTCCTGAGGTATCATCTACTGCTACGAAGCGATCTCACAAAGGAACTTGATACGCACCAAGCGGATTTCCATCTCCTCGTAGTCCGCTCCGAGATTCCTGATGGCTTCTTCCACAGAATCAGACTGCGCTTCTTCCTTGAAATAATCGTAAATATCTTCCACTACGTCTTCATCGATGTTCTGTTCGATGAAGTAATTCAAATTCAATTTCAATCCGGACGACACGATAGCCTCTATTTCGGACATGAGTTCATACTGATCAAGGCCTTTCGCCGCCGCGATATCATCGAGAGACATTCGTCTGTCAATGCTTTGTATGATATAAATTTTGTTTGCAGACTTGTTGGGGGCGGATTTGATCACAAAGTCATCAGGACGGACAATCTCATTCTCCTCAACGTATTTGGCGATAAGGTCAAGGAATTCCTTGCCGAATTTCTTTGCCTTTCCCTCTCCTACGCCCTGGCAGTTCTTGAGTTCATCCATACTGATTGGATACTGGATGGACATATCCTCAAGCGACGGATCACCGAAAATGATCCAAGGCTGGAGTTTCAACCGTCTCGCCAGGTCCTTTCTAAGATCCTTCAGCATGGAGAGCAGCACAGGGTCACCCCCACCGCCTGATGTCTTCATCGCAGCGTTAGCCGCCATTTCATCGTCATCGTCATCATCGGGACTGCCGGCAAAAACTCTGTCCTCCACCAATGGGAGGGCATGCGGATTCGCGTAGAATGCTTTCCCTTCCGGAGTGACCGAAATGAGTCCGTAAGACTCGATTTCCTTGCCAAGAAGATGCAGTATGACGCCCTGATGCATCACTGTACTCCAGAATTTCTCGCCTTTATTCTTGCCTGCGCCGAAAAGAGCCAGCTTGTCATGCTTGTAAGACTGGATGCTGGAATTGGTCACTCCTGTCAGGATATTGGCAAGGTGGTCAATCTTGAACTTTTCCGGAAGGGAGTTCACAAGTTCGATCACCATGCACATTTCTTTCCTGCCATCGAACGTTGGCTTTGGATTTACGCAGTTGTCACAACAACCGCAGTTCCCTTCGAAATCTTCACCGAAATAGTTGAGCAGCAAGCGTCTTCGGCATCTGCTGGACAAGGCGTAGGTTTCAACCTCGGAAAGAAGCTGTTTCCCGATTTCCTGCTCCGCCACAGGCTTGCCCTGCATGAACTTCAGGAACTTGTGTATGTCCTTGTCGCTGTAATAGGTTATGCATCTTCCTTCCTGACCGTCACGGCCGGCACGGCCGGTCTCCTGATAGTAGCTTTCTATGCTCTTCGGGATATCGTAATGAATCACGAAACGGACATCGGGCTTGTCTATGCCCATTCCGAAAGCAATGGTGGCAACGATAACGTCCACCTCCTCCATCAGGAAAGCGTCCTGATTGTCAGAACGCGTCTTGGCATCAAGACCGGCATGATAGGGTCTGGCCTTCACCCCGTTGATGCACAGAAATTCAGCCAGTTCCTCAACTTTCTTCCGGCTCAAGCAGTAGATGATTCCTGACTTCCCCTGATTCTGCCTGATATAACGCAGGATGTCTTTCTCGGGTTCAACCTTGTCCCTTATCTCATAGAACAAGTTCGGCCTGTTGAAAGAAGATTTGAAAACCCTGGCGCCCGCAATACCGAGATTTTTAAGTATGTCATGCTGGACCTTTTCTGTGGCCGTGGCAGTAAGGGCAATGATAGGGGCCCGGCCTATTTCATCCACCAAAGTGCGTATCCTGCGATATTCCGGGCGGAAATCATGACCCCATTCAGAAATGCAATGCGCCTCATCCACAGCATAGAAGGAGATTTTTATCTCTCTCAGGATAGCTATGTTATCCTCCTTGGTAAGTGATTCCGGAGCGACGTACAGCAGTTTTGTGCGGCCTGCCATAAGATCCTCCCGGACTTCCTGCAACTGGATTCTGTTAAGTGAGGAGTTAAGGAAATGTGCGATGCAGTCATTGCCGGATACAAAGCCTCTGATAGCATCCACTTGATTCTTCATCAAAGCTATTAGCGGCGAAATGACAATGGCGGTGCCGGGCATCAAGAGGGCGGGCAACTGATAGCACAAGGATTTTCCACCTCCAGTGGGCATCAGGACAAAAGCATCGCCACCTCCCAAAAGATGGTTGACGATGTCTTCCTGACCCCCCTTGAAGGTATCATATCCGAAGAATTCCTTCAACTTGGCATGTATAACCGCAGAATCCATTTCCTCCTTGTAAAGGTTAAACCAGTTTGTGGATGGCGAGTCCTGAACGGAGTTTCGGCTCGAACCAGGTAGTCTTTGGTGGCATGATATTGCCGCTGTCGGCAATATTGATAAGCTGCTCCATGGACACAGGATACAGCGCGAAGGCGACCTTCATCTCGCCGCTGTCCACTCTGCGGGAAAGCTCACCGAGACCTCTGATCCCTCCTACGAAATCTATACGTTTATCTGTCCTCAAATCCTTGATGCCCAATATCTTGTCAAGTACAAGACGAGACAGGACAGTCACATCGAGGACTCCTATCGGATCATTGTTGTCGTATGTCCCCGGTCTGGCAGTAAGCGAATACCATTTCCCTTCCAGATACATGGCGAAGTTGTGGAGTTCCTCCGGATGGTAGATTTCCGTTCCTTTGCAGATGATGTCAAAGTCCTTCCCGAGCATGCCTATGAGCTGAGAAGCTGTAAGTCCGTTGAGATCCTTTACGACACGGTTATAGTCAATGATTTTGAGCTGGCTCTCCGGGAAGCATACCGCCATGAAGTAATTATATTCCTCATCTCCCGTATGGTCAGGATTCTGAGCTTTCCTTTCAGCGCCTACTCTTGCAGCTGCAGCGGTACGATGGTGCCCGTCAGCCACATAGAATGCCTCCACCTCAGTGGTGAACAGCTGAGTGATACGGGCAATGTCCTTGTCATCGTCCACCACCCACATCTCGTGCTTGAAATTGTTTTCATCAATGAATGAATACTCGGGCACACCTGCCGCATAGCGTTCAACGATGGCGTTCAAGCCTTCATTGTCACGATACGCAAAAAAAACAGGTTCGATGTTGGCGTTCTGGATCCTGACATGTATCATTCTGTCATCCTCCTTATCCTTTCGGGTAAGTTCATGCTTCTTGATGCGGCCTTCGGCATAATCGTCTGTATGTGCGCACAGAACAAGTCCGTACTGTGTCCTGCCGTCCATTGTCTGGGAATAGACATAATAGCAAGGCTTGCTCTCCTGAAAGAGCCATCCTTTGGCCTGCCAGTCCTTGAAATTGACAACAGCCCTGTCATAAACACGCTGGTCATTGTCAGGAAGCATAGGGTCGAAGTCGATTTCCGGCTTGGTGATATGGAGGAGGGATTTCTCTCCTGCCATGTCCTTGGCTTCCTGAGAGTTCAGAACGTCATAAGGAGGAGCAGCCACTTCAGTGACGATGCCCTTCGGCGGTCGGAATGCCGCAAACGGTTTGACTTTTACCATATCCTTGAATTATTTGTTTACCTGGAAACGTGTGCATCCTGTCTCGAAGAAGCCCACAATCTGGCGTGCAGCGGCAAGTCCGGCATTGATGTTTGCTTCCGCGCTCTGTGCGCCCATCTTCTTAGGGGTGGCGAACACGCGGAGACCGAATCTCTCTTTGAGTTCTGCGAGGTTGTCTGGGGCTACATCCGTTACATACTTAAGGTCAAGACGGTCCTCGAGAGCCTTTGCCAGACCGGCCTCGTCTATGACTTCCTTTCTGGCTGTGTTCACGAGAGTGGCGCCCTTCGGCATCTTCGTAATGAGGTCATAGCCGATGGAACCTATGGTCTGCGGTGTTGCCGGAATGTGAATGGAAATGTAATCGCAGTTTGAATAAAGGGCCTCAAGAGACTCAGCCGGTTCTGCCCCGCCTTCGACGATTTTCTCTGAAGGAAGGAAAGGATCGATAGCCATCACACTCATTCCCAAGGCTTTGGCCTTCTGACCGACGAGACGGCCGACATTTCCGAAAGCCTGGATACCGAGTTTTTTGCCCTGAATCTCAGAACCTGTAGCCGGTGTGAACTGAGTGCGGGCCATGAATATCATCATGGCTATGGCAAGCTCGGCGACTGCATTCGAGTTCTGGCCGGGAGTATTCATAACGACCACTCCATGGGCGGTAGCGGCTGCTAGGTCAACGTTGTCATAACCCGCACCGGCCCGAACGACGATCTTGAGCCGCTTCGCAGCATCAAGGACTTCGGCTGTGACTTTGTCCGAGCGGATAATCATGGCATCAGCGTCAGCGGCTGCCGCTATGAGATCTGACTGTCCGGCGTATTTTTCAAGAAGGGCGACCTGATGTCCTGCACCTTCAAGAATCTCTTTGATACCAGCCACTGCAGCTGCTGCAAACGGCTTCTGTGTTGCAAGTAGAACCTTCATCGCGCTTTCCTCCTATTTGTGAAGCTGTTCAAACTCCTTCATGCAGTCAACGAGAGCCTCAACATCCTCCTGAGTACATGCATTGTAGATTGAAGCGCGGAATCCGCCGACGGAACGATGGCCTTTTATGCCGACCATGCCCTGAGCCTTGGCGAAGGCCATGAACTCGTCCTGGAGGTCCTCCTTTCCTGGGGCCATTACGAAACATACGTTCATGATGGAACGGTCTTCCTTGGCGGCAGTACCGACAAACATGGAGTTACGGTCAATCTCAGCATAAAGAGTTGCGGCCTTCTTTTCATTGACAGCGTGCAGAGCTTCCACTCCGCCCATGCTCTTGACCCATTTGAGAGTCTCGTTCATCACGAAGATGGAGAATACAGGAGGTGTGTTGAACATTGACTCCTTGTCAATGTGCGTGCGGTAATCAAGCATTGTCGGAAGATAGCGGGTAACCTTTCCGAGAGCATCTTTCCTGATGATGGCGAAAATGGCTCCTGCAGGACCGGCATTCTTCTGTGCTCCTCCATATATCATCGTATATTTGGAAATGTCTACAGGACGGCTGAGAATATCGGAAGACATATCGGCGATAAGAGGAACCGGGCAATCCATATCCTCTTTGATTTCAGTTCCGTAAATGGTATTGTTGGTCGTGATGTGAAGGTAATCGATATCTGAAGGGATTTCAAAACCTTTCGGAATATAATTGTAATTCTTGTCCTTTGAACAAGCTATGGCATAAGCCTCACCGAGACCCTGCGCTTCCTTGAGAGCCTTGTGCGCCCACACGCCCGTATCAAGATACGCAGCTTTTTTCTCAAGAAAATTCATCGCCACATAAAGGAACTGAAGGCTGGCGCCGCCTCCGAGGAAAATGACCTCGTAGCCTTCCGGAATATGGAGCAGCTCCTTCCAGAGCGACCGGCACTCGTTCATAGTCGCCTCCCACTCCTTGGTTCTGTGAGAAATGGACAGGACTGAAACACCAGTACCCTTGAAATCTTTAAGGGCTTCGATTGAAGCGTCGATTGCGGCCTGCGGCAATAAGCACGGGCCTGCATTGAAAACATGAACTTTTGCCATAATAATGAAATTAATTTTCCTTTTTTAAAGGTAACACTTATAACTAACTTATTAACTGTCAAATTACTTCCACCTCAGCGCCTTCCACATGAGATATCCTGTCAAGGAAATCATCCTCCTGAGAGAGGCGTACTCTGAGTTCAATACTGCAACATTCACCGAAAAACTGCTTTTTCTGACGAAGTGACAAATCCTTGACCGTCTTCATCACAT
>R27__coassemble_1188_pt1 | contig 12666 bp, 11 predicted proteins | sample R27__metabat2_high_PE_015 | metagenome-assembled genome bin R27 | reverse complement strand
TACTGTCTGGAATGCCATATCAAACAATGGGTCCTCCTGTTATCCTAAAGCCTCTCCGGACGGGAAATGGCTTCTTTTCACAATCGCTGACTATGGCACTTTCCCTCTCTATCATACTGAGACGACTTTGTGCTTGATTGACCTGCAGAGCGGAGAAGCCAAGCGGTTGGATAGTGTAAAGGGTGATAAATCAGATACTTATCATAGCTGGTCATCCAACAGCAGATGGTTCGTTTTCGCGAGCAAGAGAGGTGACGGCCAGTACGGAAAGCCATATTTCTGCCATGTTGACGATAATGGCAATGTTTCAAAGCCTTTTGTCCTTCCTCAGAAAAGTTCGCGATTCTACGAATACAATCTGAAATCGTTCAACATCCCTGATCTCGGCAACTCGTCCACCGGCCTTAACGTAAAAATTGCCCGTAAAATGTTCAAGGCAGAAAGCGAGCCGTTCACTCAGGAAGAGATATAGCAGTGATTTTTTCGATGGCCGCCTGCGCTTTTGCGTCCGGCTCGATATTGTCAGTCGGGAGAAGGATTGATGAAATCGTGCCGTCCTTGGAGATGGCCACTTTTCCGATGTTGGCGAACTTCAAGCCTGTGGATGTCAGGAGGACTGACTTGCCGTCTTTGTTGGCATATTTGTCACCGGCGATGACTGTGTGAGCATGACCGTCAAGAACGATATCGATGCCGTTGGTGCCTTTGATCAGATCTATTGAGGTAGTGGTGCCATTGGCCTTGTCACCGAGGTGCGAAAGAACTATCACATAGTCAGCGCCTTCAGCGCGTGCCTTGTCCACATTGGCCTGCACGGTCCCGATGACCGAACCGTTCATGAAGGAGTAAACAATATTCCCCGCCTCGTCGCTGAACATCTTCTGATTTCGTTTTGACATCGTTGTCGGTGTGATGACACCGACAAATGCAATCTTCACTCCACCGATCCTGCGAATCATGTAGCCGGGGAAAAGAGGTTCACCTGTCTTGGTGTTCACGGCGTTTGAGCATACTGCACCGGCCTTGAGTTTCTTCATGTTCTCCTGCAGGACAGGAATGGAGAAGTCGAAGTCATGGTTTCCCGGAACGACGTAGTCGTATCCGACGACATTCATGACCTTGATGATGCCTGCGCCTTGCGTGTTTCTTCCAAGTCCCGGTCCCGGCATGAAGTCGGTGGAGAAATCTCCGCAGCTGCATGTAAGGACGTTGCGTGTTTCCGCAAGTGCCTGTGCCTTGGCTGTTGCCATCTTCGGGTATCCGGACAATGTGCTGTGAGCGTCGTTTTCAAAAATGATGGTGATGTCTTTTTTCGGCGCCTTCCTCACCTCCGGATAGATTTCAGCCTTGATAGCGGCCTGCAACTGATCGCTTATGCTCTGCATACCTTTGATGGAAGGATGCCCGTTCTGCTTTTCAATGTCATATAGTTCAATCAGTTGTACTCCGTAATGGGAGCAAATCTCGCGGGTGGACTCATTGATTTCCTCCTTTAGCTCTGAATTGAGGATAGCGTAAACGACAGCATCCGGATACTTTTCTTTTAGCCCGACGAGCAGTCTCGCAAGTGCCGGTCTGTATGCTTTGCAGTCTTCGTCGGTCCAGCCGGAGTATTTGTACTCTCCTATAGGTGCATTGGACCATGCATCATTGGTGCCGCCGAAAAGAAAGATTATATCCGGGTCTCCCAACATTCCCAGGCGGGAGTAGAAGGAAGAGCTGGAGACATCCCTTCCGAAATACCCTGTGTTGCAGATGGTTGTTCCTCCCCATGAATTGTTCTGCTCAAGTTCATACCCCATTGCTTTGATATAGAGGTCCCACCAAGTCTGGCTGACTTCTTTTACATCGTTGTTGGCATCAGGATAGAAAGGAGCATAGCCCTCGGGGTTGCAACCTTTGAATGTTGAGTATGAGTCTCCTAAGACAGAAACTTTCTTGGTCTGAGCCGATGCGGCAGAAACAGCGAGTGTCAGCAATGCCGCCAAAAACAATTTTTCAATCTTCATTTGTCAAAACAACTTAATATGTATAGGATTTGTATGCGCGACGCACTTCATTGCCAAAATTATGGATTCTTATTACCGGGAGACAACCCAGAATCCTATTTCGTAGACCCCACCCTGGAAGGAAGTCTGACCGGCGAAAGGCTTTATATACGACGGTGGGACAGATGCGGCTAACTTGTATTCTCCGTTGATAATTTTGATAGAGGCCTTCCTGTCAGCCGGGATGATGACACTCCTGTTGTCTGCACCACTGCAGAAGACACTGAGAGTCAGTCCGGTATTATTCTCAATAATGAGCGTAGTCTCAGGGGAGTCATCGTCCTCTTCGACCCTTTTTATGTCAGGCAGGTTTGTGTGAGCATTGGCGAGGGTTTCATTGACCTTGGCTTTTATCAGGCGGCCGGAAGCTTCAGGGGCGTGGGCGCCGTACGGGTACATGGCCAGATACTTCTCGTATGCTTTGCTGGAGTCAAGGTCGCTGGCGAGAATCCAAGCCGTGTCCTCACGACCCCATTCCTGCTCTTTTCTGTCGCGGTTGAATTCGTCCAGGCTCTCATCTGTGTAGTTCTTGTAGCCTGAAGGGACGGACTTGTTCGGAGCGGTCATAGGGATATCAAGCTTCTCAAGTCCAGTCATGGCAGAATGCACCCCCAGCCTCTTCCTGGGGTTTTCCAAAGAGGATTGCGCAAGAGCGGTGGAACCGAATACAATCAGTCCCAATACAAGAGAAACCAGTCTAAGACTTCGCATGGAACAAAGATAAAGAAAAAAACATTTTTTTCGTAACTTTGGTCATCAGCAGATTCTATACCAATCATGTATATTGTGTCATTATAATAATAACCGGACAATCTTTCATAAATCTATACCAACATATTTTTCAATCATTCCTATGAACAGAATCATCGTTTCTATCGCAGCGTCTTTATTTGCTGCCGGAGTTGCTTGCTCAGCCCAGACCGTTCAGTCCCAAGTAATTGAAAACGGAGGCACAGGACCATACAAGTCTGTTGCAGTCGGAGACGCAAGTCTGCCGACACATATGATATACAGACCTGCAAATCTTGAATATTACGTACAGGAAAACGGGCGCATTCCGGTGCTTCTTTATGCCAATGGTGCTTGTGCCAACAATAGCCTTGAAATGAGCCGTCTTCTGAGCGAAGTCGCTTCATACGGGTATCTGGTCATAGCCATCGGACCTTATGATGAGTTTCCGGATGACAAATTCTACAATCAGTGGAAAGGTGTCGTGCGCGGCTGGTATCCGGAGACCAAGCCTGTCGCCATCATGGGCAACGGAGAGAGGCTGACTCCATACACGGAGGAGGAGCTTGCAGCTCAGGCGGCGGAACAGGAAGCCGCACGCAAGGCCGCTGAAGCAGCAGCAAAGAAGAACAGGAAGAAGAAAGCCGAACCGGCACCGGAACCGTTCCACACATATTCAAAGCAGCTCCTTGAAGCAATGGATTGGATAACGGACCGGAACGCTGATTCAAACAGTGAATACTACCACATGGTGGACCTTGACAAAGTGGCGGCGATGGGACAGTCCTGCGGAGGTGCCCAGGTTCTGGCAGTCGCCCATGATCCGCGCATCAAGACTTGCCTTATCTTCAATTCAGGTATCGGAGAGATGTCGATGAGCGGAGCTTCCAAGGAGAATCTTGCCAATCTGCATACCCCGATGCTATACCTTAATGGAGGAACAGCCGACGTTGCCTTTCCGAATGCCATCGGAGATTACGGCCGCATCGAGAAATTGCCTGTAGTCAAGATCACTACTCTTGACGGCCACCACGGCACATACTATGAGGCTCACGCCGGTCTCTACGCTGTTGTCTGCCGTACATGGCTCGACTGGATGCTCAAGGGCAACACCGGGGCCTCCGCTCTGTTCCTCAATGACGAGTATGAGACAATAGCTTTCCCTGAATGGTCCTTTGAACGTAAGAACTGGTAGGCCGGGCAAGCGGATCCGGCTATTCGGCCGTTTCTGAGATTTTTTGGCCGTCGGACGTCAATAGTCTGACGGCTTTTATGTTTGTCAGGAAGTGCTTGGCAATCACGCGCAGGACTGTGTATGCAGGGATGGCCACAATCATGCCGACAAAGCCTCCCATGTTTCCTGCAAGGATGAACACCAGGAATATTTCAAGAGGATGGACCTTGACACTCGTTGAGAATATCAGCGGTTGGAAAACCACACCGTCGATGAACTGTGTGAAAACGAATATCGCCAACAGTATCAGGATGAATGCTCCTACTCCGGTGTCGATCCCATAGGATGTCACGCATGCGTATTTGATGATGAGGGAAAGGCTGATGCCCACGACATATCCGATGATGGGCCCTATATATGGAATGATGTTGAGGATTCCGGTGATGAACGCGATACCGAGGGAATACTTCAATCCCATTCTCGCAATCAACGTCAGTCCGGTGAAATTGAGGAACGCCACACCCAGTACTTCAATGGTTATGCCGATGAAGTACCTTGTCACCAGGACGCTGATTTCATCAAGGGATTCATTGGTGATGCTTTCATATTTATCCGGAGTAAGCGCCAGCACTATTTTTTTGAAAAGATCGGGTTCCTTGATGAAAAAGAATGCGATGAACAATATGGAGAATGCTCCGACTCCGATGTTTGTAATGAACGAGGTCACGGATCCTACGACAGACGAGAATTTGCCGGCGTTCAGCAAGCCTTGAATCTTTTCGAGGACTACGGACTCAATCTTGAAATCCGGACCGAGTTTAGGTATGATTCTGATAATCCATCTGTTGATTTCTGCCAGAGGGGCGGAAACGGACTTTGCCATATTGTTGATGTTGGCAGTGGATATGTCCCTGCCGATGTCCTTGATAAGGGGAATGATGGTGCTCATGAGCCCCAGGGCCAGCAGTGTGATCACGATCAATGACAGAATGGCTCCAAGCCAGGTAGGGCAGTAATGGCCCTTTATATGCAGTTTGCTGCAGGCTTTTGTAATGGGTGCTGCGAGGATAGTGACGAGGGCGGCAAGAATCACATAGACCAGGACATCCCCCAATAACCAGCATCCAGCTGCAATAATACTGATAATCAGAAGAATAAAAAGTGTTTTGTACAGCTTCTCGGAATAAGTCGGCTCCATAATGGGAAGGGTTCTATCAAAATGAGGTGTCGGCAAAAATAATAAAATAATATATTTGAACCAAAAGAAGAACTGTGTGTCCCTCAATTTTCTTATTTTTGTAGAAACCGTTAACGAATATGAGAGTACCCCGGACAAAAATCACAGCTGTTTTGATAGGTTTAAGCGCGTTTTTCTTAGCTGGCATCTCCACACATGCCCAGGAGTATCCGAACGGGCTGTCCGCAGACAGCGTGGACCAGATAACCGATGGCAAGTTCATCGGGATTATGCGTGAAAGGATGGACGCTATCAGAAGAAACGAGCATCGTCCTACAGTAGCCCTTGTTCTCAGCGGGGGCGGGGCGAAGGGGTCGTCGCATGTAGGTGTCCTCAAGGTTTTGGAGGATATGGAGATACCTGTCGACATGATATGCGGAACAAGCATGGGCGGCCTGATAGGAGGGCTGTATTCCATGGGGTATCCAGCGGAGAAGCTGGATTCTCTTCTACGGGTGCAGGACTGGGGCATTACACTGACGGATAAAGTCGACCCGTCCTATATTTCTTTCGCCACGAAAGACTATAAGTCCAGATATCTTCTGGCCGTTCCGTTCCATTATGAGAAACAAAAGGTTGCAGCGAAAACAAGCAAGTCCGATGAAGTCAAGTACAGGAAACGCCGTAAGGATTTGAATCTTGATGCCGATGCGGGAGATTTGTCGACTCAGGCCGGAGTCAGCAATTTCGCCAGTTCGCTTCCGTCAGGATATGTCTATGGTTTCAATGTGAACAATCTTATCAGCAGTCTGACCGTGGGGTATCAGGATGATATGTCGTTCACTGACCTTCCCATACCTTTCTTTGCCGTTTCCGCGGACATGGTGAGTTGCAAGGCGAAGAACTGGGGCAGCGGTTCGGTAAAGAATGCGATGCGCTCGACGATGTCCATCCCGGGATTGTTCGATCCGGTCTGGACGGATGACATGGTGCTGGTTGACGGTGGCACCAGAAACAACTTCCCTGTCGATCTGGCAAAAGCGATGGGGGCCGATTATGTGATAGGAGTTGAACTTTCAGACGCCGCTCCTGATTATTCGGAAGTCAACAATCTCGGAGACCTTGTCATGCAGTTCATAAAAATGCTTGGCCAGGACGCATTCAACAAGAACAAGCCGGGAGTGGACGTTTTCATCAAACCGAATCTTCAGGGATACAACATGCTGAGTTTCAATGAGGTTGCTATCGATACGATGATTCATCGCGGATATGCGGCGGCCATGGAGCATAAAGATGAACTTCGCACAATCAAGAATCTGATGAACGGGGCCAAGCCGCGCTTGAACCATCCGAAAGCCGTGGATATAAGCCAGCGTCCTGTTTCTATATCGTCCGTTGAATTCAAAGGCGTCACCGATGCTGAATCCAGAATGTTGCACCGCACTGTCAAGCACTATATCGGCAGGACCATCTGCAAGGATGATGTTGATGCCGCCATGCAGTCGCTTCAGGCTACGGGAGCTTTTGAGGCGGTCACGTATTCCCTGTACGGCGACAAGGAACCATACAGACTGGTGTTCAACGCAGAAAAGGGGCCGGTCCATCAGTTCGGAGTCGGCATCCGTATGGATACCAAAGAATGGGTTTCCGCCCTGGTGAACGTCGGCCTCAATTCAAATAAGCTGAAAGGGTCCAAGCTGGATTTGGAAGCTTGCCTGAACAAGAACTTCCATTCCACACTGAAGTATTCCCTCGACCTTCCGTTCCTTCCTACCATCAATGCATCAGTGAAGGTTTTCAACAATGATTTGGACTATTATTCCGACAATGCGGACATATTTTTCAACACAGCCTTCAGAGGAAACGTCGAATCCCTGTATTTCTCAAATATCAAATGGACGGCATTCGATATGAAGCTCGGTGTGCAGCGCAAGGATTTCACCACAAGGAAACTCATGGCGGAAGGTCTGATGGGGATTGGGTCCGGCTCTGTCCTCAGCGGGAACAAATTCTATAACGGGGTTGTACGCTCCGCTTTCCTTAACTCAACCATATACACCCTTGATGACAAGTACTATCCTACGAAAGGCATGGACTTGAACATCAATGCAGAGTGGCTGCTTTCTTATTCCTTCAACAAACCGGAGCATACGCGGGGGCCGGTCGCTTCCATAGACTATACTCAGGTCTTCTGGAAGGGTAGGACGAACCTGATTTCTGACATCCATGCCAGAAGCATTCTCAACACAAACCCATCTGTACATTATGGCAATTTCGTCGGTGGAGCTCTGTCTGGGAGGTACTGGGACCAGCAGATACCTTTTGTCGGTACCAACCGGGTGTATTCTGCGGAAAGACAAATCGTTGCGGGCAACCTTGAGCTTCGTTTCTGCCCGGCGAAAAATCTGTATGTATCCGCTTTGGGAGGAGCTTTCCTGACATCAGACACCATTTCCGATATGATCTCGGACAATGCGACTCTGGCTTATGGCTATGGCGGTCAGATAGGATACAACACCATCGCCGGTCCGATAAAGCTCCGTGTGAACTGGTCAAACCTCTTCAAAGAGGTAGAGTACTACTTCAGTGTCGGCTTTGATTTTTAAGAATGACAAAAACGGCCCTGCTTTTCGCAGGGCCGGATCCTCCTCCTCCACTTGCTCGTCAATGAATGAACCATTGCAGCCGGCTCAAGGTGGCGGAATCGCCTTCTTCGATGGCAATCTGAATCAGGTCCTTGATCATCCCCGTCACTTCACGTTCATGTTCCAATGTGCCCTTGAACATATCCAGAACGTGTTTCCATTCTGTTTTGACTTCAGGAATGGCTTGGAGAACCACTCGCGCCCCTTGTGCGTTCATATACTCCTGGAAAAACCTGGCGTGGTCCTGCTCCTCAAGCCATTGGACGAAAAACCAGTTCGCGATACCCTTGAATGCTTTTGCCTCTGCATCCATTGCCATGGCCAGATACAGATACGCAGACCAAAGTTCCGCATTGATCTGCCTGTTGATTTCGTTTTGCATTTTATTGGAAATCATAGACTTGTAAATTTAGTATCTGCTATTGTTCCGATACTGGACAGCATCCTTCAATGTCTTTTTTCCAAAGACCATGGATGTTGCAGTACTCATACACGGCTACCGGCTTGTCCTTGCATACGCAGAAAACGGCTTCAGCCGGACCGTCCGGAGAGAGATACTGCATCTGCCCGCCGTTCTCCGTTTCCAGATAAATGAAAGCTATATGATGCTCTTCTGTCATCGGATGAGGCTTTGTGCTGACTTTGACTTTGATAGTGCAGTTGTCCAGGCATTCCACAACGGGGACATGTTTTTCCATCAGCACGTCCGTTGTTCCAGGCTCAAGTTCGATCATTTCTTTTCCGCAGCAAACCACATTGACACCGCTGTTGACTGCTTTGACGACAACGTTTCCGCACGTTGTGCACAGGTAGAATTTTGTTGCCATAATCTTGATAAATTTAATGTTCTTTTGTCTTCCCCTTTATCCTTGTCCGGATCCTTTGACTACGACAGCCGGTTCGACAATACAAAAATAGAGACAGGATAAAATCTGTTCATTGAAATTTATTACTATTTTTCAATACCAGCTATTGGTTTTTTCAATATATTTGGAAAAGTAACAAATTTGACTTAAAGGATTATGGAACTGCGTCAACTCAGGTATTTCATCGCCGTGGCGAAAACCCTCAATTTCTCCGAGGCTTCCCGAAAGCTGTTCATCACTCAAGGCACATTGTCCCAGCAGATCATGCAGCTCGAAGATGAGCTCGGTACAAAACTTTTTGCAAGAAGTTCACACAGTGTCACCCTTACTGAAGCGGGAGAGGAGCTCATTCCTTTGGCAAAGAGCACGCTTGAAGCGTCCGACTTATGCCGGTTCAAGATGAACGACCTCAAGAATGCGCTGACAGGCACGTTGAACGTAGGAGTGACGCATTCTTTCAGCGGTTTGCTGGCGGGTACGGTGCGCAACTTCCTGGAGGACCATCCCGGCGTAACGTTGAACATTTATTATAAGACGGCATCCGAGCTGATAGAGATGCTCAGGCAGAAGGAGCTTGACTTTATTATGGCTTACAAGCCCTCGACAGTATATGAGGACATTGAAACTGAACCTGTGTTTGACGCCCAGCTCTGTGCCGTCATGCGCAATGATCATCCTCTCGTGGGCCGTAAGTCCATCTGCTTCGCCGACCTGGAGAATCATGGAATTGTCCTTCCCGGAAGCGGACTTCAGGTAAGAAGGGAATTCGACCGTTTCGTCGGAGTGGATACACGCAAGCTGAACGTGCGTGTTGAAGTCAACGACCCGAATATGATTATGGACATAGTCCAGAAGACGGAACTCATCGCCATAGTGTCTTCTCTCGCGGCTTTCTACCGTCAGAATCTCGTTGCCATCCCGCTGGAAGACCACGGTCATGACATGCAGGGATGTTTCCAATGGCTCAAGGACGGCTACCGCAAGCGTTCTGCCGAAGTCTTTCTGGGAATGCTGCGCGACTCCGCACAGATTGAGCGAATATGCAGGGAAATGCCTACGAAATAGACCGGTGTCTCTCATATTTGCAGCCTTGATGGGCAAAGGTATGGTATTTTGATCTATTTTTGTACAGTAAAAGATGATGCAATGGTAGAAGTAAAAACTGTCAGGACAACCGCTTTCGAGATGGATTACATCTCTTTCGGTACTGGGACAAGAACCATGGTGATGATTCCCGGATTGAGTCTTCATTCCGTGATGCTTCAGAGCGATGCCGTGGCGGGAGCATATAGGATTTTTCATGATAGGTACACAGTGTTTCTCTTTGATAGGAAACACGATATCAAAGCGGGATACTCCTTGGCTGGCATGGCTGCGGACACGGCGGAAGCAATGAGAGCCCTGGGGTTGAAAGACGTTGATATGATAGGCTTTTCCCAAGGCGGGATGATAGCCATGCTGATTGCCGCAGGATTCCCGGAACTTGTCCATAAGCTTGTCCTGGGCTCTACAAGTGCATACCCTGGAGAATCATCGCGGAGGATTGTTGAGCGGTGGGCTGCCATGGCGTCCGGAGATGATGTCGTGAAACTCAATCATGAAATGTTCCGGCAGATTTATTCGCCCGGATATCTGGAAAAATACCGCAACGCTTTCGCACGTCTGGAAAATATGGGTACCAGAAAGGAAATGGACAGGCTGGCCGTACTGGCCGAAGCATGCTTGTATCACGATGCCCGTGGGTGTCTCGACCATATTGAATGTCCGGTTTTTGTCCTTTGCTCTGACAGTGATGAATTGTTCCCTGTCTCGGATTCGCAATATCTGGCATCTGCGACCGGAGGGGAACTTTTCGTATATGAAGGCTTCAGTCATGCCGTTTATGATGAAGCACCTGATTTCAAACAAAGAATTCTTGATTTTCTGACAGAATAAATATACCTTTGCATTCGCTTGGGACTTTAGCTCAGCCGGTTTAGAGCGCTTGCTTCACACGCAAGAGGTCAGCAGTTCGAATCTGCTAAGTCCCACTTCTTCACAAGGCTTGACAGGCCTTGTTTTTTTGTCGTTTTTGTACACAATACTGTCAGTTATCGCTCATTTTGATTGACTTGTGCCTTGACAGCAGATCCCGATGTTTTAGATATTGGCGCAATTTAATATATTTGCATATAGCAAACACATAAACTTCGTCTATATTAACCTAAAAGCAGACTATTGACAACTTGGGCCGATGTGAATCGGCCCTTATTGTTCTATGTCACCCAAAGAGTCAACCTTCTTTTTCAGTTCGCGGGTGTATCCGTAGCATGCAGCGGCTAAAGATTTGGTCTCTTCAATAAGCTCGTCAATCTTTTCCAGACTTGATTCCGGGTTCTTTACCAAAGCCTCAATCTCTTTGAGCCTGTTGATTTTCTGAATGTATTCTTCGTTTGTCATTTTGATGAGTTTTTTACGTTTTGTATCAAGCAGTCCCACCGCCCGTCGCTGAAACGCAGGCAGAAATCATCTCCTGTTTTCTTGGAAGACGCTTTCTTCAATACATTCCCGGACTTGTCTGTGGCCAGAACATAACCTTGTTCAAGGATACTCCTCGGGTCGGATGACTTGATGGACGCTTCCAGCATAGTCACTTTGTGGTCAAGTTCATTGAGATTGGCGTTCAGTGCGAAGCGTATGTTGTCCACGCATCGGTTCGTCTCAAGCGCCGCCGCTTGGACAAGCCTCTCCATAAGCGCCCTCCGAATCTCTTCAAGGGTTTGCATCCATTGATCTTCAACATCATGTACCCATTCAATCAGAAAGTCCGCCAAAGCTGTCGGGGTCTTGAAATGTTCCCATGCCACCATATCGGCGATATGGAAGTCCCTTTCGTGACCGATTGCAGTGAGAACGGGAACAGGACACTCCGCAATGGCCTTGCACATTTGATAGTCATCAAAACAGAAGAGGTCGGACTCCGCACCTCCGCCCCGTAGAATCAGCACTACGTCGAATCCGCCTTCTGCCGCTATGCTTCCGAGGTTTGATACAATGGACGCAGGAGCATTATCCCCTTGCATGAAGGAATGGAAGAGCTTGAAATCATATTGATATCCGTACTGGTTCGTGCTGATATGCTTGACGAAATCACCGAATCCGGCAGCTTCGGAAGATGATATGACGGCTATTCCGGTAGGAAGGAACGGCAGTCCGAGAACAGACTTCTGACGGTCCATCAGGCCGTTTTCCGTCAGTTTCCTAATCGTTTCTTTCTTTTCAAGCTCACGTTGCCCGATAGAATAACTGAAGTCAATTTCATGGATTATCAGCGAGAGACCGAACCTCGCATCATAATTCACGCTGATAAGTACAACAACGGACAGGCCTGCCGTGAGTTTCATTCCGGTAGTGGCTTGGAACCGGTTGATGATAAAAGAGTTGGAACGCCAGATTATGCCTCTTGCCTTCGCAAGTTCCAGACCCTTTCCGTTTTTCTCTATCAGACCGAATTAATGATGCGCGCCGGATTCGCTATGAGAATCGATTTCAACTCTCACCCACGTCCGGATGTCACCTACGCGGCCTTTTATGAGGCTTTGGAGGGCAGACAACTCAATATAATCGGTGTTTTCCGGCATTGTACAGAAAGATTACAAAGCTGAATTCAGGAAATCCACGAATCCGTCTATACTGAGATCATAGCCTCGGACGGGAACAAGAAGATTGCCGTCTGCGCCAAGCAGCGCATAGTTCGGCTGTGCGTTCACGCCGAAGCGGGTGCGTGCAATGTATGAATTCACGCGTCCCACGTCCTTCAGGACCTTGCCTTCTTCTGTGGTAATCCACTTGCTTTCAGGCAGTCTGGTCTTGTCATCATTGTAAAGAGCCACCATTACATAGTGTTCTTTTAGAATTGCCAGAACTTCTGGGTCACTCCAGACACGGGCTTCCATTTCGCGGCAGTTCACGCATCCGAAACCGGTGATGTCCACGAAAACACGCTTGCCTGTGGCCTTCGCCTCGGAGAGAGCATCCTCGATATTCT
>R27__coassemble_1169_pt1 | contig 12851 bp, 7 predicted proteins | sample R27__metabat2_high_PE_015 | metagenome-assembled genome bin R27 | reverse complement strand
ATCATGATTATTCCCTTGTTTACAACGGATGGATGAGAGGCGAGAAGACAGATAGGAAATCGCTTTCGGGCAAGGTGCTCGAGACATCGGGACTTGCCGGAGACGTCATCACATATACAGTTGGCCAGGACCACCCGGTCCGGATGCGCTGCAGGGCATGCGACGGCAAGGACGCTGCCATTGCAGTAAATGGGGAGACAATGACGGTCGCTCCATCCGATGATTATATCATGGTTCCTGTTTCTGTGGACAACGGGCTGATACGCATTGAGACAACAGGCGGCGGGAAGCTCAGGATCGACTCGTTTGTTTCCGGGAAACATGCAGAAGTAAAGGAAAGGAAACCGGGGTATGTCCCTGAACTGAGCAAAGGGGAGAATGATTATTCAATCAAATATCAGAGCCTTGATTCAGTCTACGGTGTCGCCTGGAATTATCCTTACAGCCAGGTGAGGGAATTCGAGAACAGTGATTTGGACGTATTCATGAAGAAGGCTGTGCACAATCATGTCTCCGAGTACTTCAAGGGCGACGGGGAAGGTCATTACACCGTTTCTTTCCTGCGCCCGGTGGTCGTGAACGCACAATCCGACACGACCATGTACCAGCTGCTGGTATGTGGCGGGAAGGACTATGTCGAACAGAATCTCAAATCGTTCCATGAGAACGAGGAGGCGTTCTCTTCAATGATGGACGTCAGGAGAAATGCAGAACGCGACCTGCTCCCGGGCGCAGAGAAATACGCATTGGTTGAGCAGCTTATGCAGGCCACCCTTCTGACGAATGTCGTTTACCCCGTATATACTCAACGCCGGAATATCCGTCATTTCACACCGGGCAAGAATTGGAATTCCCTTTATACCTGGGACCTGGGCTTCATCAGCTGGGCAATGAGCATGGTCGACCCCATGAAGGCATTCGAGACTGTCAGGGCATATACGACAGAGGTAGAGGCCCAGTCCGCATTCATCCATCATGGGACTCCCCTCCCTATTCAGTTCTTCGCTTTTCAGGAATTGATCGGAAAACATTATGACCGTGAATGGATTGAATTCATGTACCCGCGCCTTAAGAGATACTATGATTTCATGGCCGGGCACAATCCTGACTCGCACACAATGATGCCTTCCGGTCTCATCCGCACATGGGACTATTTCTATAATTCGGGAGGCTGGGATGACTACCCTCCACAGCATTTCCTGCGGCAGAATCCTCGGTATTATCCATCTGTGGCGCCTATGGTATCGACGTCGTACTATATCCGTGCGGCGAAGACACTCAGGCTGATGGCGACCGAGCTGGGACATAAGGCTGACGTCCGGCAGTTTGATTCCGATATCGCGGCAATGTCATCGGCCATCCTTGACAATGCGTGGGATGAGGAATGTGGCTATTTCGGATACGTGACTCATGATGAAGACGGTCAGCCGTCCGGCATACTCAGATATGAGGACGGGACAGATTTCAACATGGGGCTTGACGGCGTGTCGCCTCTGGTCGCGGGCATATGCTCGGACAGCCAGAAGGAACGCCTTATAAATCATATTGCATCTCCGGGAGAACTATGGACCGACTTTGGCATCTCCACGGTTGACAGACGGGCTCCATACTATGCTATCGACGGATACTGGAACGGCTGCGTATGGATGCCTCACCAGCTTGTCCTCTGGAAGACCATGCTTGACATGGGCAGGGCCGACATTGCAGAAAGAATTGCATTCACCGCACTTGACAACTGGCGCCGCGAGACTGATGACAGCTATCAGTGTTATGAACATTTCATCATCTCAACAGGACGTGGTGGCGGATGGCACAATTTCTCCGGACTTTCTTCACCTGTGATAAACTGGTTCAACAGTTATTACAGGACAGGCACAGTTTCGACCGGTTTCGACATTATGCTGAAGAATCCTGAGATGAATGTGGATTTCGATGGTTTCAGTGCAGAACTGTGTTTCGACAAGGATGCCCGCGGGCATACGTGCACCGTTATCCTGTGCATGGATCCGTCGAAAGAATACGGAGCCACATTGGATGGCAGACAGCTCATGGTATCGTCCCCGAGACCCGGTCTGCTTTATGTGGATGTCCCGGCCGGCGGGCATGGCCGCAAGTTCACTGTATACAGCCATTAGCCTTTGTTTTGCTGGAAAAATAAACTATTTTTGTAATTTAAGTGAATTGACGGCAAAACGGTCGGGAAAAGTGCTATGGACAGGATTGAAGCACAAAAGAGAATACAGGAACTGAAGGTTGTCCTCCGGGAGTACAGCCGCATGTATTATGTGGACAATGCACCTGCGGTCAGCGACTTTGAGTTCGACCATCTTATGTATGAACTCGAGAATCTGGAGAAGCAGTTTCCCGAGTTCGCCACTCCTGACTCCCCCACCCGGACCGCAGGAAGCGACCTTGAGGCCCAGGGCATGGGAAATAACGCTGAGCCCGCCGTACGCAAGGAATTCGCACAGTACCCTCACAGGTATCCGATGCTTTCTCTTGGCAATACCTACAGCATCGAGGAGATAGAGGCATTCGCACAGCGCACTGACAAAGCGCTTGAAACGGATTTCACATACTGTTGTGAGCTCAAGTTCGACGGTACAGCCATATGTCTTCAGTACAGGAACGGTGTACTGGTCAGAGCCCTGACCCGCGGTGACGGTGTGGTCGGTGATGATGTCACGGAGAATGCCCTCAGAATAGCGAGCATTCCTAAACGTCTTCATGGTGATTATCCAACCGAATTTGAAATAAGGGGTGAAGTCCTGATGCCATGGGATGCTTTCAACAGACTCAATGCCGAGAGAGCTGATGAAGGTGACGCTCCTTTCGCCAACCCTCGCAATGCCGCTTCTGGTTCACTTAAACTCCTTGATTCTCAAGAGGTTGAACATCGTGGGCTCTGGTGTACACTGTACCACATTCTTGGTGAGAACCTTCCTTTCGAGACTCATGACCAGGCACTCGCCGCAGCCGCATCATGGGGTCTCCCAGTCTCCGACAAGAGGCGCATATGCCGCGACATCGATGAAATCGAGTCATTCATAAGCCATTGGGACGCAGAGCGCAAGACTCTTCCTTACGCGACTGACGGTATTGTCATAAAGATAAATGAACTTGGCCTCCAACGATCTCTTGGCTATACGGCCAAGTCTCCGCGCTGGGCGGTGGCATACAAATTCAAGGCGGAACAGGCTGTTACACGTGTGCTGTCCATAGATTATCAGGTTGGCCGCACAGGTGCTGTGACTCCTGTCGCCAACCTTGAACCTGTGCTTCTTGCCGGTACAGTCGTGAAACGTGCCACTCTCAACAATGCCGATCAGATGGCATTGCTTGGCATACATATCGGAGACAGTGTATATGTCGAGAAGGGTGGTGAAATCATACCGAAAATTACTTCTGTGGAGCTTTCTCTCAGACCGGAAGGCTCGCAAGCGCCTGAATTCCCGAAAGTCTGCCCTGATTGTGGTACGGCTCTCGTCAAAGAGGATGGCGAAGCCAAGTGGTTCTGCCCGAATGCTGACGGCTGTCCTACCCAGATACAAGGAAAAATACTGCATTTCCTCAGCCGCAAGGCCATGAACGTTCTCGCAGGAGAAGCCACGGTGGAGCAGCTATACAAGCTGAATCTTGCATCATCTCCTGCAGATCTGTACAGTCTTTCAAAGGCGCAGCTTCTCATGCTCGAGGGCTGGAAGGAGCGCTCGGCGCAGCGTTTCCTCGAAAGTCTCGAGGAGTCAAGGCAAGTTCCTTTCGAGAGGGTGCTGTTCGCTATCGGCATCCGTTATGTCGGAGAGTCCACGGCCAAGGAGATAGCCCGTCATTTCGGTAGCATCGAAGCGATTGCAGCAGCTACGAAGGAACAGCTTCTTGAAGTCCCGGACGTGGGCGATGTGATAGCTCAGAGCGTGGTGGATTATTTCGCTGATGCAAGACATATAGTTGATATTAAGAGACTTGCTGCCGCGGGACTGAGATTTTCTGTCGAGGAGGACCGTCAGGCTCCCGGCTCTGACGCACTTGCCGGCATGACCATAGTCATCTCCGGCAACTTCTCCATCTCCCGCGAAGAGATGAAGGCGCTCATCGAGCGCAACGGAGGCGGGAACAGCGGGTCTGTCAGTGCGAAGACATCATTCCTGCTTGCCGGCTCCAAGCCCGGACCGGAGAAACTTAAGAAATGCGAGGCTCTCGGGATACGTGTTATAAGTGAGGAAGAGTTCATGGCCATGTTGCCGGAGGCTGCACGTACTGCACACAAGGCTGCTGCAGAGACGTTTGATGAAGATGAACTGCTATTGTTTTAATCTATGATTGATGTTGACAAAATAGTATCTGACGCCAAGCAACTATTCACTGACCAGCTTTGGGAATTGAATATTGACAGTTTTTCCAATGCTAAGAAGCGTCTTGTAAAGTTCATCAAATTGACAAGAATTACCTTTGATGAATTCGCTGAGAACAGAATGGGATTCCAGTGCGTGGCGTTGAGTTATTTTTCTGCTTTGGCCATCGTGCCGTTCGCAGCTTTCATTTTCGCCGTCGGAGGCGGGTTGGGTGTTGCGGACAAACTTTCCACGCTTCTTCATCAGGTAGTTCCAGCCGAACCGGATTTCATAGATACCATCCTGGACAAGGCTGGCAACATCCTCAATACCGCACAGTCAGGATGGGTGGGAGTCATCAGTGCCCTTGCATTTTTCTGGACCATTCTCTGGCTCATGTTCCAGACTGAACGCGTTTTCAACAATGTTTGGAAGATAAGAAAAATTCCCAGAAAGATTTACAAGAGGTTTTCATTCTATCTTGCTAGACTGCTCCTCTCCCCTCTCATCATAGTTATTTTCGGAACAGGAATCGCTGTCTATTCCAACATTACGAGCCTTATCGGTATCAGAGTCCATATTTCTGAAATTTCAGGTTTCATGACTTTCCTCGGTTGGATTGTGTTTTACGTCATTACAGTCTTCACTCTGTCAGCGATGTACAAGTTCATACCTGCCACGAATGTTTATTACAAGAATGCATTCTGGGCAGCGGTCGTTACTTCCGTGGTCTTTGTCATTTTCCAGCTCCTGTATTTGAAAGCTCAGATTTTCATGTCCCGTTTGAACGGAGTGTATGGAGCCCTCGCCGCCATTCCCCTGTTCCTGATGTGGGTGAACTATAGTTGGCAGATAATCATATACGGTGAACAACTGTGCTATGGAATGCAGAATATTGAGATATATCATATTCCTGAAGGAAAACTTAAGGATTTCACACCTTTGCGCGACAGGCTCAAAGAAGAGGACGAACAAGAAATAAAGGAGAATCGTATATGAGCTTTTCCAATTTTACACAAAATGACTTCGATCTCATCCAGGCCGAGCACGAGGCTTTGATGCAAGTGGCGGCAAAACGTTGCCGCACCGAAGCGGAAACAGCGCTTGTTGAAAAAGCTTTTGACTTTGCGAATGAAGCCCACAAGAACGTCAGAAGACGTTCCGGAGAGCCATATATACTCCACCCTATTGCAGTGGCAAGGATTGTAGTGGAGGATATCGGACTTGGATGCAAGTCCATCACCGCCGCTCTTCTGCATGACGTCGTGGAAGATACTGATTACACTGTTGAAGACATAAGTCATCTTTTCGGCGGGAAAATAGCATCTTTAGTCGAAGGACTTACAAAGATCAAGACTGTGCTTGACAATGAAAGCCAGAAAGAAATCACATATTCAAATTCCGAGAGTCTTCAGGCAGAGAATTTCAAACGCATCCTTCTGACCATGAACGATGACGTCAGAGTAGTCCTTATAAAGCTTGCGGACAGACTGCACAACTGCCGTACGATTGAATACATGCCAGAACACAAGAGGGATAAAATCTTAAGTGAAACCATGTTCATCTTCATCCCGCTTGCTCATAGGCTCGGATTGTATGAAGTCAAGTCGGAGATGGAGAATATCTGGCTGAAATACAAAGAACCTGATGCCTATAACAGCATCACCGCAAAGATTGATGCCAGTGTTGAAGACAAAGACGTTAGAATCGATGAATTCATCGCTCCGATCTCTTCCGCTCTTACCGATTCCGGATTCAACTTCGAGATAAAGAAACGCATCAAGACTCCATATTCCATCTGGAACAAGATGAATACCAAAGGAGTTGACTTTGAGCAGATATATGACCTATATGCCGTCAGGATTATCTTCACACCGGACTCCGACACAAAGGAAACGGAGCGTGACCAATGCTACCACATCTTTTCCATTATTACAGGCATTTACAAATACCAGCCAAGCAGAATCAGAGATTGGGTAAAACATCCGAAGAGTAATGGATATGAGGCGCTTCATTGCACATTGATGAGCCAGATAGGTATCTGGATTGAAGTGCAGATACGTTCGAAGAGAATGGATGATATAGCGGAGAAAGGGATTGCGGCCCATTGGGCATACAAGAATGAAGGATATGTCGGAGAGAATGACAGCGAGATGGACAAATGGCTGGAAGCTGTCAAAGAAGTGCTGGTCAGTTCGGACGTCAACGCCCTCGAGTTGCTGGATATCATTCATAATGACTTGACCAGCAGTGATATCGTGGTTTTTACACCCAAAGGAGACAAGAAGACTGTACAGAAAGGGTCAACAGCGCTTGATTTCGCATATTTGATTCATTCCCATATCGGAAACAAAGCAATCGCCGCCAAAGTGAACATGAAACTTGTTCCGTTGTCATATATCCTGAAAAGCGGCGACCAGGTGGAAATCATTACTGCTCAGAATTCTTCTCCTAAAATGGAATGGCTCCAGTTCCTTCATACCCGCCGTGCAAGGAATATCGTCATAGAGAATTTCAAGGATCAGAGAGCGGATCTGACGGCAAGAGGTGAAAAGATGTTCAATGTTGAACTCGACAACCATGGCATCAAGAAAACTCTCAATGTGGTCCAGAGAATGCTTGAAGCCGTACAGCTTCAGGATATGGATGAATTCTATTTCAGGTTAGGATTGGGCCTGATCAAGCCCGGCACTATCATGCAGGCTGTCAGTCCGTCCGTCAGGAATGTGGATGCCATCAAACCAGTGAAATATAAGGTCAAGGCTGATGACCCGTCCGGTAAGAAATATGTGCTTGCAAGTTGTTGCAATCCTATTCCGGGAGACCCTATCGTAGGATTCAGAACATCGGACGGAGTGGTCACCATACATAAGAAATCCTGTCCGATTGCAGGAAACATGGCGGCAAAGTATGGTGATTTGGTTGTAGTCCCTGAATGGGACCTTTCCGATATCAAGCAGGCTTTTCCTGTCCGCCTGTCTCTACGTGGCATTGACAAGCTTGGTCTTCTGAATACAATATCCCATTTTATTTCGGAAGTGTTCGGTGTCAATATCAAGAAGATTTATCTCGGTTCCGAAGATGGTATCTTCGAAGGATACATAGAACTTCTTGTACACGACAAGAACGCGCTGGAAGCGATTATTGACAACCTCAGTAAGATAGAAAACATTCAAAAAATCGTTAGAACAGACATATAGATGAACCGTTCATATTCAAAGCTGATTCCAGGCATACCCGTAACCGTCATACTAGCTTCGATGATATTTTCACATTCCTGTGCGAATACCACTCAAGCTCCTTCAGGCGGCGCCAAGGATACAATACCTCCTGTGATTGTCCGTACTGTGCCGGAAAACATGTCCACAAATATTCCTCGGGAAGGTTCAGAATTTGTCTTCACATTCGACGAATATGTCACGATCAAGGATGCTAAGAACATCTTTCTTTCTCCTCCTCTCAAAAGGCAGCCAAAAAGCCGTATCAAGGGCAAGTCACTTATCGTGACATTTGACGAGAAACTGGATTCGAACACCACATATACCATATCATTGAATGATGCTGTAGCAGACAATAATGAAGGCAATATGTATCCTGGATTCACCTATGTCTTCTCCACCGGTGAAAAGATTGACACCATGATGGTTACAGGTTCAGTTCTTGATTGCAGCACGCTTGATCCTGTGAAAGGTGTCACAGTCATGCTTTACAGAGACCTTTCTGACTCCGCTGTTTTCCTCTCCAGGCCATTTGCTGCGGCAAAGACTGATGACTGGGGGTTCTTCTGCATCAGGAACATCGCTGATGAACCATATAGATTGTATGCGGTGAAGGATGACAACGGCAACAACATATATGACCCTTCAGAGAATGAGCTGGTAGCTTTTGTGGATTCGACAGTGCGTCCGGTCCTTGTTGTCAACGATTCCCTACCCGAAGTCCGGAAATATGACATGAAGGATAATGTCAATTGCCTGGCACGCCATTCCGAATACGAAATGAGATTGTTAAGGGAAAAACATAACAGACAGTTGATAATGAAGAACGTCAGGGTATCCGACCGCAGTTCGTACATCACTTTCAATGCCCGGAATGCGCATATTGACACAATGTGGCTCCGTGGACTGCCTTCGGACAAACTGATAACTCAGTTCAATATTGAACGTGACAGTCTTGAGATATGGGTGAATGACAGATCCCGTCAGCCTGATACACTCCATCTTTATGTGAATTATCGCAAGACCGATTCACTTGGAATCCTGCAACCTTTCCTTGAACATGTAAAGCTTTACTATCAGTCTGAAGATGGCAAATCAGGCACCGGGAAAAACATGACTTCAGCATCCAAGAGCTCGAAGAAAGACATAAAGCATGAAGACACAGTCTGTGTATTCAAACTTAACGTCAAACCTGAAACAGTTGAACAGTACGGGTATCAGTTGGAATTCACATATCCTGTTATTACAGAAGGATTTGATTCATTGAAGTTTACCTCAATCAATCCGAAACAACAGGAATCTCAAGAGAAATACACTGTATTGAAGGATACAAACAATCTGAGAAAATTCACGATCATGCCCGATGTCAAATTGATGCCCGGATATGAATATGTATTGAAGATTCCTCATAGAAAATTCAGGGACATCAATGGCTATTATAATGACAGTACGGAGGTGAAGGTCACTCTGCCGGTTGATGAAAAACTAAGCACACTTGATCTTGTCCTTACTGGTGTCAGGAATAAATACATCGTGGATTTTATGAATTCCAAGCGCAGTGAAGTATTGCGCCAGTATATTGTGGAATCTGATTGCACCCTTTCTTTTCCATATTTGAAGGCGGATTCATACTGTTTCCGCATAACTGAGGATTTGAACAGAAATTCCATTGTCGATACCGGTTCTCTCCTTGAACACAGGCAACCGGAAAAAGTGCTTTTTTACAAGGTGAACGGAGACTTTTTGATTAAGGTTCCTGAAATGTCTGAAATCGAGCAGGAAATTGACGTCGAATCACTATTTAACCAGTAGCAGATGAAAAGTACATATAAATTGATATTGACTCTCGTATTGGTATGTATGTCATTGACGTTGTCGGCATTTGACAGAAAAGAAAGGCAGCGCGACACCTCCCGGTATTCCGATGCTTATCTGGATACGGTAAAAGTGGACAATGTTTTCTTTCTTAATGATTATATGCTGATCGGTTTCGAAGCCGGCTTCGGTTTCAGCAGCATGAACTTCAATCCTGCTTTCAATCAGTCCTGGCGCAGATTTCCTGAACATTATGAAATCACGTTCACAAGATATAGCAAGATGTTCGGAAACATGATGCCATTTTTCGGTTTGAAGATAGGAGTCTCATACAGCCATGAAGGGTATCTGATGAAGATGAATGAAGAGACCGGATATATAGGGAGCATTTCTGGAGCGACAGAATGCCAGTACGATATTGTGGAAGTCCCTTTCCTGTCACACTTTCATTATGACTGGCCGAATTTCAAGATACTTGGTGACCTTGGGCCTTATGCCGCGAAAAGAATGAGGATTGAACGCATAGGCGACAGCGTCGAGGATGACATCAGGCATTCTTTTCTGGATTCAGACAGACGCTTCGATTACGGATTAAGAGCGGCGGCGGGCTTTGCATTCGTCTTCGATCCGGTGGAACTTCACATTACGGCCAAGGCCAGGTATAGTTTCTCGAATCTGTACGCCCCTGATTACATGAGCCCGTATTATTATAGTTACGCTTATCCATTGGATATTATGGTAACGGCAGGACTCCATTTCCAATTGTCAAAAAAAATTGGAAAGACAAAGTCCGCCCTTAAAAAAGAAGCATATCGAACAGTGTTCGGAGAGGAAACTGACAAATGAATACTATCATAGCAAATGCCGGTGAAGTGAAGATCGGCGGTGAATATCCCATTGTTGTCCAGACAATGTGCAACACTCATACTTATGATGTTGAAGGAACTGTATCTCAATGCATCAGGATGGTGGATGCCGGTGCAGAGATAGTCAGGATCACCGTTCCCGGTTTGGCAGAAGTGGATGATATCAAAAAGATAAAGGAACAGCTTCGTCAGCGCGGATATAATGTGCCTCTTGTGGCGGATATTCATTTTTCTTCCGAGACCGCAATAGCCGTAGCACCAGTCGTTGAGAAAGTCAGAATCAATCCTGGCAATTTCCATCGTGATCATCAGCAGGCCAAACTTCAGTTTTCCAGACTTGTTGAAGTATGCAAGCAATACGGTACGGCCATTAGAATCGGTCTGAACCATGGTTCTCTTGGCAGTTATATCACAGATCTTTATGGCAATACGCCATACGCTATGGCCAAGGCGGCTATGGAATGGGTTGAAATGTGTGTTGAAGCCGCTTTCTTCAACGTAGTAGTATCCTTGAAGTCAAGCAATACGATAGTCATGGTCGAAGCCTATCGTCAACTGAACGCCATGATGAAAGAGCGTGGATATGTTTTCCCTCTTCATGTTGGAGTTACTGAAGCCGGGAACGGAGATTCCGGAAGAATCAAATCCTGTGTCGGCATTTCTACTCTTCTGTCAGAAGGGATAGGAGATACTGTCAGGGTATCCCTGACTGAGGATCCAGTAGATGAAATACCTGTCGCTCAATATCTTGCAGACAGATATGACGGCAGAATATCCAGCACTATGACCTCTCTTTCCATTGAAGGAAAGATTGCAACTGCTACTTATGAGTCTCCTTCAAGAAACCGCATGCTTTTGGATGCATCATGTGATTTTGGGAAAAGGCTTCTTGACAAGGAACTGGACGAAATCATATTCAAAGGCAGTTTCCTCGATGAAGGAAAGAGAGTATCCGTTGAAGAATCCCGCTTCGGAGCATATCTTTCCGATGAGATTCTTCAAGCATCCAGACGAAGGTTCTATAAACCGGAGTACATAGCATGCCCCGGGTGTGGAAGGACAATGTACAATCTTCAGGATGCTTTCGAGGAAGTTAAGGTGAGAACGTCACATTTGAAGAATGTCGTCATCGCCGTAATGGGGTGCATAGTGAATGGCCCTGGTGAAATGGCTGATGCTGACTGGGGATATGTTGGAGAAGGAAACCACAAGGTTTCCATTTATCACGGCAGTACGCCCGTCCTGAGACATATTCCAGAGAATGAAGCTGTAGACAGACTGCTTGAACTTATAGAACAGCGATGACTGTTTCAGCCGCCCTTGTCCTGTCCCCTATTTTGACTTTTATGTCAGCGTCCAAAGGAAGGTACATGTCAATCCTGCTACCGAATTTTATTATGCCGCATTGTTCACCTGCCTTGGTTTGCAGTCCGGACTTCGAGTAACATACTATCCTTCTGGCGAAAGTGCCGGCGAGCTGTTTGAAAAAAATGTCCTTTCCTTCGTATGTTGACCGGATAGCGGTACAAGTATGCTCATTTTCTTCAGAAGCCTTCGGCTTGAATGCAAGAAAATGCTCTCCCGGATAATACCGGTAATATATCACATTACCATCGACCGGCCAGAAATTGGCGTGGACATCGAAGAAATTCATATAAATGGACACTTGAATGCATTCGCATTTCAGAAATTCCGGTTCATACACTTTTTCTTTGATCACAATTCTTCCGTCCGCCACTGCAGTAACGACTTGTCCGTTGCCTGCAGGATGTCTGACCGGTACACGGAAGAAAGCGGTCTGCCAGATGCAAATAGCAAGAACAGGAACTGCGACTACCCAAATAATCCCTGTATGTTGTACAAAGATAGCCACCGGTAACAAAACTGCCAGGCTTAATAAGTATACGATGGCAAGCGATCCGTATGAATTCTTGTCGATGTGCATTCTATAAAAGGTTTGTCAGTGCAAGGTATATGGCTCCGGCAGGAATGGCGAATACGGCGCTGTCGAAACGGTCAAGCATTCCACCGTGTCCGGGAATGATGTTCCCTGAATCCTTGACTCCGCAATAACGTTTCCATTGAGATTCGAAAAGATCGCCATAGACACCGGCAACATTCATGATTGTCGCCAATATGATGCAATGGTAAATTGCGAAATTGAAAACTCCTGTCCAGAACATCACGCAAGCTGAAATGATAGCGAACAGCAGGCCTCCCCAAAAACCTATCCATGATTTATTCGGAGAAACTGATGGAAACAGTTTCTTTCCATATTTCTGTCCGAAAGCTGAACCGATAAGGTAAGCACCTATGTCAGAACACCAGATGATGATGAAGAAGCACAGAACCGTCACCGCGTTGAATTCTCCGTCCCTGAACACAATGAAATTTGAAATGGAAAGAGGTACAGTTACGTAAAGCAATCCGGCAAGAACGTTGGAGAACTTGCCATATTCAGTCTTGTCCTTCACATAAAGCGACATTATCATCAGTGCCAAGAGAGGAACCAATGCCAATGAAATGTATTTTACAGATATATTGAAGGCGCAATGACAGAAGACAAGAATGAAAGCAGTACAGCCTGACACTATTGCAAATATCAGCAATCCCATGTAACT
>R27__coassemble_1160_pt1 | contig 12904 bp, 9 predicted proteins | sample R27__metabat2_high_PE_015 | metagenome-assembled genome bin R27 | reverse complement strand
GAGTTATTTCCTCTGCCAGTTATCCCAGGAACAGCTTTCAAAAGCATTGTTCCCGATAGGTGATTTGCTGAAACCGGAAGTCAGAAGGCTGGCAAAGGAGGCTGACTTGCCTTCTGCCGACAAGAAGGATTCACAAGGAATCTGCTTCGTGGGAAAGGTGGACCTTCCTGTCTTCCTCCAGCAGAAACTTAAATCAACAGAAGGGGACGTCGTAGAGGTATATGATGCCTATTATGCTGATAACGAGCAATACGCCTTCAGCAAATCAATTGTTGCATCCATTCTTTCCGACAAGAATGCCGAACCGCATCTTGTTACTGATTTTATCTCTGAGGACAAGTCATATTCTGACGGTGGACATTCATGCAATGTATATGACGTTGGTGCCATAGCGGCACTTACGGATGATGTGCTCGAGAGACTGTCATTGCCGATTGTATATAGGGATATAGAATTCGAGACCGAGACTTATCGCTCAGGAAAGCACCATGTCAAGAAGGTCCGGTATAAGGAAAATCCGTTCGGGAAGATCATCGGAAAGCATGAAGGAGCTCAGTTCTATACAATAGGGCAGAGGAAAGGGCTTAACATCGGTGGCCATCAGGATTCTCTTTTCGTCATTTCAACCGATATTGAGCGGAATGTCATCTATGTAGGTGAAGGACATCGTCACAAGGGATTGTCAAGACTATGCTTGAAAGTGAAGAATGAGGACATTCATTGGATAAGGACTGACCTTGCTATGTCAGACGGTGAAATCAGACGGTACAGAGTGCGGATACGCTATCGTCAACCGCTGCAGGAAGCGACTTTGATAATGAGAGAGAATGGCTTGTTCATCCTGTTCGATTGTCCTCAACGAGGGATAACTCCCGGCCAGTTCGCAGTATGGTATGCCCCGGACGATGAGATGATAGGCTCAGGTGTGATATAATTTGTAGTAAATGCAACCGGATAATTCATTTTGTTTATGTTTCTTCCATTGAATACGGAAATCCTGCACATGCCAGCCGATACAATTAAAATTGTTGCTGAAAATATGGCGGCTGAATTCAAGAACAATCCTGAGACTGCATTGCAGGCTATGAGCGATAAATTCCTTGATTTCGGCATGAAGGTTCTGGCCGCATTTGCAATTTACATCATTGGAGCGTGGTGTATCAAGAAGATCCGTTCCGCTCTCAGGGTCCTTATGGCGAAAAGAAAGATTGAACAATCGTTGTCATCTTTCATCCTGTCATTTGTCACGATTGCCATGTACCTTGTGCTGATAATCATAGCAATAAGTGCATTGGGTGTCAACACTACGTCTCTTGCTGCACTTCTTGCTGCCGGTGGAGTGGCGATAGGAGCTGCCTTAAGTGGAACAGTTCAGAACTTTGCCGGGGGCTTGATGCTGATGGTCTTCAAACCTTTCAAGTCCGGCGACTATATCAGTGTGCAGGATTATTACGGAACTGTAGCTGATGTCAGCATATTCAACACCAGGATCATTACTCCTGACAATCGTGAGATAACCATACCGAATGGCACGCTCTCAAACAGCAATATAGACAATTGGTCATCAAAACCTGTCCGCCGTATAGAATGGAAGATAAGTGTGGAATATGGTTCTGATGCTGACCTGTTCTTTACGACAGCCAAAGAGATTCTAAGCAGAGATGAACGAATTCTTGATTCTTCATTTCCTGGAGCTTCAGACGTTTTTGCGGGCTTGTCCAGCCTGAATGACAGCAACATCACTTTCGTTCTCAGGGTATGGGTTGAAAGTGCTGATTATTGGGATGTATATTTTGATAATCTCAAGGCTTTGTATACAGAGCTTCCGAAGATGGGATTCCGTTTCGCATACCCTCATGTGGACATTACTCTTTCAGATACTACACAATGCAAATCTCAGTAATATGAAAAATATCGCACTGTTCATTATTTTACCATTTGTAATGGTTTTCTCTTCATGCGGCGCAATGACAGCTGTCACAGATAGCCATGATTCCTCATCTGCGACATTGGTGGCTGACGCTTTGGAAAACGGCAACATATGTCTGGAAGTCTCGTATATTGTTCCATCCAAAGGCCCTTCCAGAGCATCCAATGATGGATACAAGCTGACTGTAAAGGATGGAAAAGTGAATTCCAATCTTCCTTTCTTCGGAGAGAATTTCGCTCCTGCAGTATATGGTACAGATCCATCAGGCATTAAGTTTGACGATTATTCCGTCCAAATAGACAAAAGCAAGTCAAAACCGGGAATAGGGCAATATGTTTGGTCGTTTGAAGCCAAATCAGGACATGAAAACGTTGAAGTCACAATAACCTTCTATGATAATGGCAGGTTCCAGCTGGTATGCATCCCTGCAAACCGTTCAATAATGAATTATTCCGGCACACTTGTAGAGATGCCGGAAGAGAAGAAATAATTTTTCCTGCAATTGTCATGGCGGATTGCAGCTATATGTTTCCCACCTCTGTAAAAGAAGTCCAAAAATTAGGCTGGGATTATATTGACATCATTCTTTTTACGGGGGATGCCTTCGTGGATCATCCTTCATTCGGGACGGCGTGCATTGCCAGGTATCTGCAGAAATTCGGATACCGTATCGCTGTTGTTCCTCAACCGAACTGGCGTGATGACTTGAGGGATTTCACCAAGTTGGGAGCTCCGAGACTTTATTTCGGATTGAATTCCGGTGCAATGGATTCAATGGTGAACCATTATACTGCCGGAAAGCGTCTGCGCCATGACGATGCATATACTCCAGACGGGAAATTCGGTCAGAGGCCGGACTATGCTGTCACGGTATATACAAGGATCCTTAAACGGCTTTATCCCGAAGTACCCGTAATAATTGGCGGGATAGAGGCCTCTTTGAGACGCTTGACGCATTATGATTATTGGCAGGACCGGCTTTTTCCTTCCGTTCTCGTTGACAGTGGTGCCGATTGGCTTTGTTATGGGATGGGGGAGAGGCCGATGCTGGAGTTGACGCGTGCTATTGAGAAAGGGTGGAACAGGCACCGGATTGAGAAAATAAAGCAAATAGGCTTTTTCAAGCAAGGCAAGCCAAAATCCGTACAAGGCGCTGAACCGGCGTGTCTTCTTCATTCCTTTGAGGAATGCGTGAAAGACAAGCGTGCTTTTGCCGAGAATTTCCACTTGATAGAGACACACGCAAACATGATGTATCCTGATATAATCATTGAGCCTGTCAAGGACGGATATGTACAGATCAATCCTCCTTTTCCTCCGGCCAGTGAACAGGAAATGGATTCATTCTGGGACCTTCCCTTCACAAAATTGCCTCATTCAAGGTATAAGGACAAGAGAATCCCTGCCTATGATATGATAAAGTTCTCCATCAATACCCATAGAGGGTGTTTTGGAGGATGCAATTTCTGCACTATCGCCGCTCATCAGGGAAAATTCATTCAATGCCGATCCGAAGAATCGATATGCAAAGAAGCCAAGGCATTGAATTCTTTGCCTGATTTCGCTGGCAATATATCTGATTTGGGCGCCCCTACTGCAAATATGTACGGTTTGGGAGGTAAGGATAAAGCGCTATGCGAGAAATGCCGGCGCAAATCATGCCTTTATCCGGCGCCTTGCCGTAATCTTGACAGGTCTCATGAACGTGTCCTTGGATTGTATGACAGAGTTCTTGCAGTGAAGGGCATCAGACATGCTTATATAGGAAGCGGCATCCGTTATGATCTGTTTTTAGATGAAAACGGTTTTTTGGATGCCTGTTCAAAGAAGTATTTCGAAGAGCTTGTACTCAAGCATACTTCCGGAAGGCTCAAGGTGGCTCCTGAGCATACTGAAGACCGCGTCCTGTACTATATGGCGAAGCCTTCCTTCTCATTGTTCGAAAGGTTGAGGATGGAATTCGACAAACTGACTGTCCGCGAAGGAGCCAGGACTGGAATAGTGCCATATTTTATTTCGTCACATCCGGGATGCACTCAAAAGGACATGGAAAGGCTGTCCCGTCATCCGGCATTGAAGGGAATCTGGATGGATCAGGTTCAGGACTTCATGCCGACTCCTATGACCACTTCATCAGTCATGTTCTATACCGGTATTGATCCCAGAACCATGAAACCGGTGTTTTCTGAGCATGATTTGGAACGTAAGAAGGCTCAGAAATCCCTTTTTTTCAAAAAAAAGTGATATAGGTTATGCACTTTCAGAAATTTGAATTATTATTGCAGGCACATTCAGATTGTATCACATTCACAACAATTATTAAATATGAAAATCGATACCAGAAGAAGGCACGTGGTAAGTTTTGAGAATATGTCAGATGAAGTGGCGGCCCTCTTCGCAGAAAAGTACCCGAAAGGGTTCAATGATTATCTACAGGATTTGACAAAATATACAAAGCCGGACGGTACTCCTTTCTATGCTGTGACTATTGAGACACCGGACTCCATTTATCTTGTCAAGATAAAAGTCAAGACCGATGATGCGGATGATATAGAAAGATGGCTTGAAGGTGAGGAAGAGGCTGAAACTGAACAGGTCGCTGGAACTTCAGCAGGTAACGGTTCAGATGGTGAGACACTGCCGGATGACAATATCTCCCAATACGGAGGAGAGGACGATTCCGTAGACGGAGAAGCATAATATTCAACCAGCTTGACAATCGTCCTTTCGAGGACGATTTTTTGTTATGAAAGTCAAATTGTTACAGCCGTTCAGAAACATGCAGGAGAGCAATAAACTTCTCCTGATGTCCTTGATTGTCGGTCTGGCAAGCGGTATTGCGGCTGTAATTCTTTCTAAATCGATCCATTTTATACAGAATGTTTTGTCCGTAGGCCTTCATGGGGCATTACATTACCTTTTGTATCTTGTCCTCCCGGGAGCAGGAATGCTTTTGGCCATGCTTTTCGTAAAGTATGTTCTGAAAGACAATATAAGTCATGGCGTAACAAAGGTTTTAGTATCTGTTTCGAAGAGTGAGTCCAGGATAAAGCCTCACAATATGTGGTCTTCCATTGTGACGAGTGCGGTTACTATTGGATTCGGAGGATCAGTAGGAGCAGAAGCTCCGATTGTTTACACAGGAGCAGCAATAGGATCTAATTTTGCCAGGTATGCCGGTCTTTCCCATCGGAGCATGACCATTCTGATCGGTTGCGGTGCGGCAGGGGCGATAGCCGGAATTTTCAAGGCTCCTCTTGCCGGTGTCCTTTTTACTTTGGAAATACTTCTTTTCAATATTTCCATGACTTCCATGATGCCGCTTCTTCTTTCTACGGTATCAGCTACGGTGGTCTCATATATTTTTTTAGGCCATGATCTGCCATTCCAGTGCGCCCTCACTCCTTTTGCAATGGAGAACATCCCTTTTTATATTGTCCTTGGAGTCGTAGGAGGACTGTGCTCCGTATATTTTATCAGGTTGACATTGTTGTTGGAAGACAAGATAGGAGGAATCAGAAGAAGTTTTTTGAAATGGGCGGTTTGCGCTTCTTGTTTGGGGCTGCTTGTCTTTCTTTTTCCACCATTGTATGGTGAAGGGTATTCTTCTCTTGGCGTACTGCTGAATGGAGGTTCGATAAATCTTGATGGACAGACTCCATTGGCATTCATGCTTCACTCAAAGTGGGGGGGCCCTCTGTTCTTCTTGTTCATCCTGCTGCTGAAAGTATTCTCGATGACTTTGACAAATGCCGGCGGGGGAGTCGGAGGTACTTTCGGACCGACACTGTTCGTAGGGGCTATCGCAGGTTTTACCGTTTCCAGAATTATTAACATAACGCTTGTCAACACCGGCATTTCTGTTCCTGAACAGAATTTTGTCCTTGTGGGAATGGCTGCGCTCATGTCCGGGGTGATGCAGGCTCCTATGACTGCAATCTTCCTGATAGCCGAAATCTCCGGTGGTTATGAACTCTTCCTGCCATTGATTATCGCCGCTGCATTTTCATTCGGCACAACTCGGATTTTTGAAAACTTCTCCATATACACAAAGCGTATTGCCCAATCAGGTGAACTTCTTACTCATGATAATGACCAGGCAGTGCTTACCCTTTTGAAAACTCGCGATCTTGTCCGTGACAAATATCCAAGAGTCAGTGAAGATATGAAATTGGGAGAAGTCGTCAATATTATATCTGATTCGGAGGCACAGGTCTTTGCTGTTCTTGATGACAGCAGTCATTTGGTCGGACTTGTAGAGATGGACCGCATGAGAAAATTGATGTTCAAAACTGATCGGTACGATTCTTTGTCAGTACGTGATTTTATGGAAAGCCCTCAGGCTGTTGTATATATCAATGAAAAGATGGACAGTGTGATGGATAAGTTCGACAAGACCGACGCATGGCGATTGCCCGTGGTAGATGATGACAAAGTATATGTAGGATTCGTATCCAAGTCCCGGATTCTGTCGGCATATAGGGTTGAACTCAAGGAAATATCCCACGATTGATCATTATGAAAGACATTTATATCAGACACATATCGTCCAGACTTGGGCTGAAGGACTGGCAGGTTGAGAACTGCATTCAAATGTTGGAGGACGGCGGCACCATTCCTTTCATTTGCAGATATCGTAAGGAAAGGACCGGTGGAATGGATGATGCGGAAGTTGCAACTGTCAAGCACTTGGCGGATGTGTTTTCTGATATGGAGAAGCGCAAGGACACCATTCTACAGACTATCGTCTCATTAGGCAAGCTGACTCCCGAACTTGAGAAATCCATCGAGGAGTGCATCAATCCGACAGAGTTGGAGGACATCTATTTGCCATACAGACCAAAACGCCGTACCCGTGCAACAATAGCCCGAGAAGCCGGGCTCGAACCTTTGGCTGATAGGATGATGGCTGTCCGGGGAATGGACGATCCTGCTATGGCGGCAAGGAAGTTTTTGAATGACAAGGTCGTTTGCGTTGATGATGCGTTGGCGGGAGCAAGGGATATAATAGCTGAACGATTGAGCGAATCTATGCAGATTCGCGACAAACTGAGGCGGTATTACCGTGCCGGAAGGCTTTGTGCAAAAGCGACAAAGGCAGCGCAAGGCAATGCCGATGCTGCTAAATACAGAACTTATTTCAACTTCACCATGCCATTGGCAAGGATTCCTTCCCACAATCTTCTTGCTGTTCTGAGAGCTGAAAAAGAAGGCTTCGTTTCTTCCTGTATCGATGCGGATCCGGAGAAATGTGTCAATAGTATTTACTCTGTTTTCTGCCATGAACATTCATATCCTTCAAAAGCTCTTGCAGAACAGATAAAAATGGCAATAGCGGACGCATACAAGCGGCTGTTGGATCCATCTATCAGCAATGAGATCATGAAGGAGGCCAAACAAAAGGCTGACATCGAGTCAATCAATGTATTCGGTGAGAACCTGAAACAGCTTCTCCTGTCTTCCCCTGTAGGTCAGAAGCGGACTTTGGCAATAGATCCTGGATTCAGAAACGGTTGTAAGACCGTTTGTCTCGACGAGCAGGGTAATCTTCTTCATTATGAAATAATTTTTCCCCATCCACCGCAGAACGAGAAAGTAAAGTCCATAACGGCTGTGAATTCCATGGTCGAAAAATATGGCATTCAAGCTGTTGCGATAGGGAATGGTACTGCCGGCCGTGAAACTGAAGAGTTCATGAGAAAAATTCAGCTGCCATCAGGATGCAAAGTGTGGACAGTGAGTGAAGATGGCGCTTCTGTTTATTCTGCCTCTGAAGTCGCTAGAAAGGAATTTCCTGATGAAGATGTTACTGTAAGAGGTGCCGTTTCTATAGGACGACGTTTGATGGATCCGCTGGCTGAGCTTGTGAAGATTGATCCGAAATCTTTGGGCATCGGCCAGTATCAGCATGACGTAGACCAGAATCTATTGAAAGAGAAGCTCGACAATACTGTTCAGATGTGTGTTAACAGTGTTGGTGTCAATGTCAATACCGCCAGCCCGTACCTTTTGAGCTATGTAGCCGGAATCGGACCGTCACTTGCAGAGAATATCGTCTCATACAGGGCGAAGGAGGGACGGTTCAGGTCGCGTAATGAACTTAAGAAAGTGCCACGTTTGGGATCCAAGGCATTTGAACAGTGTGCTGGTTTTCTTCGAATCAAAGATTCTGAAAACCCTCTTGACGGTTCCGCAGTACATCCGGAGTGTTACCATATTGTTGCCAGAATGGCGGATGATATGGGGGTGACGGCTTCTGATTTGGTGGGGAATGAGGAATTTTGCACCAGAATTGATGCACAAAAGTATGTCGAGGGTGATTTTGGGCTTCCTACAATAAATGATATATTGAAAGAACTGGCGAAACCGGGACTTGATCCGCGTGAAGCTGCTTCCGATTTCGAGTTTTCAGATGATGTACGTGACCTTGAGGATTTGTTTCCTGGCATGGAACTTCCTGGCATTGTAACGAATGTTACGAATTTCGGCGCTTTTGTGGACATCGGCCTTCATGAAAACGGACTTGTCCATGCGTCCCAAATGGGCGTGCGTGGACATGCTGACCCTTCCCGGATAGTCAAACTCCATCAGAAAGTAAGAGTATCTGTACTGGACGTGGATTTGGAGAGGAAACGAATCTCATTGAGATTGATAGACAAATAATCATACCTTTAACGTTTATATTATGAAATCCTTATTAAAAAAAATGCTGCTACTGGCAGTTCTGGTGACATCTGTCGCCATTGGGCAGGATGCTGCCGCCAAGGTCAGGCTTCCGAAGGTCATCAGCGATTGTATGGTCCTTCAGAGAGGCACTGACCTGAACATTTGGGGATGGGCTGATCCAGGTGAAAAGGTGACGGTCCGTTTCCAGGGCAATCATTATTATACTCAAGCTGACGCTTCCGGGAACTGGAAGGTAGTCATGCCGCCACAGAAAGCAGGTGGCCCTTATATCCTTGAAGTCAACGAACTTGTCATTCGTGATGTGCTTGTCGGAGATGTCCTTCTTCTGTCAGGCCAGTCAAACCAGGAGACTGTGATAGAACGTCTTTTCGACCGCTACCCGGAGATTCCTGTATCCAACAACCACATGATCAGGATGTATAAGGTTCCAACTCAAAACACTCCGGGAGAACTTCAAGAAGATACTCCGGATGGCGAGAGATGGCATTCTGCGATTTCCAGTGACATCATCAACTGGAAAGCTCTTGCATATTTCTATGCAGTTGAAGCTTACGAGAAAACCGGAGTCCCTCAAGGAATGCTTGTCTCAAGTCTTGGAGGTTCAGCCATTGAAAGCTGGGTGGCGGAGGAATATCTCATGGCATTCCCTGAAATGGCTGCTCAAAAGGCCAAAGCTGACAGCACTGCAGCCGCGAGCATTGATCCAGCTGTAGCCGGCAACTGGACGGCAGAAAAAATCGACGATTCAGACTGGGATACAATGGAGATGCCCGGGTTCATGGAGGATAGAGGATTTCCAAGAGGCGGCACATTCTATTTCAGAAAGGAAGTCGATATTCCAGAGTCGATGGATGGAAGGCATGCGAAAATATATTTAGGAAGAGTAGAGGATTCTGACGTAGTGTATATCAACGGTGTTCAGGTCGGTACTACTTCATACTTCGGACCTCCTCGCAAATACGACATTCCTGCCGGTGTCCTTCACAAAGGCAAGAATACAATCGCAGTCAAGCTTGTAGCCAACTCCGGCGCCGGAGGAATGATTCCGGACAAACCATACAAAATCCAGGGAGACGAGGATGTCATTCCTCTTTCAGGAGAATGGAAATACAAGAATGTTCCTGCAAGTTCCGCGAACAGAATGATGGGAGGAGCATTCGGAGGGCGTACGATGAGACAGCCTTCTTTCACAGGCGGCGGGTTGTTCAATGGAATGATTTACCCATTGCGCAATTACAATTTCTGCGGTTGCATCTGGTATCAAGGAGAATCAAATTCAGGTCAGTATCAAAAGTATGCCGGCTTCCTCAAGGCTTTGATAGAAAATTGGAGGGACACTCTCAATGACCCTGACCTTCCTTTCTTTATCTGTCAGCTTCCAAATTATATGAAGAAATACGACTACCCAACATCAAGCGATTGGGCAGGATTGCGTGAAGCTCAGACCAAAGTCGCCATGGAGGTGCCTGGATGTCATATCGCTACATGCTATGATACAGGAGAATGGAATGATATCCATCCTCTTAACAAGAAAGACCTTGCAAAGAGAATTTTCCTCGGTGTTCGTAAATTGTGCTATGGCGAGAAAGTCGTGGCTCTCGGGCCTGTTTACAAGGACATGCAGATAGACGGAAACAAGATAATTGTAAGTTTCACAGAAATCGGCGGAGGTCTGAAAAGCCGTGAAGGGAAATTGCAGCATTTCGCCATTGCTGGCGAAGACCGGAAATTCGTATGGGCTGATGCAGTGATCAAGGGCGGCAAGGTAATTGTTTCAAGTCCTGAAGTCAAGAATCCTGTCGCAGTAAGATATGCTTGGGCTGACAATCCGGACAATGCAAACCTTTGCAACAAGGAAGGCCTTCTTGCATCACCTTTCAGAACGGACAATTGGGAAAAATAATTGATTAGTTTATTCGGCGGATCTTTCTGAATTTCAGTCCGATCACCCCCCAGAAAGCTTCGCCGAAAATGCCGCTGGACATCTTTGAGGTTCCTTCTTTTCGGTCAACGAAAATGATAGGGACCTCTTTGATTTTGAACCCGAGCTTGTACGTGGTATACTTCATCTCTATCTGGAAGCCATATCCTTTCATCTTGACTTTGTCGAGGTCTATGGCTTCAAGAACGTGTCTCCTGTAGCATTTGAAACCGGCTGTAGTATCATAAACCTTCATTCCGAGAACTGTTCTGACATACACAGATGCGTAATATGACATAATGACCCGACCTATAGGCCAGTTGATGACACTGATGCCGTTGCAGTATCTTGAACCGATAGCCAAGTCGGCTCCGTCTTCAGCGCAGGCTTTGTAAAGGCGAGGAAGATCGTCAGGATTGTGGGAAAAGTCAGCATCCATCTCAAAAATGTAGTCATATCCGTTTGTTACGGACCATTTGAAACCGGTGATATAAGCTGTGCCAAGCCCCTGTTTCCCTTGCCTTTCAATCATGTGTAGCTTATCGGGGAATTCACCTTGGAGCTTTTTCACTATTGCTGCAGTCCCGTCCGGAGAGCCATCCTCTATCACAAGGATGTGGAAGCCTCCATCCAGAGAGAATACCTTCCGGATGATTTTTTCTATGTTCTCCTTTTCATTATATGTAGGAATTATGACCACTTTCTTGCACATGGTATCTTTCTTTTTACAAGTTCAACAAATATATGAAAATTAAGTTATAATTTTGTTCCCTGCCTTTCATTTGAAGCATATGAAAAAAATTGATTGTTTTATCCGCGCATGTGATCCTTCGGTAGCCAAAAGCACGTTTGAAGCCTTGATGTCCGAGCCTTCTGTCGCTAAGGTGACAGTCCTTGACGGCGGTATGCCGTTGGGCGCCACTTCCACCATCAAGCGTATTGCTCTAGAAGCGGATGCTGAATATACACTTGTTTATACAAAGCCGACTGAACTTCGTTTCGTTCATTTCGCTCTTGACCGGATGGTTGCAGTCGCAGATGACTCCGCCGCCGCAATGGCATATGCCGATCACTTCGCTATGACTGATGGCACTTTGATGAATGCTCCTGTCATAGATTACCAACCGGGATCGTTGAGAGATGATTTTGAATTCGGTGGTGTTCTGTTGTTCAGGACCTCTTTTCTGAAGGAAGCTGCAGCCAGTATGGACCGCGATTATCAATTTGCAGCTTTGTATGACCTTCGTTTGAAAGTTTCCCGGATGGGGAGTTTTGTCCATATCAATGAGTTTTTGTATTATGAGGTCGAGACGGATCTCAGGAAATCCGGCGAAAAGCAGTTCGACTATGTGGACCCGAAGAACAGGGCGGTGCAGATAGAGATGGAGCAGGCTTGCACCGACCACTTGAAGGCAGTGGGCGGGTTTCTTGAGCCTGTATTCAATTCCGTCTGTTTTGATGATGGAACATTCGAGTACGAGGCGTCAGTCGTCATTCCCTGCAAGAATCGCGTAAAGACTGTTGGAGATGCTATCCGTTCCGCACTTTCTCAGAAGACTTCTTTCAAGTACAATGTAATAGTAGTCGATGACAACTCCACTGACGGTACAATCGATGTGATTGGGGGCTTTCTTGATGATCCGAAACTGATATATATTGCTCAGGATAAGTCATATCATGCCATAGGTGGCAACTGGAACGCAGCTTTGCACCATCCGGAATGCGGTAAGTTCGCCCTTCAACTTGATTCCGACGATACCTATTTTGACGGAAACACAGTCCAGAAGATGGTGGATGCATTTTATGAACAGAACTGCGCTATGGTTGTAGGGACGTACAGGATGACTGATTTCAATATGAACACTCTGCCACCTGGCATAATAGACCATCGTGAATGGACAAATGAGAACGGTCGCAACAATGCATTGCGCATCAATGGCCTCGGCGCACCTCGTGGATTCTATGTTCCATTGCTTAGAAAGCTGAATTTCCCAACGACAAAATACGGCGAGGACTATGCCGTTGGCCTGCGCATATCCAGAGAGTATAGAATAGGAAGAATATACGATGTCGTGTATAATTGCCGAAGGTGGGACGGCAATTCAGACGCATCTCTTGATATTGAGAGGGTTAACGCCAACAATACATACAAGGACCGCATCAGGACGTGGGAATTGGCTGCGAGAGTGCGTTTGAATTGTAATAAAAATGTCAAAAAAAGTTTGCAAGTTCAAATTTAAAGTGTACCTTTGCAATCCCGTTCAACGAGAACGAGGTTTTAACAAGTTCATTGAAAAGACTGAATTTTTGGAAGTACAAGCAAGTACCGAGAAATAAAGAATCGAGAGCGTTAATTCTTTTGAAGA
>R27__coassemble_1152_pt1 | contig 12981 bp, 14 predicted proteins | sample R27__metabat2_high_PE_015 | metagenome-assembled genome bin R27 | reverse complement strand
TATATTGCTTTAGAAACGGCAACCTACATCTGAAGTATATCAGAATTGTAAATTCACATTTAATTGACTGTAGTTCAGCCTGTAGTCAGTGAAGTTAATCACGACACAGCGGTCACCCGGAGGGGTGGCCGTTTTCTCGTTGAACTCTTTTAATCAGTAATATTTCACTTTTGATGTCACCTTTTGCCGGCTCAAGTTGTCTTATATATGAACCGGCTCAAGAAAACAGAAGTTAAACACAGTAAACAACATCATTTATGAACTACGACATACTGCTAGGTATAGCAAATGCTGTCAGACCTGTCTGTGAAGCAAGTGTACTAGTGCTGTCCGCATGGTTTATCACCCGTGCTGTCATCAAAAAGAATGAAGGGAAAAGGGATATTATCATTGCGGCCCTTGAAAAGAATCCCAATCTTGATGCAAATGAATTGATCAAAGGATTTCAATCAGGCTCTACGCTGTTGAAAGAAAGACTGCTCAAGAAACTCCTGTGGGGATGCATCTTCACTTTCGCAGGTTTGCTTGGTTACATCGCATTGCTGATAGTGTCAATCGTCGGAGGTGAAGGCAACAAAGACGTATATGGACCCGTAATCGTTTTTGCCGCACCTACATTGGCCGTTGGAATCTCATTCCTGCTCAACTATTCCGTAAGCAAGAAGATGCTTGCAAGAGAAATAGAGGCCGAAGAGAAGCAGCGCCTTGTCAAATAATGACTAGGGAACAGTTCATAGAACTGGTTAAAGGTGAGCAGGATGCCCTCAGGCATTATCTGCTCGCCCTTTGTTGTGGAGACATGGCGACAGCCGACGATATTGCCCAAGAGACTCTTGTCAAGGCATATCTGTCCATTTTGTCTTATTCCGGCAAAGGAAAGTTGCGTTCATGGATCTTTGCGATAGCACACAACACCTTCCTGAATCATCAGAAAGCAACAAGGACATACGAGACTCTGGAAGAGGCAAAGACGGTTGCAGACAGCAGGGAAACGGATTATCAATATGCCCACGATGACCTGTATCTGGCACTGTCAATGCTCCCACCCAAAGAGAGGTCGGCTATTACACTTTTCTATCTTTCGGGCTATTCCGTGAAAGAAATAGCTTCAATCTCAGGCAGTACGGAGGATGCCGTCAAGAAACAGCTCTCCAGAGGCCGGGACAAACTCAAAACAATACTCAAACGATGACCCCAGACAAAGACATACAGGAACTGTTTGATTCCGTGAACATCCCCTTTACAGACAATGACGCGTTTCTCAGTGCCCTCAATCAGCGCCTTGAGAAGGTAGAATTCATCAAGGAGACTCAGGATGCCCAGATCAATCGATATAAGGTATCGGTAATCTATTCTCTCATCGTCGGCTTGGTCGTCGGTGCTGGCTCAATGACACTTCTTCAAGCCTTGCCTATAGCAATGCTCGAGAAGATTTCATCCGTCTTGTCAGGAATAACCATGTTTGAAATAGAATACTCGCTCGCTTCAATCAATCTTGGGATTGCCATGATTCTTGGCATAGCAGTATTCCTGATTGTCCAGAATGTTCAAGAAATCCACGGTGTCATAGGGCACCAATCCACGACAATAACAATATAGCAAAAGCGGTCACCCGGTGGGGTGGCCGCTTGGCGTTTGGAAGGAGGTAGGGCTTTGGGCTAGTACTCCGCGATGTCATTCTCTCCGCGGACGAAGAAGAACTTCATGAAGGCTCGGCTGAGGTACTTCTTGGTCTGACCTGCCTGACCTTTGCCGGTGAAGGTGATCTTGCCGTTCTCGATGTGAGCAAGGGCGCAGTCGGAGCCAGGGATGGCATAGTTGCTGCCGTTCACGAATACAGGAACATCGATGCAGAGGTCAGAAGGAAGACCGGTGATGTTGTATTCGTTCTCAACGCCCGGCATGTAAGACCAGCTCGACATCAGGAGGTAGAACATGCCCCACTGTTCCTTGATGCAGTTGGCGTACTGTCCGATTGTGGTCGTGACGGTATAGTCTTTACCTGACATTGTGATCTTGTTGCTGGCAACCGGCGAGAGCAGCGCTTCGCTTGCTTCTCCCACGAACCCGCTGGTAAGGATGAGTGTGACGATGCCTTGACCGTCATAGATCGGCAGTTTCTCAATGATGAGCTTGCGCAACTGGATCTGGGCCTTGACGATGGTTCCGCTCTTGTAGTCGTCCTTCTGACAGACGAGGAATGCGGTAGTAGGCTTGCTGTTCCTGATGCTGAACTGTGCAGGGAATGTGATTTCCAGCTGCTCTGCAGCCTGGTAATCTGCGTTGGTAGTGTCGATGACGATCGAACCCTGGAGCACCACGATCTTTGCAGAATCGTGGCACTTGAGGGTGATAGGGCTTGCACCGAAGTTATTTGAAATTGACGTAATCATAGTGCTTGGGTTTAGTACATGTTGTTAACTGGAACGATGTCGGAAATGAGAGAGGTGTCGAATACCTTGGTGTTTCTGGTGCGACTGTTAATCATGTTATGCAGTGCAATGCTCTTGTTGAACTCCGAGAAGGAAACCTCTTGAGGGGCAACGCAATACTCGTAGTTGTAGTAGTCACCACGTGAGAGCACAGGCATCACCATTGCATATTTCGCATAGTCAGGGTACTCCTCGATAGTGAACGACATTCCCTCGCTGGAGTCAACCTGAGTGAACGCCATTTCCATACTGCCAAAGCCAAGAGCGTCACCGATGGCGAGCAGAACAGACTCGACCGTGGTCTTCTTGCTGCATGTGATATCCTCTGTAGAAACGGCGACCTTGCCAACACCCGGGACGCGAGGAACGTACTGATGACGCGGAGCGAAGAAGATGAAGAATGAGTCCTGACCACCGAGGTTGGATGCCTCTTCGTCCAGATGCATGCTGAGATAGCCACCCTGGATGCGAGCCACACCAAGCCATGAGCCGACCTGCCCCTTGCTGTAGGTTCCTGATTGGAGCGATACAGGAACGACGGCGTCAACGTCCTCTGGCATTTCGTTGATCTTGATAGAGAACGGACCATAGCCACTGTTGGCAGACGGGAATGCAGAGCACACAATCGATGCGTACACGAAGTCGTCCTTGATCACAAGGCGGTTGTTTGAAGCTTTGATGCCAGGGCCGAATGTTGCCTGCTTGTAGTCAGTCTCTGTGAACTGGCCATGCCAACCGAGGACGGTAAAGCCAGCTGCTACAACGATGGTAAGCAGTCCTTCCTCGTCCCAGTAAGGGAGTTTCTCAATGCAGAGAAGGCCCTTGTCGATACGGCAGCGGAGTACTGTGCCTCGAGTCTTCTCTGATGAACTGATAAGAACGGCAGTGGAAACTGCGCTCCTTTTCATCCTGAATGCTTCAGGAAGCTTGATTTCAAGGCGTTCTGCGGCCTTGTATTCCTCGGATGCGGTGTCGATAAGGAACTTGCCGTTTAGCACGCACAGACGGTCACTCTGGTAGTCCTGGAACTCGATAGGTCCACAGCCGAAGTTGTTTTTGGTACATGTAATCATAGTTTAGGTTTTAGGGGTTAATTATCGGGTCGCCATGTAGGTACCGAAAGTCATGAAGTGATCCTGGAACAGACCGCCACGGCCAGCCAGCTGGATAGTGTTACCCCATGAGCTCGGGTACACCTCGCAGCAGAATACGCCGAACTTGACGTCAGTGTCCTCGAATCCACGTGCCCACTGGTAGCTGCGGGTACTTGAGAAGCGGTTCATGTCAACGGAATCATCAGCTTTTAGGTAGACACCGGCAGAGTAGCCAGATGTTCTCCTTGCCTCGATCTCATTGACGGAAATCTTTGACCCAGATGCAAGCTCGAACTCGCAAGAGATAGCCTCGGAAGAAGAGTCACCGCCGGTCACTTCGTCGGATTTGATAAGCGCACGAGGAGCGAAAGTCTGGCCGTGTGCTGATTCACCCTCGGTCGTGGGGAAGCAGACATAGGTCTTCTCTGATACGTAGCCGGAAAGTTCATCAATCCAGTACAGCTCGAGGAAGTACTTCTGACCAGGCACAACGTCAATACCAAAGTTCTTGGTGTAAACCTCGAGCAGATCAAGGTCACCCCAGTCGGAGGTCTCGAAGTCGCCAACTATAACGGTCTTGTCCCATGCCTTTGAGATACCTGCGCCCTGACCAGGAGACATCTTCACAACAAGGCGGGCATTCGGATTATCTGCATCGCGGAGTCCTGTAATCATGATGCGCTCCGGAGTAATCCAGATGTCATCGAATGCGATGCGGTCAGATCCATGAATCTCTGCCGGTGCATCCAGGGCGATAGGAACGCCCACGAGCGCACGATTGGCGTTGAGACATACAAAGAGGTTGTGTGCCGTAAGCGGAACACCTTCAGCTCCCACAAGAGCACGCTCGCGATGAGCCTCGGCAAGCTTCTGCCATGCTTTCTGCTGGACTGCAGTAAGCTGCTTGAACTGTCGAGTGATATACCCGAACGATGCACGCCGTACGCACTGCTTGGGCGATTTGATGTGGGAGTGTTGTGCTCTGCCATTAAGCACGGTTCGGCCGCCAGTCCTTCTGGCAGTCACGTCTCCGGCGGTTCCTTTGAACTCGCTGAAGGCAATTGAAGGAAGTGCTTTCATAGTAGAAATAAGTTAAAGTTTAGGTTAGGTTATCATGCGGTCAACGCATATACAAATATACGAAAAATACGGCTACTAACCTTAATAATAACAAGATACGAGCCGTAATTAAAGTATCGGTATAAGTAAAGAAAGTCGTTTGTACTGACATCGATACCCAGTATGTGAGTCAATCAACGTGTAACGAAGATGAAGCTGTCCTGCCCCATTCGCGTGGGACGAGACAACAAATTCTACAATACCTGGACACTCGGTCTCTTGAGCAAGACTGTTGCGAAGCTGACTTGTCTTGCATCCAGCACCGGATTCTCCGATGGCAGCTTTACCGAGGAGACGGTACCTGTTACAGTCATCTGCGCCTGAGAACCAGAGTCGAAACCTGACATGAACTTCTTCACCATTTGAAATTGCGTCAATGAATTTGATATCAAACTTAGGAAAGCTGCCCCATGCCATCGGCTCAGGCACATGCTCATCCCCAATCGTAGCGAATCCATGATATGCCGAGATAAACAGATTATGCCCTGTGATATGAGACGACCCATCGAATGGCGGCTTGTGTGGTACCACTACAGTAGCAAACTTCTTCCATTCCTCTTTGACAGTATCTGGAATCTCTTTCCAAGCGGCCAGGGCACGGCGATGAACCTCCAGGACATTGAGCTGCGCAGCCGATCCGCTGAACGCATGGTGGTCCCTGGACCTGAAGAAGCACTTTCCATCCCTATGATAGAAAGTAACATTCCCAGCTGAACCCCAGCAGTCGGAGAAACGGGTATTTGGTAGATATTGAGGCATGGATCAGAATATAGCAACAAGTAATACACCGGTTGCCCATGCCGTACAAAGGGAGGCCGGAGGCCCTGGACATCTTCACCACAAAGGTAATTCAAAGGGACCTTCTACCTACAAAGATAACGAATTAATACTGAACAACCTCAAACGGAACACCCATCTGCCGCAAATCCCCAATCATACTCCTGGTACCACAACTCCGGCCGTCCCAGAACACCACAGCTCCGTCAGCGACTTGAGCCATCTGACGGTTGCGCATAGGACCTGCGGCCCTGCCGAACTTCTCCCACTGGGCAGGGAAAAATCGACATTGTAGTTGGTACTCCCTGGCAAACTGCTCACCAAGTGAGTCAGCACCACTCGCACACCCTGACAAGATGGTAGGTTTCCGTACACCGCAGTTCTCTGCGATGTACGCCGCGCAGCGGCGAGCAAGCAGATCATAGTTAGAGAAATCACGACCTCCAGCAATGAGGAGGTTGAAGGAATTTGAGTTTGAAAGTCGTTGCATAGTATTCTGTCAATCAAAGTTTTACATCTGAATCTTCTGAAGCCTGATGGCTGCCGAAGGCTCTTATCTTTTTTCGAAAAAAGAGGAAGGAAAGAAAAACCGAAAAAAAGAAAGAAAAAGAAAAAAGCGCTGCTTTCTCAGCCCACGGAGTGGTCGATGTCAAGGTTTTGCGAGGAAAAATACTCTTTTGGGCGGAGCGCAGCGGAGACCAAAAGGAAGATTTTTTCGAAGCAAACCCGAAGGGCTTGACCTTGACAGCGGCCGCGAAGCGGGCTACCTTCGCTGCCCTTTTTTCTTTTTGAAGAATGATAAGAGTTTGATAAGGATCAGTGATTACTATTATACTGTTATCTATACACAAGAGTCAACTTCATGATGCCTACACATAATCCTAAAGACTATTGTGTAATCAACCCTATCCACAACGAAGGCGCGGAAGCGATGAGGGCCGATAGGCACTCATGGCTGGAGCGCCGTTCGGCTCTGAGGGATGCAGCATAGCGGAAGTGTAGCAGTCCGTAGCGTAGCGGAGGAATGTGGAACTGGAGCGTAGGGGCGGCATCGATGTGCGACAGCACATGGATGCTGACCGCTGCAGCACTCTGTGCCGCGTATAAACCATCGGTTACTGAGCTGGGCGGCTCTGCCGACCTGCTGAGTGACCGATACCTCTCTCCTCGAAGGTGAGTTGCGACGCAGGAGCAATCTCAAGGCGTCCATGACGCCGGCCTTGGAGGGTTTAACGAGACTGACCTACGAGCGAGGTGCCGGAGTTTTCCGAGGCTCTGCCTAAGGAAATCTCCATTTGCAGGACGCTGATACGGGCGGCGAGTCTGTGACTGGAGGTTGTGGGTGAGGTACGAACCCATAACCGGAACGGAACAGTCTCGCACCTGCGAGCCCTCGGAAGTGAGGTGAGACTTAACGGAGGTCCCGCATGGCGAAGGCGCAGCCGTAGCTGTGCGATCAGGACCGACAGTTAAGGCTTACCTGACTGGAGAGGATAAAGCGAGCAGCAATAAGATCAAGGCGTAGCCTTACCTTGGAGTGAAGGGGAATGCTCTTCTTGTGAAAACCTGGTGCCTTTAGGCCGTAGCGATAGCGGAGAAGGTTTTTGCAAGAGGAGCAGGCCACGAGAACGACCCGCACGAAGTGCATAGAGACAGCCGCCCCACGAGCGGAGCAGAGACGGTGATACTTGCGATGACGTTGTTGCGGGAGATGACGTAGCGGGCCGCGAGAATGACGTTGAAAAAGGCTTTAAGGCTCGCATACTTGCTTACTTGATGAGAGAGTTGACGGTGCTGCGGCCCAGCGGTCCGAGGAGGCCCCGGGTCCCGGGTGGGGCCAGACGAGGACTGCTTTTTAAGGCGGCTGGCTCTCCGACAGGGCGGGCTACGAAGCACTGCCGTTTGCATACCATTGAGGGAGCCGCTTAACATAATCTAGATTGTGTGCGGAGCGAAAACAGGCGGTGGGGAAGGGGCCCCAACGACCTGTTACACAATCTCGATAGATTATGTTATGCTGCGGATTAAAGGCACTGACGGTGATGCTGGCACTACACAGCCCTGGCGGTTCATTCTCCCTTGAGGGCCGGGGTGAGATAGGATGGGAGTCTGCTGGCATTGCAACTGAGCGCAGCGATGGCGGCAATGACTGCAGTCTCCCATACCTTCTTCCTATTAACTTGCTCGATGGTGGCGGCTCTGCCGACATCATGGGGCATCATAGACCAAGCAAGGTGAGCATCCGCAGCGACAGCGGAGGTTGCTGACCGCAGCTTACCTTATAGTCAATCAGTGAAGGCCGAATGGCCTGAACGGGTGCGTGAGCCTGAGCAAGTCTGTGGCAGATCCTTCTGACACAGTCTTGCTTCGCGGGGCAGATGAGAGTGGAAGTCACGAAGGGGCGACAGTCCCGTAGTGGCTGTAACCACACTGGTCTTGCGGAACGCAGTGGAGAAAGACGAGTGTGACCCTTTGCTTATTATCGAGATAGAAATGTTTAAAATAGTCAAGATTTTTGGTTACTCCAGTCGTATTTTTGCGTTATATATGTGTAGACTTGAAAATGACACAACAGGAGTTTGAATATATCTATTCTTCCATCAAGGCAGATTTAATGAGACTCGCGGGCCAGTTCTGCAGGTCGACATCAATAGATCTTGATGCCGAAGATGTGGTCCAGGAGGCATTGATGGCGTTCTGGGAGCTTGCTGAACAAGGCTATCCGATGTCCAGTCCCAAGTTTCTGCTGGTGAAAATCACCAAGAACATCTGCATATCCCGTTTTAGAAAGAAGAAACTTAAAACGGAAACAATAACGAAAGATGACTTCCTGGGAGGAGCAAGCGCTTCAAGCCTTGTTGAAATGGCAGATGAGCGTATCATCAAACAAAGACTCTATGATACTCTAACCAAGACGGAGCGGCTGTATATGCTGATGAAATCGGAGCAGGGTCTGTCTCTTGATGAGATGATTCAGGAAACGGGAGGCTCCAGGGCCAGCGTGAAGATGGCGCTGTCCAAGGCCAAGAAGAAACTTGAGGTACAATTTAAAAAGATGGGTTATGGTAAATAGAACGATAGAAGAACTGGAGAAGACATATCTCTCGGAAGCATCGGCAAGCGAGTTTGACGCATGGATTGCCAGATTCAGGAGGAAGCAGAGAATACGCTGGACTGTGTCCTGTGCCGCATCGTTGCTCATTGTGATGTTTCTCGGAAAGTCAGTCAAGACCTTCAATGCCTTAGACTCGTACACTGAGATCACAACTGCGGAACTGATGGAGACCATCGGTGCATTGACCGAAAACAACCTTGATGAGATTCACAGCATCAATGCCAAGCCTGGCAAGAATTGCATCGTCGTAACTACTGAATTCAAGGACGGCAACACTAAAACCTATCTCATGAAACGTGGAGCCGATGGTTCTTCAATTGAAATGACTGCGCAGAATTCAAAATAAATAAAAAACTATTAAGATGAAAAGAATTATTACAACTACAATATTGGCGGTACTTCTTTCTGTAATCAGCCTTTCTGCCCAGGAGGCAAAAGTCACATATATCATTGACGGAAAGAAAATTGAAAACTTTGACGGATCTCAGCTGACAGGCAAGACCATAACCTCTTACACTATAAGTGACAATGTTCATGTAGTATTCACCAGTGACTATAATGGACAGACTCCGGTCAGTGTCAAGGTCATAGGAAGTAAACAACAGGCAAATGGTTTTACGGTTTCGGAAAGAAGCGAGATAATCAGCGTAAATGGAAATGCTATAGTTTATGTCATTGATGGAAAAGTCACTTCTTCGGAAAACTTCAAATCAATGTCAACATCGAATATCGAGTCCGTGAGGGTCATAAAGTCAAAAGACGACCCGGACTTCAAGAAATATGCAAAATCATCGACGAATATCGTCATGATGATTACTACAAAGAAGTAGTTCCGTGAGGGATCATAATTGATCCTATAAATCAACATTCTTAATATCAAATAATTATGAAAGTACATGAGGCGTTCGGAAAGAGCGTCGCTCCCATTGTTGTGTTCCTGTTCTGCACTACCATCGCCATGGCGCAGGAACCCGCCAAGTATCGCATTACATACGATTGTGATGCACAAATCGTTACTGGTAAATCTGACACTTATAGATGGACGCTTGATATAGGTGATAAGAGTGCGGTGTTTTATAATGAGAGTAACAGGGCATTTAATCGCGAGATGGTTGAGATAAGGGCAACTGGGGATGCCATGGCACTGATAGCACAGCTTCCGGCTCTTGGCAAGAAATATCCGGCCAAGCATGATCTCCAGATTGTCATAGGTGCGCCATTAAGTGGCAAGTACACTTACATCAAGCAGATATTAGCCTCGAAGCTGATGTACGAGGAAGATCTGCCTGTTATTGATTGGCAGATGACTGATAGCACAATGACCATCTGCGGATATGAGTGCAAGCAGGCTGTAGGCTCTATGTATGGGCGAACATGGACGGTATGGTATGCAACCGACCTTCCATTGAACTATGGCCCGTACGTTCTTCAGGGACTGCCTGGGTTGATTATGGCAGCGAAGGATTCTGAGGGTTTATTCGACTTTATTGCAGCAGGTATTGAACGTGCTCCCGAAGGAACTGAGGTCTCTGCATACGAAGTTGATGATGCACAGAAGTGTTCCCGTAAGCGTTTTCTGGAAATGCGATCAGAATCTGAAGGAATGACTCAGAAGCAGATGGTAGATCGCGTCCTGAACCAGAATTCTGATGGTCGCAAAATGACAGTGCATGCTATCCTTGACGAGAATGGCAAAGAAATCTCAGATCAGGAAACACCAAAGAAGAACTTCTTGGACAAAAAATAATGAGGTTCGCGATTCTATTTATACTGTTAGTCTCACCTCTGTCACTATTTGCGCAAACCTTTACAGGTAAGGTCAAGGGTAAGGATGGGGGACCTTTGGTCGGTGCTGCTGTTGTGGTTTCAACTGAAGCTGGCTCTACCATTGCCTATTGCATCACTGATGACATAGGTGCTTACAAACTGACTGTCCCGGAAGGAAAAACTCCAAAGAATATGGTTGTCAGCTTCATGGGGTATCAGAAGAAGACCATGCCGTTCTATGAGGTGAAGGATGGCATGGCCATCTCTATGACAGAGGGTGACTTCCAACTGAAAGAGGTGAAAGTGAAGGCGGAACGCATACAAAGCAGCGGCGACACATTGACCTATTCCGTTGCCGGATTCAAGCAAGGACAAGACCGCAGCATTGCTGATGTAATCTCCAAGATGCCAGGCCTGGAAGTGAAAGCAGACGGTTCGGTGGAATACCAAGGCAAGCCGATTAATAAGTTCTATATCGAGGGCCTCGACTTGATGGGAAGTCAGTATGGAGTTGCCAACAATAACATATCTGCAGGCAAGGTAAAGAGTGTGCAGGTCATGGAAAACCATCAGGAGGTTAAGTCTTTGCGTGGTGTGTCATTCATCGAACAGGCAGCACTTAACCTTGTTCTGAAGGATGATGCAAAAGCTGTCTGGACGGGTTCTGCCGACCTCGGTCTTGGATATGGTGACAATCTTTTATACGACTGCCGACTTATGGGAATGCTCTTCAACAAGAAATTTCAAACCTTGATGATGTACAAGAACAATGACATCGGCAAGCGGATTGATAACGAAGTTCTTGATCTTGCAGCTTTACTCAAAGGAAGGACGGGAACAGAATCAGGCTTATTGTCGATGATGAGTGTCGGAGTACCTGACCTTGCCGAAGATCGCTATACTTTCAACAACAGTCACCTCGTTGCCGGCAATTGGCTCTGGAAGACGGGCAAAGACTCGGAACTCCGTCTGCAGGCTAACGGCTTTATTGATAAGACCGAAATGCAAAGCTATCGCTCGTCAACATATCTGACACTTGCCGACTTGCCTGTAATCATCGAGGAGCAGGATGTTACTAACACCAGGAATGAGTGGAAGGTAGAATCGGACTTTCAATATAACGGTGACAAGACATACATCAAGAACAATGTACGAGGTTACATAGATTTCAACAAGAGCATTGGCTTAATGCTTTACAACAACCAACGGACAGAGATGAACGTCAAGCCTCACAAACGTTCGCTAACGGAGGATTTCCAGTTGTCTCATACCACATCAAATGGGAATGTGTATAAGGTGAGTAGCTATTGGGCATACAATTATCTTCCAGGACAGTTGCTTACAATAGGTGGAATGACCGAAAAGTTGAACCTTGACTTCCTGACAGCGCAGAATGATGCTGCATTTAAGTACAAGATCGGAAAGCACTATCTGAACAATGTCGTAGGTATCGACTATGACCGCCAGAACATAGGTGTTACGTGGGAAGATGATGTGCAGTCAAGTGCTTACAAGCTGTTGAGAATCTATTGGACACCATCCATGTCATTCATCTTCGGCAAGCATCGCATCGACCTGGAAACAAAACTCAGCTATGCGCATCAGTCATACAAACAGTCGAAGAGTGATCATTTGTGGATGGACCCGTCGTTGCGTTGGAATTGGAAGCCCACTGCAGTATCAGAGTTTTCTGCCAATGTCAGCTACATCAATACTCCATTGAAGGGAATCTCGATATACGACACACCTATCTTCACCAATTACAGAACAATCAAGACAAACAGAGGCAATACGGAAGTACAGCACACAATTCTTGCAACAGCCGGGTATAAGTATTCCAATCCAGTGGCAGGTGTCTTCTTCAATTTGCGGCCAATGTTTACACGCACATCGGGCAATATCCTTTATCAGAGCAGCCTGATGAACAACGTTTATTCCATGACATCCACCGACAGGGAGTATGCCATGCAGACGTATGGCTTGTCTGGTCGTATCAGCAAGACGTTCAGCTGGGCAAAGACGCTGATTGCTCTGGATGCTTCGCATAACATAACGGATTACTGCCTCTTGGTCTCAGATGTGGTTAATGATGCGCGAATGAACAATACCCATGCTGGCCTTGACTACTCTCTGCGGCCATTGCGTCAGTTGTCTGTCGAAGGCAAATCGAACGTGAATATCTACAAACAGCAGAACCTGACCCGCCCGGAACTGTCATCGGGAAACACCACCGACTGGCAGCACTATCTCAACATTCATATCTTTCCTGCAGAGAAGTGGATGCTGTCTGTAAATAACGAGTTGTTCCATACCAACGAAAAAGGCGTAGGAGCAAACTACTTCCTTGACTTAGCACTCTCTTACAAGGCAAAGCGTTGGGAGATATCACTGACGGCAAACAACATCATCGGCACGTCAGAGCTCGAAAGACGCATTCTTGGCAATACGGTTGAGTCATACAGCATCACCAGGCTTCGTCCAAGGGAGTTCTTGCTGAAGGTGAGTTTTGATCTGTAAAACTTAGGTAATACTCGACAGAGTGCTGTAAATTTGCACATATAAACGGCAATGTACAATGACGCATATAACATATGCAGCGTTTTATAAACAAAGGTTACTTATTAGTAGTGATGCGTTAATTTGAACGCATGGTTTTATAAGTTATTAATAATTAACA